>JAABUL010006066.1_pt1 | contig 14279 bp, 6 predicted proteins | sample 5559151 | NCBI WGS metagenome assembly JAABUL01 (sample SAMN10711876, study PRJNA513368) | rock metagenome | isolation source: Antarctica rocks | place: Antarctica: Victoria Land, Pudding Butte sud | reverse complement strand
GTCCGAATGGACTCGCACTGGGCGTCAGCCACATCATACTAGGCAAGCGCGGGAGAGCAAACCCTGATGAGGATGAAGATGGCGATAAGGTTGAGGATGAAGTCGTGAAGAAGATGGTCAAATTCTAGGGGATCAGCTAGTACGACATCTGCTTTGCGGAACTTTGCTTAATGCGGAAGTGACCAGTACTTGAGGTATCGGCTCCGAAAAGTTAACAACCTGCACCCTTGATGTTCCCACATCGCTCACCACAGCACTCGGAATCAACAGAGCTTCGAATGTCAATCACAAGATGACTTCTTCAATCAAGCCAAGTGATAGATTTCTCACAACGATGAACGAATGTGAATCTTCCCAACATCCAAACGAACTACTTAAGGTTCGTCTATTTCCCAATCTTCTGCCTCTCACTCAATATATATACTCTACTATACATGTAATTAGGCTCTTCACAAACTTTAAGGTGTACGACACTTTCTCTAAAGTGGCACGGCATACGTTGCTACTCTATCTACTCTTGGTTGTTGTGTTGCAAACATTGCTCTAGCACAACAGCATCTTCTCAGAAGCATCATCCTTCCAGCGCTGACAGCCCGACATCTAAGCCAGAGTCGCGATCCCGGCGTCAATGGCACAGCCTTGAGACTCTGGCCCAAACCAGTAAGACTGAAGAAGATGTGCCCCGCTACAATGTGCTAAAGCTGCTTGAGTGTTGAGCTGTTGAGTACTATTCAATTAGCAAAATATTGGTTCTCTCACAGATTCCTACGTTTACGCAGATTATATATTCCGCTTGATTTGGCGGTGATGTCCCTTCCGATACCTAAAGATCTATCGGCCGAGAGGTCAACATATTGGGTTATGTCAATGACCTTTCGATGCAATGAGCAATAGAGAAACTTACTCTCACGGGCGACACTTCTATGGGCCAGCTACTCGCTGATCGAACCAGAAATATACCAGTCCTTGCCGCCGAAGAGGAACGATCTTTCAAGTCCGTCTTCATCGCAGACTGTGCCTACCCTGCGAGTACAACGAATTTGGAGGAGAATTATAAAGTGACAAATATTTAAATATCGATTTCTTGAAATAAAAAAAGGTTCGGTGAAAAAGTTGGCCCTGACCCGGTAAGAAGATCCGTCAATCATCCTCTGCGATATACCAGCGATCGATGACGCCATGTTGTATTGGGAAACGGTGGAGGACTTTCTTGAACTACATGCCACGAACGAAAACAGCGGCAATAAAACAGGCCATCAAAAAATCCTGGCCGGCCTAACATACCAGCTTGTACACCATGCCCAGAACTACAGTACCGAGGTCCGCGTGAAATTAGGCGCACAATTCGCGAAGCAACAACCAGGTATCACATTGCCGGCATTTCATACCCGAAGCGCTGATATTTTACGAATACGAACGATACTACGTGTGGGTAGATCTGTATCAGCCGTCTCTATTTGCTGGGCAGGCATGACTCAAGGTGCAATTTGGCATAGGTTTCTCGAATCTTATCGATGTATGCTCGACGCACTGGACATCTTCACTCAAGATGGCAATTCTGGAGTACTTAAGACATCATTCGGCGTCGTAAAGATGTCGAGCCGCAATATCACGCTTGGCTTTCTCCAGGACCTCATGAATACGCTGCTTGTTAAAAATTACATCGAGTAGGTACTAAAAGCCGTGTGAGACAAATAATACTGAATTATTGTTAACATTGACCAGGTGACAATTCGCTCTTGATTGACGGACGGCCACGAAGCAACATTTCCAGATGATAGTTGGCTTCGCTGCTAATCCTCCCGTCACAATGATCATCGTTATCAATTCCACCAAGGTGATAGATCTTACAGTCCGACTGAGGCGAAGCCACTGTCGTACCTTCAAACTATATATGTATACCTTTCTCAATATTATGTTCTTCGCCTCGACTTCTGAGCTGATGGGAGTCAAAGCGCAGTTTCACGACTGGCAAGTGTGGGCTGTGTCTTGGATGCTGAAGGCTGAGCGCAAGACTGGGGGCGGCTTTCTGTGTGATGATATGGGGCTTGGTAAAAATTTCAAAATTAACATTCCTTCGAGTTTGTCAACTACCATGCGCATAGTCCGGGCAATCCGGAGCAAATATAGTCGACGCCGCTGTAGCGGGACATCGCTCAACGAGCCTATGTTACGGCGACTACGAGAGCTCGCCCTAGATTCCAAGTGCGAACAACACTCATGTTTAGAGATCTCTGCAATCACCAAACTACATAAACGAGACTTCCCGTGGGCCAACATAAGCGCTTCAGAAATCAAGTCCGGGCTTCTGATTCAAGAGTCGAATATGTTTCTTGCTCGCTATGCAGAATGATCGTCGATGGAAGCAACTAGCTTCAAAGAACAAGTCGTGAACGTCGTAGACCAACAATTGTCTTGCTGAATGTTACACGAAACGCAGCTTCTCGATGGTCGAGATAACGTACGAACTTTTCGACCGATATAGAGTGAGGTTGATTGATCAAGAGACGTACAAGAAATTGCAGCAGATAAAATTGGAAGTCAAGATTGTTGAAAGGGAAGTATGGCTTTACCTCTAGATGTGACTTACTATTTTGGCTTGGATAAGAAGACTGGTTGACATTATTTCTACTTCTCACAATTCAATCGATTGGGTCTCGGATTTCCTTTGGGCCCTTCCAACCGATGAAGCAGCCCTGGTCCCTGTATATGCTTATTCTCCACTCATCTATCAATTATTCATATACATATATATACTGTCGGGAACCAACAAGCGATTGTTGAACAGCGCCACCTCAATCCTCCTACGTGGGAGTTCGAAGTGTACAAGGCGTGATATTCTCGTGAAGCAACGGAAGATGGGACAAAGCGTGAGGACATAAGAGGGCTTGGCGGTCAGCCAGTACAGATCAAAGAATCTGCGGCAAGTCATTCAGGCTGTCTGACTAAGGTGAATTCTATCAATTTCGGGCAAGGTGCTCTTATCTTAGAAAATCGAAGCAGTCCACTGTTGAACCGAACGAGCCTCCCCTATAGCTTTCTTTTAAGCCTGTTAAGTTGGGATCCAGATCTGGTAGCCGAAAAAAAGTCGGCGTGCTCGCAGCAGGAGAAGCCTTGATGGATGGACTCCTTCGCGTCACGCAAGAATGGACGAGGTATCTGTGTCACTGGAGATAGTCGTGGTACTTGCAGCGCTATCAGGGATCTGCTGATGCTTCCCCCGCTGCATCAAACTATGGCATCATCATTGATAGCGACGGAGAGAAATTCGTACTCCCAAAAGATAATGAGTTCGGAGAAATTATCCCAACCGAGTTGGCGATGGCCACAGTGGTCCACGACAAGGGTGCTGCGGAAGCGCGGAGAGGTTGGGGATAGGAAATCTTTAATGGAAGCCTCCTGAGCTCGAAAGAAAGTAGATGCACAACTTACAGTCGATGCTGGAGACGACGACCGGAAGCTGCAGCTTGAGGCCAATACTTACCATCAACGTCCGAGCGCACATCAAATACAAGAATGATTGATTCTCGCTTTTCAACAGAGGATCGCGATCGTTCAGAATGATGTTCACTCGAGGCAACGCAGACTTGTATTGGGCTGCAGAGCTGGGCGGCCCACCACCGACTGGAAGATGCACGCTCGTGAATTATTGAAGCCTGAGCCTGTATGAGAAAATCACCGATGCTTTTGCAATCCAGCTAAAGAATCAAGGTCTTATAAAGGGATGGCTACTGCTTTCGGGACTCGAAACAGGCAGAAAAGATCTGGCAAAGGGCCAGAAAAGATGCGGCAAAGATGTCATTTCTATATATAAGATGTTTGGGCATCGGTTATCTCGAAAAGTATCTTATTGTCGCTCTAAAAGCGTGCGAAAGAGACTATCGATAACATAAGACTATTAATAGAATTATTAGAATTGTTTTGAAGTCGACTAATTTTCTTCTATCTAGGCGACAAAAGCAAAGAGAGTAAAAAAACAAATCAAAAAGTCGAATGCAATAAAAAGAAAAGAAAAGAGAAAAGTGCAATAAGCAATTGTTATACTAAATAGTATAATAGACAATTAAGTATTAATTTTTTAATCTCTTTTATTTTCGATATTAGTCTCTTTGTTTTGCAGAACTTTGCTATTGCTTTCGAAACTCGAAATAGATAAAAAAAATTTAACAAAAAATTAAAAAAGATGCAACAAAGATGCTATTTCTATATATAAGATATTTGAGTATTAACTATTTTAAAAAATATTTTATTGTTGCTCTAAAAGCGTGCGAAAAAGATTGTTAATAATATAAAATTATCGACAAAATTATTAAAATTGCTTCGAAATTAACTAACTTTTTTTAAGTTTTAAAACAATATTGTCAAAATAAAAACAATAAGAACTAGCAACTCTAATAACAACGCAAAGTCTACAAAATTAAATCGAAATTAATCTTAATATAATATAGATAAATATTAGACTTTTAACAATTTAAAAATATAATTATAGTCTCTAATATATTAGAATTGCGTGTTTTAGTAGTTGTATCGCAATAAAAGAAATAATTAATATAGTAATTATTGTATTCTAAAGAGCAAAATTTTTGACAAAGAATATTAATAATAATTTTTCTATTAAAAATATCTTTGTTAATATTAAATAAAAAATCGATAAAACAATTAAATACTATAAGAAGTATTCTTTTTAAAAAAACAATTGTACAATTAATATTATTAATAGCAACAATTCTAAAAGTAACACTTTTGCAAAAAAAATCTATTTTGAAGATAGAAATATCTAGTTCGAGTCTATTTGCAAGAAATTTAATAGATAATTTGATAATAAATTAATTGACAAAGTTTGTATTGTTTAAACTGTATATATTCTATATAAATTTGTTTATTTGCAAAAAATCTACAAAAGCAAGACAAAAAGTAGCGTAAAAAGTAGTATTTAATCGTATAATTACGTCAAAAATAGATAGAATATTTAATAGAATATTTCGTGTAATAGTTTTGCGCTTACAAAGAATATTGTTGTTTTAATAATATTTAATATTGTATATAATACAAAAAAGAAATAAACTACTAAAAATTATATAATTAAAATAGTTTTTATTAATATAAATAAAATAAAGATTACAAATATAGTTTTTAATAGTTTTTATTTTAATACAATTAAGATTTAAATAAACAATTTAATTAACAAAACTTTAAATAATAATAAACAAAGTATTGCAATTAAGATAAAAACAATAGTATTATATATAGTTTTTAAAAATTGTTAAATAAAGATTTCTTATACTAGTAACAAATCTTTATTATAGAAAAAGAATTATATTTTAATTTAAAAATATCTTTATATATTAGAAATTAAAAGAATTGCGAAAATCTAAATAATAAAATATACTAATTATAAATATTTGTTAACAATAGTTTTGTATTTATTTTATAATAATAGATTTATAAACTTGTTTAATTTAGAGTTAATTTAAATCGATTCTATTAATATATTGTTAAAAACAAAAATTATAATAATATTTTGCAACAAATTTATAGAGTTATTGCAAATAAATTCTCTATTAAGATTAACAATAACAACAATATTATTATTATAAATAATAATTTTATTGTTACAAAGACAAAACAATTAAAGATAAAAAAATTAAAAAATTGTTTATATTTTGTAAATATTAATATAAAGAGTTTTGCTCTTAATATAAATAAAGTAATATTTAAAAAAAATATTAATAAATATATTGTCTTTATACAATATTTAATAATTGTTTATATTTTAGAAATTAAATATATTTGTTTATATATAAAAGATTAATTAAGAAACAACAAATTGTAGAATCTTAATATTGTTTTAATACAATAAAAAATTATATTATTAAATTATATTTTTTGCTATAGAAGCAATAATACTATAATATTGTATATTTTTTGTCAAAAAAATATATAAAATGTTTAGAAAAATATATTCTAATACTATTACTTTAATACAAAAGAATAAAAAGTTTACTAGAATTTTCAAAATTTAATACAATAGTATTTTTGTTTTTGTTATTGCAATAATAAGATTACAAGCTTGTTGCAATTTAGCAAGAAAATATTTGTATTTTTATTATTTTATTATTTATTTTAATATCTAGAAATTTTATTTAGTAATTTAATTGTTTCTTTCTTTTATTGTTTCGAAGTTCTAGAAAATCGCAAAATATGTTTTATTTTTTTTGATAAAGAGAAATGTCGATAAAGAGTAATAAAATAATAAAGAAATTGTTTAAATAGTGCAAAAGAATACGTTATTTAAAAAGATATATTAATATTTAATATTTAAATTTTGCAAATAGATTGAAAAAAAAGAGACAATTTGTAACTTAAAAAGCAAGAAATTTTCTATATAGAAAACAAGATTTTATTAAAAATCTAATAGCTATTAATTAAATATTGCTATTGCTATATATTTAAAAATATTAGCGAAATTCTTTTTAAAAAGTATTGTTTTTTGTTTTTATACAATAAGAATTGCAATAATATTGTTAACTAAAATATATTTAAAAGCTTTTTAATTAAAAAAAAATTTACTATTATTAACAAAAATATTTTTAAAGAAGAAAAAATTATAGATATATTTTTAATTATTGTTGTGTTTCGATACAAAATCTAATAATAAATATATATATAAATTAAATAATAAAACAAATAGTATAATTAAACAATTTGTTTGCAATTGTTTATTAATATTAATAATAAATATATTAGAAGTTTTGTTTGCAAAGATATAATTTATATCTATAAAAAAAAAATAAGTTAATATATTTAATTTTAGTATCTTGCGTAATTATATTTAAAAGAATAGAAATAAAATATTTATTAAAATATATTTTTAGATATTTATATTAATTCTTTATTAATAGAGATTTATTTAACAACAAGTTAAACTTATTTAATAATATTAAATTATATAGAAAATTCTTCGATACAAAAATTAATAAATTAAATATATTAAAAGATAAAAGAGACAACAAAATTGTTAAATATTATATTTTATTAAAATAACAATTAGAATTGTAAGTTTTCTAATAAGATATATATATATACTTATATTTGCAATTGCTATTATTGCTATATTTGTTATATTTAGTCTATTAACAATAGATATTATTTATAATAATAAATAGTTTATTAAATACAAATATTAAAATATTTTTTGCAAAACTAACAAAAAGATATAATTTTTGCAAAAATACTAACAATAATAAAAATTCAAACTACTTTTTAAAAATATTTGTAAATTTTTATTTTATCTTAAAATAAAATAATATTTAATATAAAAAATTATTTTAATCTATTTAGATAGCGCGAGTATGTTACGCTGCTATCTAGACAACTAGAGTATCAGAATAGATTAATACTTTTGGAGAGATCTGTAGACGTCTTCAGACAATATAAGCAATTGCTTGATAACAAGAGTTTGCAGCTTGTATCTATAATAAAAAATAATTTGATAGATAAGTTGAACACAATCTATAAAAGAGTTGTATCTAAGAAATCTATATACTAAAAAAGATTTTTCTTGTTTGTTATATTTGCTGTCGAATATATCGAGCTCTGCTTGCTCTATTTGCTGTTAAATATATCGAGTTTGTCTACTAGCGTATCGAACAATACTTGTCTGTCAAGTTGTCGAACATACAAATAATTGTACTATATACTACAAACTACTTTGTAAAATATATATTAACTGTAACAAGCTAGAGTTGTAATACTATTTCTTTTTTTCAAATTTTTTTGTTTCAAAAAACAAATACTTATATATTATATTTTTTTATCAAAATTGTATTTGTCTTGTTTTCGAAATAGATTGTTACAAAATATTTGTAAATTTTGTTTGTAAACATTGTTGCTATATTAACAAGTCTTATATTACTATAAAAAATTTGTTATTTTGTCTAAAGTGTTCGAAATGTATTCGCGCAAGCAAATTGTGTATAAATATATTGTAGATTTTTTTGAATTATATTAGAAAAGATCTATTCTCTAAAATAACAAAAAATAAAATTGTATTAGCAACTATAATTACGCGATTGCTCTATAATAAGAAAATGCTAAAAGAAATCGATATAAAAACAAAACAAAAGATACAGTATCTATTGTTTAATATAGAGAAATCGAATATTACAAAGTTGTCGAATTGTTCTGCTACAAATACTCTAATTAAAATATTTTCTACTATTTAGTTTTCTCTTGCTATACTAAACAATTTCTCGAGCATTAATAGAATTTCTAAATAAGAGTATTGCAATTGTCGAGATTGCTAGTTAATTTCTATATATTTTCTATTGTAAAATATTTCTTTTATTTTACAAAATATTGCTAATCTTGTTGTTCTAGAATTCTTTCAATTTTAAATCGATTTTTTTTCTGCAACTTATAATAAAATATTTTCTATATAAATATGTTTGAATTGGCTAATTTCAACAATAATATATAAAATACTAAAAATACTTTAATATTCTTAAATAAGTCGAGTTTGTAGTTGACTAATTTTTTAGTCTTTTTGACAAAAAACAAATCGATTTTAATATAGTTTAATTTCTTGCTTGACTTTCTTGTTCTAAGATTTTTTGTAAAAAGATATACTTTATTTTTCTCTTTTAGCTAAGATACTGTTTTTTGTTTTTTGTTTTGATACTTGATTAATTGTTCTTGCATTTGTAAAATATTGTTGTATATCTTTTTCAATATTGCTACTTTTTTGATAGCTAACTATGTAGACAGATATTTGCGCTCTTTTTCGAAAAAATTTGATTTCTTGCTATAGTTAACAAAGAATAGAGTTATCTTAGTAATATTCGAAATCTTTGTATTAAGTGTCAATTATATTATAGATAGAAATAATATTTAGTTGCTATAAATATTGTTAATATAGTATCTCAAATATTGTTTAAAACTCTAATTTGTTCTTTCTATCTAACTATCTATAATCAAATAGTAGACAATAGATATTTAGAGTTTTGTATTTAATATTGAAAAAAGCGTCTTTTAATAGTTAGATATAAAGAGCTTGTCTCTGTTACTAATTAGTTTCTTGAATATACTATAGTACTATATAAGTCGATTTAATATAATATATTTTAATTGTTCTACAATAAACTTCTTTTTATATGCGATAATATATAAGTACTTAATAAGTTTATTAACTATTATTAATATCAAATTATATCTGTTTTCAATTGCTAAATTTGTCGATTTCGACAACTTAATAATAAAATCTATTGTAATTTTATTCTATAGCAATTCAAATAACTTTTGATATTGAATTTTGCTATAGCTTGTATATATATTATATTTGTTCTGCTAATAGCTAAAATATTGTTTAATATATATCTTAATAACTTGTTTTATTTGTAGAAATTAACAATACTAATATAAAAGCTAAAGAATTTTTGTTACTTTCAAATACTTTTACAGTAGTTTATTATAATATTTTTTTATATATTTGTCGATCTTGTCGATAGATATCTAAAAAAAAAAAAAATCTATTAAAAACTCTTCTATATTATCTCGAAATATCTATAGTATAGTATTCAATTTATATTTGTTTGCTAATAATAATCTATTCTTATTGATTTTTAGTATATTGTAATTGAACAATTTTTTTATTTTTATATAATTATTTTTTTTACTAAATATATTTGTTCTGTTATTATTTTTGTCTAAAATATATTATATTTTGAACTTGTATTGTTTAAGTTTTTCTAACTATTGTATTTGTTTTTTGTTTAGCTACTTTATAGTAGTAAAATGCACAAAATTTTTGTAGTCTATAAAAATTGTAAATTTTAATAATTTTTCTATATATACTTTCTATAATTTCAAAAAAACTACTATAGCAAATAGTTTTTTATTGTAAATATTATAGTTCTATTTAACTAACAAGAGTTTTCTCGAGAAATATATTACTAAATACTATATATTTTTATATTTTTAACTAAAATATATATCGATAGCTAGATCTAATATATTGATTTCAATTCTACTTAATAATTGCAAATTGTATATTTTTAGTACTAGTTTTTTTAAATATTCTAGTTTAAGATTTTGAAATAATTTCTTTTTTGCAAATTTTTATAGCTATAACGTATTTTTTTTTGTAGAATTTGTTAATAGTATTGTATTTGCTAAGTAGTTTTTAATAAACTTCTTGTTGTAGTTTATAAAATCTAGAAAAAATTGTACTTTTTTAATATTTATTAATAATTTCTATTTTCTAATTGTTTGTAGCTTCTTAAAATCTATATATATTTTATATTGTTTAACAACAAATTTAAAAAAATCAATTTTCTTTTAATAGAATTTGTATTTCTCTAACTTAAAATATAAGTTTCTTATATTTAGATATTTCAATATTTTGAAAATATAGCTAATATGTTTTTTCAAGATTTTTAAGTAAATTATAATATTGTTCAAATATACTATAACAAATTGATTCAAATATTGTTGTAGTATATTATTAATTATTTTCTAATATATTGTCGAAGCGTTTGTAAGTCCAAATAGTATTATTGTATATTTCTATAATTTATACTATATATAGAAAACTATTTTTTACTCTTTTTCTATTTTTATTCTAATTTGATTGTACGTTTCTTGTAAATTTAATTTGATAAAATATTTTGCTTCGAATAGTCAATTTTGAAGCTTGCTAATATTAGATAGTAGATATCGATTTTTAATTGTAATATTGTTTAGTTTTCAATAATCAATATATAGATAGAAAATTCTATTTTTTTTTGATACAAAAAGAATCAAATATTCTATCTATAATTAAAATTTTTTAATAAATTTTTTTTTTTGTTTTTTATCAGATATTCGCAAAGTATTTCGAGTTTTTTCTCGAATAAAATATATATAAATTTAAATATAAGTTGCTTGTCTAATTCAAGTCTAATTTTGTAATTTTACAATTAATATTTAGAGAGAATCTTTGTTGTTTTCTTTTTTTAAAATAGATGTTTTCAATTGTTGTATATTTGTAATATATATTTTAGCGATTTCTTTGCTATATTAGATAATTCAAGATTTTCAAAAAATTTGTAATTTTATTTATTTATTCTAATTTTGTAGTTTAACTAATTTCTGTCAATATTTGTCGAGTCGAACTCTATTAGATTATTTTTTTGCAAAAATACAAATTTGCTGCTTGCAATTAGTTTTCGATTTGTTCTTTTATTTATTATTAAATACTATCGATATATAGATTAAATATAAATTATATAATTATATTGCGCAAATCTAAATACTTGTGTATTTTAATTAACTTCTAAATTGTGTTGTTTTAATCAAGACATTTCTAGAACAATATTGTAAATAGCTATTTTTACTATATTAAAAATTAGTTTCTTGTAATATTGCTAAATAGCTATCGATAGTAATTTTGTTTTTTTATCTATTTTTCTATTTTTGTCGAATAATAGATTTCTATCTACAATTACTAGATTGTATATATTAGACTTCTTTTAAATAGAATATTTTTTTCTTTTAACAAGAACTCTAACTATAAAATTATCTATTGTATTAGAATCGATTATTGCAATAAGTTAACAGCTATTAATTTTAACTAATATAATAAAATATCGTACGTATGCTATTAAGTTTAGTTGCTATTATTAAACTAATATATTGTATTTCTCTAATATATTTTTTATTAAAAAATTTGAATTTTTTTTTGTTTTTGTATTGCAATCTCTGTTTTAAGTATCTATCTACGCTAAGCTTCTTTCTGCTGTTGTTTAAAAATAAATAATTTTCTAAAAAACTATTTAGATTCTTTTTTGTTTTCTAGATAAATTTAGTATAAGTTGTTATAGTATTTTGTTTAACTAAATATTATATATTTTTTTGCTTTCTCTATTTTCTTTCGAAATAGACTTACACTGCTTAATTGTTGTTCGATTTTATCGAAAATATCTTTTTCTATAGTAGTGTCGCTTTCTAGCGTTTTCTTGCATTTATTTACGATTTAATTTATCTCTCTATCTCTTGATAAACTAGTTAAAATATCAAGATAATCTATAATATTGTCTAGATATTTGTAAAAATTCTTTCAACTATATTTGTTATCTAAGTTTGTTACTAAATAAAAATATAACGTTCTTAATTGTTCCGCTTTTATAGTTTTATTGAGTATTTAATTAATTTTCTATGTAGATACAAATATCTTGTCTAATAATATTCTATCTAGAACTTTCTATAATTGATTTGAATTTTCTATCAGATAGTAGTTGTTGTTCGATTCAATCTCGAAAATATCTATTTCTATATTGATTTGTTTTCTAATATTGTTTTGACTATTAAATATCTTTTTTAATATAGTATTGATTTGTCGACAATTTATTAAATTTTATAATCGACAATCTCTTGCGAAGTAATTCGATTTGCTATATAAATAGTATATTTTCTAAGATTTGTTATCTTGTTTTTCTCTAGAGTTTTTTTTTTATATTGTTGAATAAAATTCAATTCTATAGATACAGATTTACAATAATTAGAATTACTGTATTTCTAATTAAAATAAAATTTTCTCTACTAATATTCGATCGCTAATTCGAAGAAGATTTTTGCTTTTTTTCGAAATTAATTGTATCTTTTTTTATAGCTCTTTTATATAGTTTGTTATCGAAATCGATAGCTACTTTGATAAAATCGAATATATTGCTAAGAATTCTTTTATTATATATAATTTTGTTTTTTAGATTGTTTTTAAGATCTTGTTAAAATATTGTTATAAATACAATATTGTTCTACTCGATTAGATTGATATATTTTTGAAATTTAGCTATATAGTTTGCTGCAAAGATTTGTTAAATTAGATACTAAATTATTTTTTTTGCAATTTGTTTTTTGTTAAATATTTTAAAAATTCTTCGAAACTTTCTTTTGAAGTTATCGAAATTTGTAAATATTGTATAAAAGTTTTTGTTATAATTCTTCAAATACTTTTGTAAATTTAATTTGAATCAATATTAAACTTTTTTTTTAAAAAATATTAATACAAAAATTGTTTTCTGATTCGCTGAAACAAAATAGAAAATAAAATAGATATTTATCTATATAAATTAGTTTTTCAAATCAATACAATTTTTATAGTAAATATCGAATTTGTTGATTTTGATCTTGTTGTTTTCTATAATCGATAATTGACATAATACTAATAAGCTAGTGCTCGAAATAGAAACGCGTTAATTTGATACAAATATTTTTAGAATATTTAAAGTGTTACGCTGCTATCTAGACAACTAGAGTATCAGAATAAATTAATATTTTTAAAGAAATCTGTAGATATTTTTAGACAATACAAACAATTACTTGATAACAAAAATTTGCAGTTTGTATCTATAATAGAAAATAACTTGATAAATAAGTTGAACACAATCTATAAAAGAGTTGTATCTAAGAGATCTATATACTAAAGAAAATTTTTCTTGCTTGTTATATTTGCTGTCAAATATATCGAGTTCTGCTTGCTTTGTTTGCTGTTAAGTATATCGAGTTTATCTACTAGCGTGTCGAGCAATACTTGTCTATTAAGTTGTCGAGCATGCAGATAATCGTGCTATATGCTACAGACTACTCTGCAGAGTATATATTAGCTGTAACGAGCTAGGATTGTAACAGAGTAACAAATTTTTAATAATATAATTTAATAAAAACAAAGATTTTGTAGCTTGTTATATTTATTATATATTAACAAGAGAAAATAATATTTTAATAAAGTTTTTATTTTATTGTTAAATGCAAAACAAAGTTAAAAGCAATAAAAATATAAATATTAAAATACAAAACAAATTTAGAAAACTTTTTATATTAAAAAAGTTAATTGTATTTGTTGCAATAATAAAGAAAAAATCGACAATAAATTTTATAATATTTTTGATATTTAGTTTGCTATAAAAGATATTGTTTAAATAATAACACAAAATATTAAAAAATATAGCAACAAAACTATTAAATTTAAGCAAGAAATTTATTGTAAATTTATTTATTAATATTTTTAAATTAATAGAAGCTATAGAAGCAAATATATATATATTATCTATTGTTATATTTTGCAATTGCAACTCTTAAACAATAAGAGATTTTTTTGTTGTTATTATTTGCTTTTATACAATAATTTCTTTTATTATTATTTTAGTTCTAAGATAAAGAGCAACAATCTTGTTGTTTAAAACAATATTTTATATATTGTTTTCGAACTATCTTTCTAGATTTCTAGACAATAATAATAATAA
>JAABUL010006065.1_pt1 | contig 14283 bp, 14 predicted proteins | sample 5559151 | NCBI WGS metagenome assembly JAABUL01 (sample SAMN10711876, study PRJNA513368) | rock metagenome | isolation source: Antarctica rocks | place: Antarctica: Victoria Land, Pudding Butte sud | reverse complement strand
GCATCGAGGTGACGGCGATCCACAACCACATGCTGGACGACGAGCCGCGCGCCTTCTTCGTCCACTTCTGGGCGAACGACGATGCCGTGAAGCTCGCCAAGGGATTGCGGGCGGCCTTGGACGCTGTTCACGTGCCCCCAAATGGCTAAGCTTCGCGGCTTCGGCGGCATCGTCCTGGCAGTCGTGGTGATTGGGTGCGCGGCTGTCTGGTTTCTGGGCGGAGCGGGGCCGATCGCGTCCTCCCCGTCAAGCCCGCCTTTGGTCTTGGAACGCACCATCTCGCTCGGCATGGTCAAGGGACGTATCGACCATCTCGCTATCGACGTCGCGCGCAAGCGCCTGTTCGTCGCGGAACTTGGCAATGATATCCTTGCCGCCGTCGATCTTGAACGAGGCGAGGTGCTGAACACGGTCACCGGGCTGCGCGAGCCGCAAGGGGTCGCCTACGTGCCCGGCCCGGATCTCGTCTATATCGCGAGCGCAGGGGACGGCTCGTTGCGGTGGTTCCGGGGCGACGACCTCGCGCCGGTCGGGCGTCTCGACCTGGGCGGCGACGCCGACAACATCCGGTTGGACGGCCCGGACCGGATCATGGTCGGCTACGGCAGTGGCGGCTTGGCGACCGTCGACGCCGCGAGCGGGCGCAAGGTCGGCGACGTCGCACTGCCGGCGCACCCGGAAGGGTTCGAGATCGACGCCAAACGGAACCGCGTCGACGTAAACCTGCCCGATCGCTTTCAGGTGGCGTCGGTCGATCGGTCGTCCGGCAGGGGAGTCGGCCGATGGGGACTGACGTTTGCCGTGGGGAACTTCCCGATGGCGCTGGACGAGGAAGGGGGCCGCCTGTTCGTCGGCTATCGGTTCCCCTCGACGCTGGCCGTGATCGACGCGACCACGGGGAACACACTGGGCAAGGCCTCGATGTGTTCCGATGCGGACGACCTGTTCTATGACGCTCGAAGGAAGCGGGTGTACGCGAGCTGCGGCAGTGGTGAGACAGCGGTCTACGACGCCGCCTCGGCCACGTCGGAGATCGGCCGCGCCGCGACCCGGTCCGGCGCTCGGACCTCGCTGTTCGTGCCGGCGCTCGACAGGCTCTATGTCGCCGTACCCGAGAGGGGCGGCCAGCCTGCGGAGATCATGATCTTTGCGCCGCGCTGATGCTCTCTTCTGGTTCGGCTTCTTGCTCCTCTGCGCCCTCTCGACCGCACCGGCGGCCTCAAGTCCGCGGAGGCTTACCGGGCCTGGAATTCGATCCGTATTCATTGGCCGACAGTTCGGGGACGGGTCGCATTTCCTCTGGACGTACAAACGCGACGGCAGGATCGAGGGCGTGAGCCTGGAAAAGAGGATCACGGGGACGTGGCGAGTCCTCGGCGATCAGCTTTGCGAGCGGCGCGGCGCTGAGACCTGCTTCGATGTCGATAAGCCAACGCCGCGGGCCTGAACGACCACTTGGCCGAGGTCGAAAAGGCGGTGACGCCCGGCGCTCATGCGGTGCTGATCCTGGACGGCGCTGGCTGGCACACGAGCAAAGACCTCACCATTCCAGACAACATATCGCTGTTGAAGGTGCCCGCTTACGCTCCCGAGCTCAATCCGGTCGAGAACGTGTGGCAGTTCCTTCGCCGCAACAAGCTCGCACATCGAATGTACGATACCTACGAATCCATCATGGATGCTTGTTGCGACGCGTGGAATTTCCTCATTGCTGAGCCAGAGAGGATAAGGTCCATTGCGACACGCAATTGGGTAAACGTGTCACGATAGCCCGCCGTTGGTATGACCTTGCATGGTCGAAGCCGGTCGCGGTCCCATGCAGGATGTCGTCGCGCAGCGCCGCATAGACGAGCGCGACGTGGGCGGCCTCGTCGGGCATCGACGCCGACTCGCCCTCGTCCACCGGCACCGGTGCGCCATCGAGCCCGAGACGCAGCCGACCCGATTGGAAGCCGCGCGGCGCGCCCCCTTCCAGAACGAGGTCGTGCGTGTCGCCCGTGACGGCGAGACGGAACGGCGTCGTCTCGGGGGGACGGGCGACACGCCACCTCGATCGACAATGGGGCGCCATCGGCTAGGCGCGCCTGCACAAGGGTTTCGAATTCGGCACGGTCGCACCCGAGCGGATATTCGCAGTGGAAGTGCTTGCCCGCGGTGATCGCCCCGAGCAGGTCGCGGTCGCCAGCATCGGAGTAGCCGGGTCACAAGCCTCGCGACGCCACCCTCACCGTGGCTTTCGCGAGCTCCAGAGTCATCCTGGATGCAAACGGGAGGCCGATTCAATGCTCGCTCCGGTGAATGGATCGGATCGCTTCACCCTCACCCTGACGTCTTCCATGCGGCAGTGGACTTCGAAGTCCTTTGTCACTCCCTCGAAATGAATGACTACCTCGAAGCTTTCCTTTGGATTTAAAAACGGAACACTGACTTCGAGCCTTGAATTCGCGCCGTTGTCCTTCCCGGTCGAGGCGCAAAGCGCAACTGACTGCGAGAGCTTCGCGTTGTTCGCCAGCTTGTCCGAAATGAATTTTCCTCTGAAATACGGTATTTCTATCGTGAACTCCAAATCTTTCAGGGTGGCGTTCCCGTCGTTTCTTACGCGAACGCTACCGCGATTGAGGTTAAGCATCTCCAGATCGCCGATTATGAAAACTATATGGGGATGCTCTCTCCTCAGAGGCAGAGTCAGATCTTCGCTTTTCGCGATCGAAAAAGCGACAGACCTTCGCTTCACCACGAAAAGAAAGGTGATCGCGCCGCCGATGCTCGCCGAAAGCAAACCGCCTATGATGGCGCTGACAGGCTGGATTGCGGTCAGGTCAATCAAAAGCTGCTCCTATGTGAATCGATCCGAGAACATAGCTGTTCCAGGTAGCCGCCACAGACGAAGAGACACTGGCCGAATGCAACAGATCCCCCATATCAAGAGATATTTCCTTCGAAGGATCGGCATGCACAGGTCGGAATTGCGCCGCCAAGTGCTCAAAGGCTTCTACGACAAAGACGATGGCCGCTACCATGACCCGTTCGGCGAGGCCAGCACGACGCAAGAGAAGGTGGCGATAGAGGCCGCCTGCCGCCAGCATAGGAACGTCAAAGGAGACGGGAGCGTCCCCAATCCCGCAGAAAAGTCCATCAATCGTCGCGATGCTCTGCCGGTTGTCGTTTCCGACATGCCGCACACGCTCGTCGATGTATAACGCCACGAGGCCACCGTCGGCGCGGCCATTCACCAAGCGAAGACACGAAGCGACCTGGGAAAGAGACTCGACATGGCTGGCTTCGACGGACGCGTGATCCTGGTGACGGGTGCCAGCGGCGGGATCGGCGGCGCCGTCGTGAGACAGCTCAAGGCCGCCGGTGCGGACGTGATCGCCAGCGGACGCTCCGTAAGCGGGCTGGCAGCCATCGCGTCCGAGACCGGATGCCGCAGTTTGCCGTTCGACTTGACCTCCGAAGACAGCGTCCGGGGAGCCTTGGACAACCTCGATCTCTGGGGGGTCGTCAACTGTGGAGGTTTCGGCGGCGAGATCGCCACGCCGATGGACACCGACATCGCGGTGTTCGACAAGGTCATCGGCATCAACGCCCGCGGCGCCCTTCTCGTCACGAAATACGCCTCGCGGAGCATGGTCCGCCTCGGGAAAGGAGGCGCCATCGTCAACGTCTCGAGCCAGGCCGCCCTCGTGGCGCTATCGGGACATATGTCCTACGGAGCCTCGAAGGCCGCGCTGGACAGCATCACCCGCGTATCGGCGCTCGAACTCGGGAAATACGGGATCCGCGTGAACAGCGTCAATCCGACGGTCGTCATGACCGAGATGTCCGCGTCCTATTGGGGACGGCCGGACGTCGGGGAGCCGTTCCTGAAGCAGATGCCGCTCGGCCGATGGGCCACCGAGGACGAGATCGCCGCACCGATCGTGTTCCTGCTCGGCGACGGCGCCTCGATGATCTCGGGCGTGTCCCTGCCGATCGATGGCGGCTTCACGATCTGCTGACGTCCGCAAGCGGGTCGACGCCACACCTGAAAGCAGAAACGACCCCGAGGCCCGAAGGGCACCGTTGTGAGGCTTGCCGCATCGGGCATCAACACGGGCTTACCAGCGCCGGCATCCCCGAGCGGCATGCTCGTGGCCTCGACCGGCGCGGCCGTCCCTTGCATCCGGGGTTCGCAGGCAGATGACAGGATGCCATGTCGAGCGAATCTCGCGAGCCCCGCAGCGTAGGAGAAACGATGGAAGGTATGCGGCGCTTCGCCATCACCTTCGAACCTCGCAATCACCTCGAGGAGAGTCCCGCGTCCAAGCCAAGCGCCGGGGCACCAACCATCCTGGCCGATCGACATAAGATTTCGTCGAAGGTTTCCAGGGTGACGGCTCCCCCGAAGAGAGGCCCCTGCAACGTGGCGTAGCCTTCCGCCCGCAGGAAGGTCATCTGCCAGTCCGATGCCACGCCGTCCGCCGCCGCACGGCATCCGAGCGCTTCGGCCATCTGCGCCATGGCTCTGACAATCCCACGGCTCCTGGCACATCCTTCGAGGTCGCGCAGGAACGACGGATCGATCTTGATCTCGTCCACGTCCAGCAGCTTCAGTGAGGTCAGCGAGAGGCCGCCAGCCCCCAATCCGTCCAGCGTGAACGTGACGCCAAGCGGACGCAGATGCCGGAACAGGCCGTCGATGCACCCATCGGTGATGCCACGCGAGCCGTTTTGGGCGAACTCGATCCGAAGCTTCCGGGGATCGGCGCCCGACGCTGCGAGGGATCGCTCGACCCTTCGAGCGAACTCGGGATCCCGAAGTTGCGATGCGCCCACTTGGAAGGCGAGCCGCAGCCCGGCTGTTTGCTCGGCGGAACTCCAGCGCGCGAGGATCGTGCACGCCTGCATCAGGATGCTGTCGCCCAACGGCGCGGCGAGACCCTCCGCCTCCGCGGTGGCGAGGAACACGTCAGGTCCCAGCAGCCCGCGGCGGGGGTGCATCCACCCGGGGAGCGCTTCGGCGCCCACCAGCCTACCCTCGCCATCGACCTGCGCCGTGACGCGCATCGTGAACTGCCCCTCGTCCAGTCCCCGACGCAAGTCGGACGCCAGGGCCGCCCTCGAGTCGAGCTTCTCCTGCATCTCCGGACGGAAGAACCGGAACGCGTTCCTCCCGTCGCTCTTGGCCTCGTACATCGCGACATCGGCGCTCTTCATGAGCTCGTCGGCCGACGCCGTCGTGCCCTGGAACAGTGTCACTCCGATGCTCGGGGTAATCCGGAAGGCCTCACCCGCAAGCCAGAAAGTCTTGCCGGTCTCGAAGACGATCTTGGACGCGATGGCACCGACGGAGCGCTCGGCCGCACACCGCTCCTTATCCAGGTCGGGTACGAGCATGACGAACTCGTCGCCGCCCAAGCGGGACACGGTGTCGGCCGCACGCGAACAGGCACTCAGCCGCGCCGCCACCTGGACCAGCAGTTGGTCCCCCACCGCATGGCCGCGGGTGTCATTGAGGCGCTTGAAGTCGTCGAGGTCGATGAACAGGACGGCGCCGTGCGCGCCGTTTCGCCGGCTCGTCGCCAGTACCTGTCCCAACCTGTCGAGCAGCAGCCGGCGGTTCGGCAGCTTCGTCAGCGGATCGAAGAAGGCGAGTTCGTGGATCCGCGCCTCTGCCTGCTTTCGTCCCGTGACGTCCGTGATGAAGCCGTTCCACAGGGTCGAGCCGTCCGGCTCCCGCTCGGGTATCGAGTTGCCGAAGAGCCATCGGAGCGACCCGTCCGCCAATCTGATCCGAAACTCGCTCTGCCAGGGCGAGAGATCACGCGCTGATTCATCCGCGGATCGGACGAAGCTGTCGAGGTCGTCGGGATGCACGCTCTCGAGGATGGGCGACACGTCCGCCTCGACCTCGGAGGCCGGAAAGCCGAACAGCTTGATGAAGCCGGCACTGGCATAAGGTAGGGACATCGCGCCCTCGGGTCCGCGACGGATCTGATAGATGCAGCCGGGCACGACGGCTGCGATCTTGTCGTGTCTGTCCTGAAGCTCGAGCCGTCGGACCGTTTCCGTTACCTCGCGAACCGTGCCCTCGTAAAACAGCGGTTTGTCGCTGTCGCGGTCGCGGACCATGTAGGCATTCTCGCTGATCCAGATCCGCTCGCGCGTCCGATGTCGGTAGATCTCCGACACGAAGTCGACGACCCGCCCCGCGTCATGCAGGATCTTCCGAAACATGTCCCGCCGATTCGGATCGACGTACCATTCGCGCGCGATGTCGTTCACCGCCGCCAGCATCTCCGCCTCGGTGTCGTAACCGTTCAGGCGCACGAGCGATGGGTTCGCACTGATTTGCCTGCCGTCCAGGGAGGACCGGTAGATCCCTTCGCTGACGTTCTCGTAAACAGCTCGGTAGCGGCTCTCGCTATCCTGAAGCGCGTCTCGGATCAGGCCTGCAGCCGAAATGGACCTTGTTCGGGCGGAACAACGGTCTAACACTCGTCCGGCAGTCCGGACACCACCGCTCGACGGACCGGCAGCCGGCTTGCGCATGAACGACCTCCAGAGAAGCCAGACTGCGCGGGGGTTCTTGAGGTTCTCTTAAAGTGCGACTGATACTAACGGCAGGAATTCACGACACGTTTGCCCATTCCCGTGTCGTGATGGATTTGATGGTGTCTGGCGCCTGGGCGAAGCTCTCGGTATCCTGCCGGACAATCCCGTGCCGGCCCTCGCGACATCACCCCGCCCCCGCGTGCACTTCCTCGGCGCCGCTGAACAGATGCTCGGCGATCATCGCGGCGATCGGGATGGCCGAGGTCGCGGCGGGCGACGGGGCGTTGCAGACGTGGAGCGAGCGCGGGCTCTTGAGGAACAGGAAGTCGTGCACCAGTTCGCCGCTGCGGCGCACGGCCTGGGCTCGGATGCCGGCCGGATAGGGTCGTAGGTCCGAGAGCGTCAGTTCCGGGCAGTATCGGCGGCATTCGGCGAGGTATCCGGCGCGCCACACGGAGTTGCGGAATTCCTTGGCCCCCGATGCGAGGTGGCGGCGCAGCGTGCGCCACAGGCCCGGAAACCCCGCCATCTCACGCAGGTCGGCGAGATCGAGCGACAGGCGGCCGTAGCCCTCGCGCGCGAAGCCCAGCACCGCATTGGGGCCGACCGTGACGCTGCCGTCCGCCATCCGGGTCAGGTGTATGCCGAGGAACGGCAGCGTCGGGTCGGGGACCGGGTAGATCAAGTGGCGCACGATGCCCCACTTCTCGGGCGGCAGGACGTAATATTCGCCGCGAAACGGCACGATCTGGAAGTCGGTCGCCAAGCCGGCCAGGCGGGCGAGCCGGTCGGACTGGAGGCCGGCGCAGACGACGAGCCGCCCGGCCGTGACGGTTCCGTCGGCCGTGCGGATCCGCACGCCGGCGTCGCCTTCCTCGATGCCGGTCACGGCCGCGCCGAGGCGGATCTCGCCGCCTGCCGCCGCGAGGCCCTCGGCCATGGCGCGGCAGATCAGGCGGTAGTCGACGATGCCGGTCGCGTGAACGTGGAGCGCGCCGACGCCGGCGACCGCGGGTTCGGCCTCGCGCAGCGCCTTCGCGGTCAGCGGCGTCACGGCGATGCCGTTCTCGGCCGCCCTGGCCCGCAACGCCTCCAGGCGGCCGAGTTCGGTCTCGCCGGTCGCCACGATCAGCTTGCCGCAGTCCGCGAACGGGATGGCGTGCCGGCGGCAGAAGTCCCGGGTCGCGTCGGCGCCGGCGCGGCACAGCCGGGCCTTGAGGCTGCCGGGCGCGTAATAGACTCCGGCGTGGATCACGCCGCTGTTGTGCCCGGTCTGGTGCCGGGCCACGCCCGTCTCCTTCTCGAGCAGCAGCAGGCTGGCCCCGGGATGGCGCAGCAGGAGCTCGCGGGCCGTGGCGAGACCCACGATGCCGCCGCCGATGACGCAGAAGTCGTAAGCCATGATGGGGGCCTGCCGTCGCGGATCGCGGTGGCGGCGGACCGCGGCGCACCGCCTTCCCGGCCCATGCTACAGCACCTATGGGCTCCCACGGGAATTAGTGCTTCGATTTAGCTGACATTTACCGCGGGTGACAACACACCAACCAAAGCACTTATTCCCGTGGGGACCCTATGCTCCGCTGGACAGAGCCTCGCGGCTGAAGAGCGCACCATGACGGACCATTATCTGATCGGGCTCGACTATGGGAGCGAGTCGGCCAGGGGCGTGCTGATCGACATGCGCGGCGGGCAGCTCGCGCGAAGCCACACCCACGCCTATCGTCACGGCGTCCTGTCGGCGGCTCTGCCGGGCGGCATCGCCCTGCCGCCGTTCTGGGCTCTCCAGGACGCCGCCGATTACATCGAGGCCGCCGAGGGGATCCTGAGCGCCCTGGGGCGCGGCAAGGTGATCGAAGGCATCGGCCTCGGCTTCACGGCGAGTTCGCCGCTTCCGGCCCGGGCCGACGGGACGCCGCTGTCGCGGCTCCATCCCGATAGGCCGCATGCCTATGTGAAGCTGTGGAAACATGCTGCCGCCCAGCCCTGGGCCGACCGGATCACCGCCCGGGGCGGCAGCTTCCTCGCCGAGTGCGGCGGCAGGCTGTCGTCGAACAGCCTGACGGCCAAGGCGGCGGAACTGGCCGAGGAGGCGCCCGACCTCTGGGCCGAGGCCGACCGCTTCATCGAGGCGGGCGACTGGCTCGTCTGGCAATTGTGCGGCCGGGAATGCCGCTCCCTCGCCTTCGCGACGTTCAAGGCCCAGTACCGGGGGGAGGCCGGCTACCCGCGCGGCCTCGTCCCCGGCCTCGACGGCAAGCTCGCCCCGGCGGTGCCGGTCGGAACGCCGGCCGGGGCCCTGTCGGAGGCCTGGCGCGCACGGACCGGCATCCTGGGAACCGCCACCATGGCGGTCGCGGTCATCGATTCCCACGCGGTCATGCCGGCCGTGGGCGCCGTGAGGCCCGGGACGCTGGTGGGGGCGCTCGGCACCTCGGCCGTGTTCCTGCTGCTCGACAACGGCGTCCGGCCGCTGCCGCCCGGCATCGAGGGCGTGGCGCGGGACGCGACGCTGCCGGGCCTGCGCTGCTTCGAGGCCGGCCAGGCGGGCTTCGGCGACACGCTGGCGTGGTTCGTGCGCGAGTTCCCGCGCGGCGACGGCACCGCCGAAAGCTTCGCCCGCTACGGCGAGGCGGCGGCGCGGCTCGTGCCGGGCGAAACCGGGCTCGTGGCGCTCGACTGGTTCAACGGCTGCCGCGTGCCCTACGGCGACGCCCTGCTGAGCGGCATGGTCGCGGGGCTGACGCTGCAGAGCACGGGCGCCCACATCTACCGGACCCTGCTCGAGGCGCTGTGCTTCGGGGCGCGCACCATCGCCGACCTCTTGGTGAGCGGCGGGGCGCCGGTCGACCGCATCATCCTCACCTCGGGCCTGTCGCTGAGCAACCCGCTGCTGATGCAACTGATGGCCGACGTGCTGGGCCGCGACATCGAGGTGCCGCGGGAGCAGCACCTCACCGCGGTCGGGGCCGCCATCCACGGCGCCGTGGCGGCCGGATCGGTGGAGGGCTACGCCGACGGCGCGCGACGCTTCGGCTCGATCGACCATCGCATCATCCGCCCAGACCCGGGGTCGGCCGGAGCCTATGGGGCGCTCTACGAAGTCTATCGAACCCTCGGGCGCGACGGCGCGAACCGCGACGCCCTGCACGTCCTGGCGGCGCTGAAGCGCCGGTAGAGCTTTGCGCTGGCCGGAGAGCGTCGGCACGGGCCGGCAAGGGGCCGGGCGGCGGCGACCGAGGTGCATCTTTGTTGGCTTCAGCGGCCGTGCCGCATCCGCCAGGCCGCGAAGGCGTCGAGGTTGGACGGGTCGGTCGGCGGATAGAGCCCGGTCGTCTTCTGGCCGGCCCGTACTCGCTCCACGACGAAATCCTCGTAGGCCGTCATCTCGACGGCCTCGGCCGCGATGGCGTCGGCGATCCCGGCCGGGACCACGATCACGCCGTCGGCGTCGCCCACCACGATGTCGCCCGGGAAGACCGGCGCGTCGCCGCAGCCGATCGGCACGTTGATGTCGATGGCCTGATGCAGGGTCAGGTTGGTGGGGGCCGAGGCGCGGCAGTGGAACGACGGCATGGCGAGCGCGGCGATCTCGGACGAGTCGCGGAAGCCGCCGTCCGTGACCATCCCGGCCACGCCCCGCACCATGAGGCGCGTCGCCAGGATGCCGCCCGCCGAGGCGGCGCGCGGGTCCTTGCGGCTGTCCATCACCAGCACGGCCCCGGGCGGGCATTCCTCGACGGCCCGACGCTGCGGGTGGCCGGGATCGCGGAACACCGTGATCGGGTTCAGGTCCTCGCGGGCCGGCATGTAGCGGAGCGTGTAGGCCTCCCCCACCATGCTGCCGCCCTTCGGCAGGCTCAGCGGGCGCACGTCCTGGATCATCTGGTGGCGCAGGCCGCGTTTGTAGAGCGCGCTCGCCCGCGGAGGTGAAGTCCTCGACGATCTCCGCGACCGTCTTGCCGTCATCCTCGATCACCAGGACCCTGATCATGGGCGCGTTCCTGCACGGGCCGCATACATCCTGCGACCGGTCCCGGATGCAAGGCTCGCATCCTCGTGGTCTTGGCATTCGGAGTGCGGCCGCCTTATAGAAGCGATCATCGAAGGTGAAAGGGACCGAGTGGACGCGGCGAGGCTAAGGGGCGTGTACGGCAGCCCGGCGGAGGTATGGCGGTTCGACGGGACGGAGGCCGTGCAGCTGTCGCCGCTGGTGCCCGGCGCCGATGCACTCGAGGCGCTCGCGGCGGGATCGCTGACCGAACTCGTGATGCTGGCGCCGCCCGGCACGACGGAGCGCCGCTACGCTCTGGCCCTGGGCCTCGGGGCGCTCGCGCTCGACGCGCCCTTCACGATCCTGGCGCCCAAGGACAAGGGCGGTTCGCGGCTCGCCGACGAACTCGGCGCCTTCGGCTGCGCCTTCGAGGAGGCCGGCAAGCGCCATCATCGCATCTGCATGGGCCGGCGGCCCACGCGTCCCGAGGGCCTCGACGCCGCCGTGGCGGCCGGGGCGCCGCGCCTCGTGGAGTCGCTCGGTCTGTGGTCGCAGCCCGGCGTCTTCTCGTGGGATCGGCTCGATCCGGGCAGTGCCCTGCTGATCGAGACCCTGCCGCCGCTGTCCGGCAAGGGGGCGGATTTCGGCTGCGGCATCGGCGTCCTGGCGCACGCGGGCCTTGCATCGCCCAAGGTCAAGGCTCTGACGCTGATCGATATCGACCGCCGCGCAGTCGAGGCGGCCCGGCGCAACCTCGACGATCCGCGAGCCGAGGTCCGCTGGGCCGACCTCCGTGCCGGGACCGATGGGCTTGCCAGCCTCGACTTCGTGGTGACGAACCCGCCCTTCCATCAGGGCGGTCTCGAGGATCAGGGACTCGGCCAGGGCTTCGTCGCCACGGCCGCGAAAGCATTGCGGCGCGGCGGGGTGCTGTGGCTGACGGCCAATCGTCATCTGCCCTACGAGGCCGTGCTGAAACCGCTCTTCGCGCGGGTCGAGACCCGGGCCGAGGGCCGGGGCTTCAAGGTCATCGCGGCCCACAAATGAGCGTCGCCGTCCGGCTCGACAAGCTGCTCGGCAATCTCGGCTACGGGTCGCGGCGCGAGGTCGCCGAGCTCGTCCGGGCCGGCCGGGTGATGCTCGACGGGGCACGGGTGGCGGCCGCAGACCGGAAGCTTCAGCTCGCGGACGACCTCCCGGAACGGCTCATGGTCGAGGGCGCGGCGCTCGACCCGCTGCCCGGCATGGTGCTGATGATGCATAAGCCGCTCGGCCTCACCTGTTCGCACGACGAGGCCGGGCGCCTGGTCTACGACCTGCTGCCGCCGCGCTGGCGCCGCCGCCAGCCGCCGCTTTCGACCGTGGGGCGCCTCGACAAGGAAACGTCGGGCCTGCTCCTGCTGACCGACGACGGGCCGCTGCTGCACCGGATCATCTCGCCGAAGAACCACGCACCGAGGCACTATCGGGCCACCCTGGCTGAACCGCTGCGCCCCGACGCGGCCGGAATCCTGGCGTCCGGAACGTTGAGGCTCTCGGGCGACGGCAAGCCGCTGCAACCGGCCGCCCTGGAGGTTCTGTCGCCCGTGGAGGTGTCGGTCACGCTCGTCGAAGGGCGCTATCACCAGGTGCGGCGCATGTTCGCGGCACTCGGTAACCATGTGGTGGCGCTGCACCGCGACCGGATGGGCGCCCTGAGCCTGCCGGACGACCTCGCCCCGGGAGGGTACCGGTTCCTGGCGCCCGCCGAGGTCGCGGCGGCTCAAGCCGTTGCGGCGGCGTCGGCTTGACGGGACCTCGTCCGGGAAGGCCCATGATGCCGCTGTGCGGTTCTGCGCGTGGCGCGCGGCCCCTGCAGGTCCTATCAGACCGCAGGTGCAATTCACGCGGGTCCTCCATGCTCGACAGGCTGTGGCGCTGCCTGTTCAGGCCGGCGGTGATGCGGGATGCCGACCGGCTGATCGCCGCGCACGGCCGCGGCGCCTACGGGATGGCTCGCCTTGGCGCGACGGCAGCCAGGGAGGTGGATGGCCACGGCCACTGGTGCAGTGTCGCCCGCGAGATCGCCCGGCGGCTGGAACGGGACCGTCGCGCGGCCTGATGAGACGAAGCGGGATTTCGCCCAGGGTGGCAGAGCGGCGTCACGTTCAGAAGAGGCTGAGTTGCCGCCCGTGCGGGGTGGGGGGCCGGAACAGGTCGGTGCGAAGCTTGGCGCGTGTCTTGGAGAAGCCGAGCCTGGCGGCCGCGATTTCAAACCGGCGCCCTAGCATCCAGGCATAAGGGCCCGTGCCGGTCATGCGCTTGCCCCAGGTCGCGTCATAGTCCTTGCCGTCGCGCATCGCCTGTACGAGCCCCATGACATGGCCCAGCTTGTCAGGGTGGTGCGCTACGAGCCAGTCCCGAAACAGGTCGCGCACCTCGAGCGGCAGACGCAGCACCACGTAGCCGGCCTCGAGGGCACCGGCGTCCCGGGCGGCTCCCAGGATGGCTTCGACCTCGTGGTCGTTGATGGCCGGGATGAGGGGAGCCGTCATCACGGTCACCGGGATGCCGGCTTCGGACAGCTGTCGGATCGCAGCGAGCCGTTTCGCCGGCGCGGCGGCGCGCGGCTCCATGGTGCGGGCGAGGGCGGGATCCAGCGTCGTCACGGAAAGCGCCACCTTGACGAGTCCCTTGGCGGCCATCGGAGCCAGGATGTCGATGTCGCGCGCCACCAGGGACGATTTCGTGACGATGCCCACCGGATGATCGGCGCGCGCCAGCACCTCCAGGATGGACCGCATGACGCGGCGCTCCCGCTCGATCGGCTGGTAGGGATCGGTGTTGGTGCCGATCGCGATGGTCCGCGGCTTGTAGCTCGGTGCGGCAAGCTCCCGCTCGAGCTTGCCCGCGGCACCCTCCTTGACGAAGAGCTTGGTCTCGAAATCGAGCCCCGGCGAGAGCCCCACGAAGGCATGGGTCGGCCGGGCGAAGCAGTAGACGCAGCCGTGCTCGCAGCCGCGATAGGGGTTGATCGACCGGTCGAAGGAGATGTCGGGCGAGTCGTTGCGGGTGATGACGGTCTTGGGCTTCTCGACCGTCACTTGAGTGACGAAGCTCGCGGGATCGGGCAGCGAGGCCTCGTCCCGGATGTCGGCCTCGCGGGTCTCGCGCTCGAAGCGCCCGGTCGGGTTCGACACCGCGCCGCGGCCAGGCCGCCGACCAGCCAGAACGTCGTCGAGCGACAGGATCTTCGCCACCGCGGATCGTCCGCCCTTGGCGGCACCGCGGAGCGGGACCGGCGGCCGCCGGATCGGCGCTCGATCGCGCTCGACGACAATCGACATCGGTTCTCTCCCGGTTCGAACGGCCCGCCGACACCCTGGTGGTGGTTGGCCGTGACGGAACAGATAGAGAACAGAATCACTGTCGTCAATCCGCTGCAGCTGCGCCGGACGGTTTGCGGCGCCGGCTCGCAGGATCAGAACGGGTGGTATTGGAACAGCCAGGTCTCGGTCAGGACCTTGTCGCCGCTCTTGAGAAAGCACCGCAACTCCACCGGGTCCGACCCCTCGACGGCGAGGTCGAACTGGGTCATCCAGTGGCCCGGCACCCCATCGGCCACGGCCTCGGTGAGCTTGTAGGGGCCGAAGCTCCCGCGCGACGTCGACACGACCTGCTCGGGCGTGGTGCCGAAGGGCAGGGCTTCGAGCGGGCCGCCCAAAAACTCGACCAGGAACTTGCGCACGCCCGGAGGGCGCGGCTGACCGGGCTGG
>JAABUL010006060.1_pt1 | contig 14285 bp, 26 predicted proteins | sample 5559151 | NCBI WGS metagenome assembly JAABUL01 (sample SAMN10711876, study PRJNA513368) | rock metagenome | isolation source: Antarctica rocks | place: Antarctica: Victoria Land, Pudding Butte sud | reverse complement strand
CAGCAATAGCCAGATCGAGGCACGTGCAACTCAAATTTCAACGCATGATGTAGTAATGTCAGGAGGAGCACACCGTGTTGTGTCTTGCAGACCTTGCAGTAGGCGTCCTGATGTTTCTGGCCAGTCATTGTCACCAGGTCAAACAGAGATCTCGCTGCCACAGCATCGTCGGCCGAGCTGATGAGCACTGGCGATGCATCCTCGCAGCCGATATCCTCTCCGTCGCTGTCCGACAATCACGACTGCGCCATTCAAGACGTCAAGGCGTGTAGGACACTGAACTGAACCGAATGTGTCTTCAAAAGGCGCTTCGCCGCTTGCTGCTGCTCGAGCCGTTTCAGTCTTGCTGTGCACGCTTAGCGTCGGTTAGGGTAACCTAAGCTACAGGTTACCTGCCAACCCTACTCTGCGCTACTGACCAGATTTGCCCTCGTCATCAACCCTCCTCTCCCACCCTAAACGTTAAACCCTAAACCCTATCTCGTACACCACCTGACGCCCTTCTAGGCGCAGACGGCGTCATACTTTCAACTCTCAATGATGCAGCTAGTTCGAGTTGCGGGTGGTTCTGAATCCTAGCATAATACACCATCTTCACAGCAGTGCCGTGCCGCAAGCTTCTCGCGCTGATTGTGGCAATTTTCGTACCAGTCACGAGTCCAAAACTCAGACGTGCTCTGCAGTTCGCATCAGCTACTTCTGTTGGCAAGAGCAGCGGCTCTGTTGAACTGTACCGGCCGCTCGGGGGCGCTTATGCATCTACACCAGTGAGCACACGGTTGTCCGATAAGCAAGGTGCGCTGCCAGTCAAGACGGCTCTGTGCTCAGCCGCACCTGACATCTGCCCGGATGACCTTGTGTCCACGCGTGAACTTCTGCACTCGAGACCCAACAAGCCTACCGCACCACAATCCCTACAGGCCTGGGCAGACAAGATTTCGAAGTCTTGAGCTGCTCTCGCACCCTCTGCAGGATGCTGCAATCACATACCTGACGCCGGCTTCCAAGGTGGACGCTCGCACATGGGTTCTGACCTGTTCGATATGCTGATGATCCGCCTCAGCGTGCTCAACTTGCCACTATCAACCCTTACCGCATCGCATGAACGCCTCCTCACGGTGCCACAGGAAGCGACGCAAGGCCGTAAGTGCCCGCAGCGCAGTCATCCGGACATCACAGCGACACCAGCGCCAAACCGAGAGCCAGGGCCGGACTCGCCGCCGCCGCCGTTCACACCCTCGCCAACGAAACCGGTACGCTCTGTGGACATTCAAGAAGCCTGACTCGAGTCAGGACTCTGCTGTCCGTGTGATGCTTTGCCAGCTGTCCACGGCGCTGGACGATTGTGCATGCCAATGACGTGGCCCCATTCTGCATGGCAAATGCAGCAGGCAACATGCTATCCCCTTCCTGTTTTGAGTTTCGTCGTCGAGGGCTCTACCGCTGTGCTTCAGAAGCCTCGACATCGTGTGGCTCTCGTGCACTGGGGCTCATTGATTGATTGATGCGTGCATCCACAGGTTGCCCGACCGGACGAGGAGCGCAGTGAAGCGTCGCCGGTCACCGACAGATCTTCGAGCGACAACGAGGGATCCGCAGACCAGGAGACGGTGATGCCTCACACGCTGCTGTTGTTTGCACAAAATGTCATGGCTGTAGCCAGCAAGCCCATTTGCATCTGTGCCATGGGTTTAGGGGTTGAAATGCGCTTCACAAGTCTTGATATCGCGATGTGAATTTACTCGAGGCCGGGGTCATGCCGCTTTCCACATCGAAAGTGAATGCTTGCGCAGACTGCCTTGCGAAGCATGCAGGGGCCTTCTGAGCAATGCGCGCCTGTATTCCAAAGTTTGCACGCTCTGCTGCAGGCGCCCAAGTCGGCGGAGGCAGTCAACTGGGCGGAGCTGCAGCGCCAGCTGCACCAGGAGCTGCAGGAGTCGACCGAGTTTCAGGCGCTCATCGTGTTCTTCCGAAACCTGCCCCCGGACCTCAAGGTTGGCATGCAACTTTGACTTTGACAAATGTTGGTAGCTGTGCGCATGTTAGGACCGCTTTGGCCGGCAGCCTTCGAGAGGGGCCACTCTGCCGCTGCGCCGCCTGCATGACCACGGCCCAGTTTGTGCGCGTTTTAGGACCGCGTTGGCCGGCACTCAATTTTGGCCAGCAACTCAAAGTGCCGAGGTGCTGCAATGGCAAACGATGGTGGCTGCCAGTGGTAACCTCCGTTCCTGGTGCCAATTGATGTGTACTGCACATATATCTATGACCGTGTTGACAACTGGTCGTTAAGCCGCGTGCCTTCGAGTGGTGCAGGACGCCCCGGTCGACCCAACCATCCTGCAGGCGCTCGAGGCGCTCCCCCTGGACACCTACCGCAAGGTAATCCGTCACAACAACATCGACATGCCAGGGCAAATGCAACACTACCAACTCGAACAGGAAAGAAACACTCAACGGTGCGATCTTTTCTGTGCAACTCAGCACTGCTGACAAAGGACCGGAGCCAGCCGGCCAACTGACGTACCTGCATTCTGTATCTGTGGGAACGTGTAAGCTAATCGGTTTGCACACGGTCACCAGGTGGCAGAAACCAAGCCTGACGATTGCATGTGTATTGAGTCCAGGAAGAAGACCATCCGGCGGCGCAGCTGGGGTGGGACAAGGTGCTGTGCGCGGTCAAGTACCTGTGTCTGCGACAGCCCCTGGTCAACCGGGACACCGTGCAGCAGGTACGTCAACTGATTCAAGAACGATGCCCAACAGAATGCTGCACCCTGCTTGAAGGCCTGAGCGTGGGCTGCTGCACCAGCTGTCAATGGCACAGGGGCGACTGCGGTGAGCACCAGCGGATCTGCCAAGTCTCGAGTGGACATGGAACCCATTGGGCGGTCCGTCCGTGGCCTGCAGTCTTCAACATCTGGCCACTCCAAGTCGCTTGCGCTGCCTGCAATCCAGCATTCGTACCTGCGCATGCAGGTGGTAAACGCATACCTGTACTCGGAGGACTGGTTCCGAAACTGGGGCACACACGCGCTGGACGCCTACCGCGACGGTCGCTTCCGAAGCACGGTGCGGTTTGCAGAACAAGCAAATGGTGTTCAGAGGCACTGGAATGCCGTGCCTCATCATGCGGCCAGCCGCTGCTTGCTCGACAGCTGCCTCAGGCTAGGTCATCAAACACGCCTTTGCTCGCCTCTGCGTGAAAGGAGACAAGCACTGGGATGCGCGCCTGGCAGACGATGTGGCGGGAGGAGTTGCAATGCATCGACCTTCACAGTTCCTCGTCAAGCCCACACGACTGAGCCGTCGTTGTCATGTGCTTTGTTGCACAGGACGTATTCAGCCGGGCGCACCTGGCCGTGGTGCAGAACAAGTACCGCACGCTGGTGGACTGGCAAGATCTGCAGCGCCTGGAGCGCTTCCTGGGGCAGCCCGTGCCGCCAGAGCCGTGCAACCACCGCACGCGCGGCGTGCTGCCCTGGCCGGTCGTGTGCCTCGCAGCTAAGCTGTGAGTCACTTGCATGCTCTTTAGCTCTCAAAATGGCATACATATTGTGGCTCCATGAAGGCGTTGCGCTCCGCTCAGCTGTGAGTCACTCGCAGCATTTTGAGTACTCCAAAACAAAATGAAGTTGGATTATGCAACCGCAAGCGCCCCGTCTGCGTCTCCTTTATGGTGCGCGTTCTCTACAAGTTGGAAACAAGGCGGACTGGATCTGCGGGCTCGAATTTACCCAGAGATGTGAGTGAATTGCATGTGTTCCACCTCTCCAAACAAAGCGGATTGCGGTGGAACGTTGGGAGTCGGTTGGCAGCCGCATCCGTCAGGTCCTTGAGGCAGGTTGAGCCCACATCCTGTGGTGTTCTGGAATCATTTTGAATACCACGGTGCTCTGCCGGTCTGCGTCAGCTTCTGCCTTGGCGTCCCATCTTCATAAGCGCCGGGTGCACCGGGTTTTCTTCTCTGTGCAGTGCGGTTGCTTGTGTCTGCACATGGACTGATGGCTTCTTGTCCATGCTACTCCGTCCGGCAGGTGCTGAAGCCGGGCGGCATCTGCGTGCGGTGCAACCATGGCTCAGCCGGGTGACGACGGTGGAGGATGGCAGGTGGTTGTCTGCCAGGGCCGCGGCAGTCGCGGCAGAGGCCGAGCTGGCGGCGAGGGCCGCGGCGGTCAGGGTGGCCATCCCGGCCAGCAGCCGCAACAGCAGCCGCCGCAGGCTGCCAGCCGAGGCCGCAGAGGTCACGGTGGGGGCCGCGGCGGTCTTGGCGGCGGCGGACGCGGCCGCGCGCATGCTGCTGGCCAAGGCTGTGGGGGTCAACACGGTGGCGGCGGCAATCATGGCCAGCAGCAAGCATCACAAGCTGGCGGTGAAGGCCGCAGCGTCCCCACGGTCAGTTATGGCAGACCCATCCGGAATTGCGGCAGCCCCGGCGCCGACCGAGCCAGACGCTGGCGCCGAGGGGGACGACAACGAAGCGCAGACGCTGCTGCCGCGCCGCGCGGACTCGGCGGCGGCTCCCGGCAGCGACGACAGCCGGCCCGGGGCCGGCAGGGCGACTGGCGGCGCCGGTGGCGGCTCGGCGTCAGACAGCGACGGCGACTCGGTATTCCTGGACAGCCCGGTGGCGGGGCGGCGGCCCGGCAGCGTCGGCGCCGCGATAACCAACCCGTACTGGCAAATCGACGGCGCGATGCGCAACCCGCTGGCGGGGCAGCCGCTGTTGGAGACGCCCAGCTCACGCCGCCACCAGGTGTGCGAGCCTGGTACGCCGGTCTCTGCCGCGGAAGGCAGCCAAACGTTCAAGTACCTGACGCCCGCGGTCTCGAAGCACCACCCCGGGTACCTGGCGCTGTTCGCGGCAGTGCTGGCGAAGCACCTGGAGCTGCAGGAGAAAGGGCCCTTCAACCGCTACGTCCAGCAGTGCGCAAACTCTGCCACCATCTTCCGTGTTCTGAGCTCTGCTCACGAGCTGCCGCATATTACTCGCATATCTTTTGTCTTTTGTGGCCGTTCAGCAGGCGCGCTTGGTTGCTGAAGCTGCGCACACAGCATGACTGAAATTCACCATGGCACACCAAGCCTTTTGACTCAGGCAACTGCGGGCAAGCCGCCATGCACTGCATCAAGTGGTCAGGCAGGTTGAATGCGGCGGCCTCGCTGTGGGTGGCACATCAGTCACCTCGCGACTAGGTTGCTGCTGCCTGAGCACTTGTTGTAGCAATTGCAGGCGCGCTGACAACGCCGGAGGTAAGATGCTGACGGCTACGGTGCATGCGGAGATGGCGCGGTGGTGGAAGGCCGTCGGCCCCTACATCCGAGACGACGATGGCAACCTCTTGCCGCTTGAGCTGCAGGCCGCAGCGCCGCACATCGCGGGTGAGGCTTCGACCGGCTGAATTCGTTTGACTATGTGTTGGCAGCGGGCACTGTGGCAGCCGCAACTGGCTTGCTGACTGAGGGTGCAGATGCATGCACACATGCACTCAGCCTGCTACATTATGCTTCATTGCCAGGTGTCTCATTCAAAACCTGCCCTTCACCGCTGCAACGACTTGACCCTGCTGTGTTTGCTGCATATCGAAACAGTGGAACTTGTAGAAACCTTGCATTATGTTCGTCATGCTGCAGACCTTCTGCACTCTAGTTTCCTGGCGCTGGAGGCGGCGGCGAAGAGGTGACATGCATTTGGACCAGAGCCGCGATGTGGTCGCGCCGACGCTGCGCTGGCTGCTGCTGCGCCCGTCGCCACCGCCGGCGCCGTGGCGCGCAAGAAAACCAGATGGCCTGCGGCGCTGAACGCCTCCGACTTCAAGGCGCGTTATGCCACAGCTATATCTCGTGTACCGTGAATGCCCATGTTTGCGCGGGAATCACCGCAGCGCCTTGCACATGTGGCAGACATGCTGTTGTGCGTGCCTCCCTTTATTCCCTTCAGGTGCTGGCCACTGTGGCCGCCCAATGGCTCCACAGTGTATGGCTCCACAATGTACCCTGTGCTCTCTGCCAGACTACGTGTTGTGTGCGTCTGCAGGCGGCCAGCGGCACCATCAAGGTCCAGGGCAAAAAGGTACAGCACCGCAGCTCAGTTCTCTGTGCTGGGTCAGCTCCATTTTGTGCCTAGGTCTGAGTCAATTGCAGTTTCTGCAACTCAGTCCCCTTTGCCTGTCTCGGCTCGCTCGTTCTCCTTCCCCTGTATCAACGCTTGCTGCACAAGCGGCGCAACCAGAGCGTTTCTAATATTTCTTGCAAGCCGCCGGCAGCCTTCATCGGCAGTTGCAGAGCTTTTTCTCTCCATAGTTCTTTCTGCAGCACACATTTGGGAGTCGCAGAGCTTTCGTTCCTACGGTTCTATCTGAAGTACACATTTGGTTCGCTGCTGTCAGGACAAGGTAGGCGCCACGGCAGCGTCTGCAGGAAAGAAGCGGAAGGCGGCCGCTGCGCCGGTGGACCACAATGAGGTGTGGCAGCGCATGTGTTCCTCCTGTACGTTTCTCGACGCTGTCTCTTACGACCATCTCGTGCTTTCCATGTTCTCTGACGTCCAGTACCGCCCGGCGCTTTGCACCAGCACCAATGAGCGGCACAACGGATTGGCGGTCTATCACCACCATCCTTGCTCATGTGGGCAGCCTGTTGCTGCAATCGGGAAGCCGTGTGCAGTACCATCGCCTGAGACGCTGAACATGCTGTGCTGTAACATGCAGATTGAGGCGCAGGGCGAGGAGGATTCGCCAGCGGCGGCTGCAACCAAAACAACCGCCAAGGACAACGCCGCCAAGGTGATTGATGCATCCAGTGCATGTCTGTGAGATATGATATTGTCTCAACATTATGGCACCGTCATCCTGCTGCCGTCGTATAGAGGAGGCAAGCGCCGAGCTGGTTAACACAGAAGCTGGCTCTGTCCCGCTGCCGACTTGTCGTCTGATGTGGCAGCATCTCAAGGTTCCCAATCACATCTCCGCCCGGAGGTATTGCAGCATGTGCTACCACATGCAGGCCAAGACGGCAAAGGAGCCACAGCGTCAGCAGCCGTCGCGGGCCCAGAAGCAGCAAGTGCCATCCGCCGAGTCGGTGCCCGACGGCAGCGGCAGTGGCGCCAGCGGCCGTGGCGGCAATGGCGCCAATGGTAGCGGCGGCCGCGGCCGTGGCCGCCACCCGGGCGGCGGCCGCAGCTGCCGGCCGGGCGGCGGCCGCGGTGGCCAGCCGGGTGGAGGCGGCAGCCAGCTCGGGGCGGCAGTATGCACTGAGGACGTCTCGTGGTCAATCACGAGGAGGACCATGCTGGAAACTCGGCAGTGTGCGCGGCCGTGTCGCTTCTCCTCGTCAGCAGTTGCAAGCGGTGTATGATTGTGGATTCAAGAGGCCGGGGCTCAGCAATCGTTTGCTGTGTCGCACAGCTAGCAGTGATTGTTCAATAGACATGATTGGCGGACACCGCGCACCGCTGCGTGCGTGCGTGGCGGTGGCGGGCGCGGTCCTTGTATGTACTTGATGTGCTTTGGGTCTAGATCTGCGCCGGACTTGGCTTGAAGACCGTGGCAGCAGCTGTCGATCATTGGGTGTCGATGAAGATGCCTTGAAACGTGTAAAGGAGGTGTCAGACCACTGTCAAGCACACTTTATGCCTGGTGTCAATGCCGTGTCTGTGGCTGTCAGGCCCACCGTCAATGGGGCTGACGGCCTGTCGACCTGTGTCATACGTCAGGGCAACTGTCACGCCTAGAATCCCTGACACCGTTTCGGGACTGGACACACGATTGACACACGTGTGACCCATTGCAGCTGTTGCTCATGACATTCTCGTGACAACATGTCGTGACATTACCATCTGTCAACATGTAATGTCACAACCTGTCAGAACCTCACATGTCAATCCATGTTAAGGGGCTGAGGACGTGACACTACCATGACGCTGCAAAAGACACTACCATGACACTTCTTCGACCCCCGTGACATCATCTCACTATCGGAGTGGCTGTACACCAGTGTGAATCTCAAAGCACGAGTTGAGCAGCAGTAGTCTTCCTGCGCAGCAGTATTGTCTTGTGTTTCTAGCAGCGCTGCTAGCAGTGCGCGCACCTAGGCTTCTGTTGAAATTATGTGCATCACACATGCAAGGAATTTGAGTCAAATATGCGTTGTTCATGGAAACTGTTCACCGATATACAGGATAATGTGCCCATCAGGGCATCGAGCGACCGATTGCACAGACACACATTTTCAGGACAAGGCTGGCGCCAGTGGAAGCATCTGCCGGGCCGCAAGAACCATAGAGGCCGCACGACGCTGCCCAGGTCTGTCACCAGAAGGGTTTCAGAGTGACGCCGGCTCAGGCCCTGCTGCTATGTCAGCGCCAGCTGGTGCAGTCAAGTTGACAGCGGTCTCCTGAGAGTCCCACTGCGTCGTCAACAGGCTGGCAACGTCCCTGCGAGCACCGTAGTACAACAGGATCAGACAGGGGCAGGCACTGTGATGGCACAAAGGCGCTGCCGCATGAGCTTGCACTCCATGGCAGGGTGCTGTCTGCCTGACTTGGACTCAGATGCCATGCAGGATGCGCAGGAGGATGGCCAGTTGGCACGCAGCAGAAAGCGCACCCGACGGTCAGCTGCATGGCGTCACCCTTGCTGGCGTTAGCGCCCGCCAGGGCGGTGCTGCCGCTTGTGGCGGCGCGCCTCGAGCACAGCCGGTGCACGTTCTGCTCCACCTGTGGGGCGGCAGCTGCATCTCAGCTTTGCATGTGTGATGTTGTTATAGACTCTACTACTGGCATGCCTGGCCAGAGCCAGTTGAAAATGCTAATGCTAATGCTAATGCTAATGCTAATGCTAATGCAGTGTCTGAAGAGGTTCAACAACCATCCAGGATCATGTAAACTTCATGGAAATACAGCAGATACCCTAATCATTTTACTAGAAAGCAGATTGGATGTAATCCTCTATCGTGCACCTGTTTTCAAGTATTAAATCTGCCAGACAGTGGATAGGCTGCAACAAAATTTTAGTAACTTGCGTTGTGTCTCGAGCATCTCATCTGCACAGATGGGTGCAGGCAGCTGAGCCACGGGATCCCCACAAATTTTTCTTTAGATCAGCACTCTGGATCGATATGAGGAGTTGGTGACGCGCACCGACTGCTGCACCAGAAAGCGGTGCACCGTCGTTGCGCTGGTCTGCCCGATGCGGTCCACCCGCCCCACGGCTTGCGCCTGCAGTCCAGCTTGAGAACGAAGGTGAACTTCATGATGTTGAGGCACAGCCTTGAGTATGACCGCCGTTCAGCTGGGCTGCTTGAAGGCAGGAAGGCTCAGCTCAGCCCCCGCGGACGCACTCAGCAGCCAATCAGGTGCAAGCTCGAATCGAGACCAGCTATGAGCTCGTGCTCCAATATTGATTAATTCAGGAGTGAGATTTACCATGCAGTCACGAGAAGCCCGTGGAAAAATCGACAGCGCACCTCCTGGGCGGGGTCCAGCAGCGGCTCCACCAGCACCACGTGCTGCGCCTCTGTCAAGTTCAGGCCATTGGCGCCCTGCGATGCGCAGAGGCGGACTTGCTGTCACAATGTCGTTTTGCAGAATGTGGCATGTGCAACAGAGTGCACAGCACGCACTTTTGGGGCGGTGCAGATGGAATTAGGACCCACAGCGAAGATCGCCAAGTGTCAGACGGTGAAGCGGCAGATGCAGCGACGCACTTGCTTGATGAGCAGCAGCAAGATCTGGATGTGGTCATCGCCGGCGCTGCCGTCCGTGGGGCTGTTCCTAGGCGGCCGCAACAGAAAAAACTATCAGCAAAGCAGGCTACCATGCCGCTGAGGCAGAGCAAAGATGGTCTGCCTGCATTGTCAGTAGGACAAAAATAATAAGAAATAAAAAGAAATAAAATAAATATAAAATAAAATAAGAATAATAGATAAATAAACTGATTTTTTAATCCGTCAAAGCATCAGGGACTGCATCCGGGCAGGGCACGGCTTTTAGCTTTTAGCATTTGCACCTGAAGCGGCGCAGCTCCGAGTCGAAGTGCTTGGCCTGGCGAGCGTAGGCATAGGGCAGGCGGTTGGCGCGCAGCGCGTGGCCCACCAGCTCCAGCACGTCCACCCAGGTGCTGAACACCAGCACCTGCGGGCGAAAGTAGTAGTGGTGGGCATGTACTTTATGCTGGTGGTCCCTAAGCACTAAACCCTAAAATCCCCAAGTTTGGGTGCAGCTCCACAGTGGGATTTTCAAGATGAGCGTGCTGTCAGGAAAGAGACGCAACAAGCTGAGTCCTTGTGAGAGATCGGGAACAGCACGCGGCACTGCATAGGCGGTGCTCAAACCATATGTTAGGCAGAATATTACGCAGTTCAATGACCAAGTTGGCAGTTCATCCAAGCTCGCACCTTGGCGCCGGCATTACACTGCGTCAGGAACATCAGTCGCCGCACCACCGACTCCAGCTGCGTCATGTGGCGGCAGACGGGATCAGGCCTTCTTTCTGTCCGGAACTTGCAGACGGAATGACACTGCTTTGCCAGAGCTGCTGGAGGTGCCGTATTGAACACAGAAAGAGAGCGCCTCCAGGACGCACAGCATGACGGTCCACTGCTGTGCCACTCAATACGCAATAGAATCAAGCAGGAACCTAAACTTTAAACCCGAAACCCGAAACCCGAGACCACTGCTTGCTGCTCTGTGGGAGGCATGCACAAGATGGTCTGACCTTCGTGCCATATGAGCCGCTGATGCTGAGCGATGCCTCGTCTTCGTCGTCGGCCGCGGCGGCCTCATCACCGTCCGCTGCGGCCTTCGGCGCGCGCCCGTCGACGTGAGCGATCTCGTCCGAGTGGAATGCCGAGCGGCACGTCGGACAGGTCATCCTGCCGGAGCCCTGCGTGTACATGTGTGCACCATAACTGACTAACTACCTAACTAACTGACTAATTAACTAACTAACTAATCAGCTAACTAATTAACTAACTAACTAACTAACTAACTAGCTAACTAATTAACTAACTAACTAACTAACTAACTAACTACCTACCTACCTAATTGACCAGCCAACGAGCCAGCATGGCGCGACCCAGGCAGCAGCACAGCACTGCTGTGTTTTGCGCAGCGTTAAATGGACGGCAGGTGCCAAGTGCTTTAGAGGTACAAGCAGCAGCACAACAGGAGTCGTGAGACAGCTACAAAGCCACCCACCCGGTTGGCGGCGACGCGGTCGCCGAGGCGGATGGCGCAGGCGTGACACAGCGGATGGCCGCAGGGCAGCACCGCCAGCTCCGCCGGCAGCGCCTCCTGGCAGACTGGGCACACCTCCGCCTCCCCATCTGCACCCGCACCTCTCGACATGGTTTGCCTTTGGTCTTCACGGGAAGAGTGAGCAGGGGTCGCTGCTGCGCTTGCAGCTCGTCTATCTCCTTCTATTACCCAGCCAGTATCCAAGCTGGAGTGCTGTCATTCTGTCCTTCCGCTGTGCTGTGCATCTCCATCGGCACCCGCCCCACACAAAAGTGCCTGGGCATGCAAACGCACCTTTGCTGTAGACGAAGGGCGGCGGCGCGGCGGCGCCCGGCTGCGCGGCGGCGACCGCGCGGCGGCGGGCGGCCTGTAGGCCCTTAAGGTAGCGCAGCGTGCCGAGCTTGCGGGTCAGGTCCGCCTCCACCATCACCCGCTCCGCCGACAGCTCCTGCGCTCGCATATGGGGGTGCTGTCAGGGTGTATGGTATGGGAGCTGGCTTCATGCTGGCTTCGTCAGCAGGCTTCGGGCACATTGTATGGAGCAGTCAGTTGCTGGATGACGATTGAACGGACGAGAAACCACGGTCTGATGGTGTGATGGCTCGCTCCCCTTTCAGCCAGCACAATGGTGAGCGGTGCGGATGGCGGAGATTGGGACTCACCGCATTGCGTACGGGAACCTGGGCGGGCAGTAGGCGGTAGCGCTCCTCCTCCTCCGACACCTGCTCATGTGGCGACCGCAGCTGCAGCCGCATGGCCGCCATGCCCAGCTCGTCGTGCGCGTACCTGCGGTCGTGACGCGTGCGCAGGTGACTTCAGGGTACTAGGTCTGGGCACTGCTGCCAGTTGCATGCGCTCCCAACAGGGACAGCAACATGCTCATGCCTTCAACATCTACAGGGGCAGTGCATGGCAACGCAGCCGACATTGCGGTGAGTCCACACATCCGCATATGTGCAGACGAGGATTCTTTCAAGGCATGAGAAAAATAGTTCACTCACTTTAGTTTAATCCTTTTCAGTTTCAGGGAGAGTGAAAAAGAGCGAAAATGTGGTAACGGGGCAAGAGAGTCAAAGGTGAATGCACGCACAGCAGGGCGCGCTGGTGTGTGCCCAGGGCGCGGGCGCGCCAGCACAGCTTCTTGTCCGCCTCCAGCCGCTCAAAGTGCTCCTTTGCCGCCGCCAGCAGCTGATCGCGCTCCGCCGCTGCAGGCGGCGCAGAACGATAGGTTTAGGGCCACACCCAGTTTTGCTCCCAGAAGTGCGAGCGTCCAGAGCCAGACGGCGAAGACTGACGCCTTGAACTGTGCAGCCGCAACACACAGGCCAAGTTCCCCATGCTGACCCTCAAATCACCCCTCCATCCCCTTGACAGAGAAAAGATCCTTGTTGACATTGTCAGCAACTTTCCCAGCAACTTTCCCAGCAGCTTTCCCAGAACCCAGCTTTCCCAGCAACTTTCCCAGAACCCAACTTTCCCAGCAACTTTCCCAGAACCCAACTTTCCCAGCAACTTTCCCAGCAACTTTCTCAAAACCCTCACCCGCCCGCCAGTCCAGGCCGCGCAGGGCGCGCAGGCGGGTCGCCAGGCATCGCAGCGCCACCTCCGCATCGGACGGCTTGTGCACCACCTCCGAGGTGCCCACCGCCGTGTCGGCACGCCGCTCGCCCTCGCGCACGCCCGCCTGCATCGCGTCGGGTGGAGGTTTCAGCGACTGCACAGGTTCAGGCAAGCGACAGAAAAAACAGCGGGCAATCGCCTTGAAGCTCAGGGGCGCAGCCGAGAGCAGTCCAGATGCCTATGCGCAGCCGGTGAACACCGGCTGCCCATGTTCAGCTTTGTACAGGCTTTTTTCATTTGTTATTTTATTATTATTATTATTATTATGCTCAAGCCGCTGCGGTGCTGTTCATGCTCCGCACTGCTCCTGCGAGCCTCACTGCCACCACACCTGCCTGTACTGGTGGAGACACTGCGAAGCGGTCCGGGCGCTCACCGCGGGACCGGCCTTCTCGTTGAGGCCGCCGCGGCCGACGACGCGCAGCCGCCCCGCCTGCGCCTGCCTCACGGCGTCCTCGGCGGAGATGTGCGCGCCGCTGCGGCCCACCGCCGTCAGCTGGAACAGCCGCAGCTCCCAGCCCGTGATCAGGTCGTCCAGGCGGCAGTGCCGGCACACGCGGCCCGCGACGCCCATGCCCAGCCCGCGGCACCTGTTCGAGTCGCAGTCAGTGGCAGGTTACTAAGATAGTCTCTACAGGTCAGGCTGAAAAGGCTCAAAGCTGTCCGCTACTCAAGTGACCTCGGGTGACCTCGAGTGATCGGCGCATGTGCCAGCGGAGCCTGTGTCTGGCTGTCGAGTGACGATCACCTGCAGCGCTGGACCTCTCGTTTTGTATGCGATACGAAAGTGGGCCGCTGCCAGGGCGTGAGGGCGACTGATGAGGAGTCAGATCAGTAGCAGTGGGAGAAGAGTCAGATTCTTCTCCCACTGCTACTGTGGGAGAAGAATCTCCCATTCTTCTCAGCGTCTTCTCCCAATGGAGAATCTCCATTGGGAGAATCTCCCACTCTCCCAATGGAGAAACGTGAGGCGGAGGTAAGCAGCGACGCACGTGCCGCAGTGCGCGGCCTGCTCCACGAAGTCCGCCGCGGGCGCCTGGCACTCGGCCTGCAGGGCAGCCGTTTCCGCGAGCGTCGCGTCCTGCGCATCGGCCAGCGCCGCCAGCTCGCCCGCCAGCACCAGCCGCAGGCCCGCCAGGTCGCGGAAGCGGCGCGCCAGAGACGTGGCGTTCTGGTTGGACGCATAGCGGTACCTGCGCGCGAGTGGGGTATCAACTGGATACCCCTGATGCTAGAAATGGCGCTTGAGAATGTGGGTGATTCAAAATCCCAGGCTTGAGCGGAGGTACACATGACTACCTGACTGTATGCAGAAACCCAGAGAAGGAGGTTGTGGCCGCAGATGCGGTGCTTCATGCTCAGCAGTGCACAGCTGCCTTGTCTTGCGGAAAGTGGTGAAAATCTACAATGCACGCCAAGGATTGGATGCTGC
>JAABUL010006058.1_pt1 | contig 14289 bp, 13 predicted proteins | sample 5559151 | NCBI WGS metagenome assembly JAABUL01 (sample SAMN10711876, study PRJNA513368) | rock metagenome | isolation source: Antarctica rocks | place: Antarctica: Victoria Land, Pudding Butte sud | reverse complement strand
CGCCAAACCCGGCGTCATCAACAACACCAAAGCTGCACTGGCCAGCATCCATGCCGTGTCACCGGTATCCGGCACACCCATCGTCGGGAAGTTCACCTGCTCGCCTCCAGTTGCTCCGCCCGGGGACTGTGTCCCCTGGTAGTGGCGTTCCGGGAGAGCCTGCGGTCTGAGTGTTTCCCGGACGCGCCCACGCTGTTTCGGCCCTGTGAACGATGACGCCGTCGTGTTACGCCAGGGATCATTACCAGCGTTGCGGGCGCGGTCCCGGGGTTGCTTACCTGCCGGCAATGCGGGGCTGACCCATCGGCAACACTGCCAGCGCATGGTGTGGTCATGGACTGGGCTGAGCTGGCGGAGACGGGGGACCGATGTGGCGAATCCGGGCGCGGCTGGTTGATCGGCCGGGGGCGCTGGCCGGGTTGACCCGAGGCCTCGGGGAACGGGGCGCCAACGTGCTGGCGGTGAGCGTGCTGCCCGTCGCCGACACCCCGAGCAACGGGGAAGCCGGCGCCGGCAGAGTCGTGGACGAGCTGGTGTTGCGTGCCCCCGCCGCGGTGAGTGAGGGTGACCTCCGGTTGCTGGTCGAGTCCGTGGGTGTGCGATGCGTCGGCGTGACCCGGGCCTCGGTGCAGGAGTTGGTGGATCCCCAGACCGCGGTGCTGCAGGCCGCCGCCGCCGCCCTCTCCGGGCGCAGCAGCACCTATGAGGCGCTGCGCCTGGTCCTCGGCGCCGACGCGGTGTATCCGATCGGGTCCGCGGCGGTCACCGGGGACAGGGGGCTTGGTGCGGTGCAACTACACACCCGTGGGCACCGCGCGACCATCACCCTGCTGGCCGGGGAACAAGTCCTCGCCACCCGCGGCTGGGCACCGTTCACGGCCGGGGAACTCGCCCGGGTACCCGCCATGGTGGCGTTGCTGCAGACGACCGGGCGGCAACCCGATCTTCCCCTGAACGTCCCCAGCCCGTCGCCGGTGCCCATCGTCGTGCGGGTCGCGACGCCAGCGGACGCGGCCACGGTCACCGTGCTGCACCGTCGGCGGATGGCCGCGCTGCTGTTCGCGTTGCACCGCGCCGGGGTTTCCCGGGTGCCCCGGGGTGGGCGCACCGCTACATCAGCCCACCCCGGGGACGCACCCTGCTCGCGGACGCCGCCGGTCAGGTGATCGGCTTCGCGCAACTGCTTCCTCACCCCGATGGCGCCCACACGGCGGAACTCTCGCTGCTGGTGGACGAAGAATGGCAACACCTGGGCGTGGGCACCGCGCTGCTGGCGGCCGTGCACACCATTGCAGGCGCCGGGGGCATCGACACCCTCATCGGATGGCCCCTGACCGACCCCGCGGGAGCCCAACGCATCGCCGCCCGTGTCGGACTCGCGACAGCACCGCGCACCGAGTCCGGTCTCCCCGCCATCATCACGACACCACCGTGCACCAGCGAGGGGGTTCCCGTTCCCGCCCACCTGGGCGCGGTGTCCACGATCTGTTGAGCTCCTCGTGCACCCCACGTTGCGCGGAGAGCTGCACGCGAGCGTTCCGCGATGGTGCCGGCACTCGCACAGGCGCATCAACTGTGGTGTGCGAGTGGTGATCTGCGGTTCATGGTGGGGCACATTCGCGTAACAATCGTTGCCTAACGTCGGTCTCCTCATCGTCAGGGAGGTCACAGATGGTTGCTGGACGTCAGCACTACATCGCCGAGTGGGACCCGGAGGACACCGCGGGGTGGGAGTCGGGTAACAGAGCTATCGCTCGACGGAACTTGATCTGGTCGGTGTTCGCCGAGCACGTCGGGTTCTCGGTGTGGTCGATCTGGTCGGTGATGGTGCTGTTCATGCCGAGCTCCGTGTACCACATCGACGCCGCTGGGAAGTTCTTCCTCGTCGCCATGCCCACCCTGGTCGGTGCGGTGCTGCGGGTGCCCTACACGGTGGCCACCGCACGCTTCGGGGGGCGCAACTGGACTGTGTTCAGCGCCGCCATGCTGTTGGTGCCCACGGTGGCGACCTGGTATTACATGGCCCACCCGGGGACGTCCTACACCACCTTCATGGTGGTGGCTGCTGTCGCCGGGCTGGGGGGCGGCAACTTCGCCTCGTCGATGACCAACATCAACGCCTTTTATCCGCAGCGGTTGAAGGGCTGGGCGCTGGGACTCAACGCCGGCGGCGGCAACGTGGGGGTCCCGGCGATCCAGCTCATCGGGCTGTTGGTCATCGCCACCGCCGGTAACCGGTCCCCGCAACTGGTGTGTGCCGCCTACCTGGTCTTCATTGCCTGCGCCGCGGTGGCCGCGGCGGTGTTCATGGACAACCTCGGCAACCAACAGTCGAACCTGCGTTGCATGGTGGAGGTGTTGCGCTTTAAGGACTCCTGGGTGATGTCCTTCCTCTACATCGGCACCTTCGGCTCCTTCATCGGTTTCAGCTTCGCGTTCGCCCAGGTGCTGCAGATCAACTTCCTGGCCGGGCTCACTGCTGGGGGGATCAAGACCACCGCGGCCCTGCAGGGCGCCGCCTCGCTGCACGCCGCGCAGATCGCTTTCATCGGCCCGCTGCTCGGTTCGCTCTCCCGCCCAGTGGGTGGTCTGCTGGCCGACCGGATCGGCGGGGCCCGGATCACCTTCTGGACCTTTGTCGCGATGACCGCTGCGGCCGCTGTGCTGGTGGCGGCCGGGAGCAACGGCTCGGCGGTGCCGGTGGTGGTCGGATTCATCGCGCTGTTCCTGCTCTCGGGGATCGGCAACGGCTCCACTTACAAGATGATCCCGGCGATCTTTGCGGCCCACTCCCGCCGCATTGTCGATGCCGGCGGCAGCGAGGCCGACGCCACCCGCTGGTCGCGGAATACCTCGGGTGCGCTGATCGGCCTGGCCGGCGCGATCGGGGCCCTGGGCGGGGTCGGCATCAATCTGGTGTTGCGGGCGTCCTACAGCTCGCCGAGCAAGTCCGCGACCATGGCCTTCGCCGTGTTCCTGGCCTTCTACGTGGTGTGCGCGGGGCTGACCTGGGTGATCTATCTGCGCCGCCCCGTGTCGAACCGCGCCCCGGGTGTCACCTCGACGCAACACCACGCGAGTGTTCCCGTCACAGGGGCGCTCCAGGATGGCTGACATGACGGGGACAGCAACGGTGTCCGCGCCGGCGATCGCGGCGCAGACTGGGACGGCGACGCATTGTCCGTACTGCGGGCTGCAGTGCGCCATGTCGGTCACCGGCTCCGCCGCCGTGGCGGTGATCGCGCCCCGAGAATTCCCGACGAACCGGGGCGGGTTGTGCCAGAAGGGCTGGACCGCTGCGTCCCTGCTGGCTCACCCCGATCGGCTGACCACACCGCTGCTTCGGGACACCCCCGGCGGCGTGCTGCGGGAGGCGAGCTGGACCGAGGCGTTGGACCACGTGGTGGCTGGGTTGCGGCGGGCACAGTCTCTCGGCGGCCCGGACGGGGTTGCTGTGTTCGGCGGGGGTGGGCTGACCAACGAAAAGGCCTACCTGCTGGGCAAGTTCGCTCGGGTGGCGCTAGGGACGTCCAACATCGACTACAACGGGCGGTTCTGCATGTCCTCGGCCGCCGCGGCTGGATTGCGCTCCTTCGGGGTGGACCGGGGCCTGCCGTTCCCGGTCAGCGACCTCACCAGCGCTGCGGCGATCCTGCTGCTGGGCGGTAACGTCGCCGAGACGATGCCGCCGTTCATGGGGCACCTGGCCACGGCCGTCGACGCCGGGGGGCTGATCGTCGCCGACCCCCGCCGCACACCCACGGTGGCCCGGGCGCTGGCCGGGGGTGGGCTGCACCTGCAGCTCACCCCGGGAACCGATCTCGCCCTCGCCCTGGGACTGCTGCACGTGGCCGTCGTCGACGGCTGGCTAGATCAGACCTATGTGGACGAACGGACCACCGGCTTCACTCAGGCCTGGGCCATGGCGGCCCAGTGGTGGCCCGAGCGCACCGAGCGGGTCACCGGGGTGGCGGTCGGGCTGCTGCGGCAGACGGTGGCCCTGTTGGGCCGGGCGCGCCGCGACGACCACGGCAGCTACATCCTCACCGCGCGCGGGGCGGAGCAGCACAGCACGGGCACCGACACGGTCTCGGCCGTCATCGGCCTTGCCCTGGCCCTGGGGCTGCCGGGACGCACCGGTTCGGGCTATGGCTGCCTCACCGGGCAGGGCAACGGCCAGGGCGGCCGCGAGCACGGGCAGAAGGCCGACCAACTGCCCGGCTACCGTTCGATCACCGACCCCGCCGACCGGGCGCATGTGGCCGGGGTGTGGGGCATCGAACCTGATGAACTTCCCGGGCGCGGTCGCAGCGCCTATGAGCTGCTGGACTGTCTCGGGCAACCGGGCGGCCCGACGGCGCTGCTGGTGCACGGCGCGAACTTGGCGGTGTCCGCGCCCCGCGCAGCGCACGTGGCCGATCGCCTGGCCGCGCTGGAGATGTTGGTGGTCTGCGACTTCTTCCTCTCCGAGACCGCCGCCCTGGCCGACGTGGTGCTGCCGGTGTGGCAGTGGGCGGAGGAGGAGGGCACCGTGACCAGCCTGGAAGGCCGGGTGCTGCGCCGACGCCGGGCGGTGGACCCGCCCGCGGGTTCGCGCGGCGAGTTGGACATCCTCTCTGAGCTGGCGCAACGCCTCGGCCAGCCCGCGCACCGCTTCCCCACCGACGCAGCGGCGGTGTTCGAGGAGCTGCGCGCCGCCTCCGCCGGAGGCCCGGCGGACTACTCCGGCATCAGCTACGCTCGCCTGGACGCCGGTGAGGCCTTGCACTGGCCGTGCCCGGCAACCCCAGGCGGTAACCACCCCGGCACACCGCGGCTGTTCCTGGCCGGCTTCGCGCACCCCGACGGGCGGGCGACGTTCATCCCCGTCGAGCACCGTGGCGCCGCCGAGTCCCCGGATGAGGCCTACCCCCTGTGGGCCACCACCGGACGGGTGCTGGCGCACTACCAGTCCGGTACCCAGACCCGCCGGGTCGCGGAGCTGGCGGCCGCCGCTGGGGACGCGTTCATCCAGGTCCACCCGGACACCGCTGCGCGGGCGGGCCTGGTGGCCGGGGCGATGGCCCGGGTGGTCAGCCGGCGTGGCGCCACCGTGGTCCGGGTGGTGTGCGAGCCGAGCCTGCGGAGCGACACCGTGTTTCTGCCCTTTCACTTCGCCGGGCCCGCGCGGGCGAACCTGATTACCAACCCCGTCCTGGACCCGAGCAGCGGGATGCCGGAGTTCAAGGTGTGCGCGGTACGCCTGGAGGTGGCGGCGTGAGTCGGCGCGTCGTGGTGGTGGGCAACGGGATGGCCGGTGCCCGCCTGGTCGACGAGCTGGCCCGGCGTGACCCGCACGGCAAGCAGGTCAACCCGCTCGTGCTCGGTGCGGAACCGCACGCCGCCTACAACCGGGTGCTGCTGTCCACCGTGCTGGCCGGTGGACTCAGCGCCGAGGCCATAACGCTGCCCACCCCGCGGGCCGGCATCGAGGTGCGCAGGAACACCACCGTGCACGGCATCGACCGCGGACAGCGGCAGGTACGGTGCACCGACGGTGACGGCGTGCCGTCCATTGTGGACTATGACGTGCTGGTGCTGGCCACCGGTTCCCGGGCCTGGCTGCCGCCCCTGGCGGGCTTGTGCACCGCGGGGGGTGCGCCCGCGGCGGGGGTGCTCGCCTTCCGCACCGTGGATGACTGCGTACGCATCGTCGCCGCGCTGCGGGCGGGAACCCGGGTCGTGGTGCTCGGCGGCGGCCTGCTGGGTCTGGAGGCAGCGCGGGGCATGCACGCTCGCGGTGCCGAGGTCACGGTGGTGCACCCGGCGGCGTATCCGATGGAGCGCCAGCTGGACCCGGGTGCCGGTGCTGTGCTCACCCGGGTGCTCACCGAGCTGGGAGTCGCGCTGCGACTGTCGGCGACCGCGGTGGCCTACCGGGCAGGCCTGGTCGGACAGGACGTGGCTGCCGGGCGCGGGATGGTGCTCGACGACGGCTCCTTCCTCGCCGCGGACCTGGTGGTCGTGGCCACCGGTGTGCGCCCGGAAACAACCCTGGCCCATGATGCGGGGCTCGCCGTGGGACGGGCGATCGTGGTGGACGACGAGCTGCGCAGCAGCGACCGGCGGATCCGGGCGATCGGCGAGTGCGCCCAGCACCGCGAGGCGGTGTACGGGATGGTGGCCCCGGCCTGGGAGCAGGCGGAGGTGGTCGCGGACCTGCTCACCGGCACGGATGCGACTGCTCGCTACACGGGATCACGGCTGGTGACCAAGCTCAAGGCGCGCGACATCGACCTGGCGGTCATGGGCGACGTCAGCGCCATGACGCACACCGACGAGGAAGGAATCGAGGTGCTGAACCTGGTCGACCCGAGCCGCGGGCGCTACGCCAAGCTGGTGCTGCACGCCGACCGCATCGTCGGCGCCGTCCTGCTGGGTAGCCCCGAGGCCGCGGCGGCGATCACCCAGCTCTACGACCGCCACGCCCCCGCACCCAGCGACCGCCTCGGTCTGCTCCTGGGCCGCCCCGAGGCCGGCGCCCAGGAGGTGGCCAGCCCCGCGCATCTGCCCGGGCGGGCGGTCCTCTGCCGCTGCAACTCCGTCACCAAAAACCACCTGGTCTCGGCGTGGCGCGGCGGGGCCACCACGGTGGCTGCCCTTGCTGCGGCCACCCGGGCCACCACCGGCTGCGGCAGCTGCACCGAACTGGTCAGCGGGGTATGCAGCTGGCTGGACACCAGCGACCCCGCACCCGCCCCCGAACTGATCGTCGACCCGCAGGACGAAGAGAACACACAGGATGAAGTGGGAGCAGCATGAACACCAAGACCGTCATCGTCATCGGCCACGGCATGGTCGGACACCGCTTCGTCCAGGCCCTGCGCACCCGCGACACCACTAACACCTGGCGAGTGGTGATCCTCAGCGAGGAGCCCACCGCCGCCTACGACCGGGTGGCGTTGTCCTCCTATGTGGGTACGTGGGACCCGAACGCGCTGGCCTTGACGGGCAACGACTACCCCGGTGACGACGCCGTGACGTTGCGCCTCGCCGAAGCCGCCGTCACCCTGAACCGGGCCGCGCGCACCATCTCCACCGCCTCCGGGGCCGTCCTGAGCTACGACGCGGTGGTGCTCGCCACCGGCTCGTCAGCCTTCGTCCCGCCGGTACCCGGGCACGACGCCCCGGGTTGTTTCGTCTACCGCACGCTGGCCGACCTCGACGGCATCCGGGCCGCCGCCGAGCAAGCCGGTCCCGGTGCCACCGGTGTCGTGGTCGGCGGTGGCCTGCTCGGACTGGAAGCGGCCAACGCCCTCACCCTGATGGGTGTGCGCCCCGAGGTGGTCGAGTTCGCGCCCCGGCTGATGCCGATGCAGGTCGACGCCGGGGGCGGCGCGCTGCTGCGCATGCTGGTCGAGGAACTGGGCGTGAGCGTTCACACCGGGGTGGGCACCGCGTCCATCACCGAGATCGACGCGGGACTGCGCGTCGGGCTCTCCGACGGCGCGACACTGGACGCCTCGCTGGTGGTGTTCTCCGCCGGTGTGCGACCCCGCGACGAGCTGGCTCGCGACGCCGGCCTGGCCCTCGGCGAGCGGGGCGGAGTGCTGGTCGACCTCGGTTGCGCCACCAGTGATCCCGCCGTGTTCGCGATCGGGGAGTGTGCGGCCATCGACGGGCGCTGCTACGGCCTGGTCGGCCCCGGCTACGCCTCGGCGGAGGTGGCCGCCGAGGCGCTGCTGGCCGGGCACGCACGCTTCCCCGGTGCCGACATGTCCACCAAGCTGAAACTGATGGGGGTCGACGTCGCCAGCTTCGGCGACGCGCACGCCACCACCGAAGGTGCGTTGGAGGTGGTGCTCAACGACGCCGTCGCCGGAACCTACGCCAAGCTGGTCATCTCCGATGACGCCCGGACCCTGCTCGGCGGGGTGCTCGTAGGCAACACCAGCGCCTACGCCACCCTGCGGCCGCTGGTCGGGCATCCGCTGCCCGCCGACCCAGCCACGCTGATCTGTCCGAGCGGGGCGCCGGTCGGGGTGGGGTCGCTGTCCGACGACGCGCAGGTGTGCTCGTGCAACGCCGTCACCAAGGGCACCATCACAGCGGCCATCGCCGACGGTTGCAGCGACGTACCCGGACTTAAAGCCTGCACCGCGGCGGGTACCACCTGCGGCAGCTGCGTGCCCATGCTCAAGACGCTGCTGGCGTCGGTGGGGGTGGAGCAGTCCAGCGCCCTGTGCGAGCACTTCACCCAGAGCCGCGCCGAACTGTTCGCGATCGTGCAGGCCACCCGGATCCGCACCTTCTCCGAACTGATCGCCCAGCACGGCACGGGAACCGGCTGCGACATCTGCAAGCCAGTGGTCGCCTCGATCCTGGCGTCGTTGTCGGCCACCCTCGGCGCGGGTCATGTGCTGGACGGCGAGCAGGCTGCGCTGCAGGACAGCAACGACCACTTCCTGGCCAACATTCAGCGCAACGGCACCTACTCCGTCGTCCCGCGGGTGCCCGGTGGAGAGATCACCCCCGACAAGCTCATCGTCATCGGCGAGGTGGCCCGCGACTTCGGGCTCTACACCAAGATCACCGGCGGCCAACGCATCGACATGTTCGGCGCCCGCGTCGAGCAGCTGCCCGCCATCTGGCGGCGGCTGATCGACGCGGGAATGGAATCCGGGCAGGCCTACGGCAAGTCGCTGCGCACGGTGAAATCCTGCGTCGGCTCCAGCTGGTGCCGCTACGGCGTGCAGGACTCGGTGGCCATGGCCGTCGACCTGGAAAACCGTTACCGGGGGCTACGGGCACCGCACAAGATCAAACTCGGAGTGTCCGGCTGCGCGCGGGAGTGCGCCGAGGCCAAAAGCAAGGACGTCGGCATCATCGCCACCGAGTCAGGCTGGAACCTCTACGTCGGCGGCAACGGCGGATTCACCCCCCGCCACGCCGAGCTGCTCGCCCAGGACCTGGACGACGCGACGCTGGTCCGCTACATCGACCGCTACCTGATGTTCTACGTGCGCACCGCCGACCGGCTGCAACGCACCGCGCCGTGGACGGAGTCGCTGGGCCGGGACGGGCTCAGCGGCCTGGAGTACGTGCGGCAGGTGGTGTGCTCCGACAGCCTGGGCATCGCCGCCGATCTGGAAGCCGCTATGGCCGCCCACGTGGACAGCTACGCCGACGAGTGGGCCGGGGTGCTCAACGACCCCGACAAGTTGTCCCGCTTCGTGTCCTTCGTCAACGCCCCTACCGTGCCCGACCCCACCATCAGCTTCGACGAGGACAGCGGCCGCAAGATCCCCGTGCTGCTCGGCATGCCCACCGCACCACAGCAACAGAACTTGGAGCCCGCGCGATGACTGTTCTCGACACCCGACCCGCCACCTGGACCGACGCCTGCCCGCTGGGACGACTCATCCCCGGCCGCGGCGTGGCGGTCCTGCTCCCCGGTGGCACCCAGGCGGCGGTGTTCCTGCTCGCCGACGGCAACCTGCACTCTATCTGCAACATCGACCCCTGTTGCGGGGCGGCGGTACTGTCCCGCGGCATCGTCGGCGACCGCAGCGGCGAACCCACCGTGGCCTCACCACTGCTCAAACAAGTGTTCTCGCTGCGCACCGGTGCATGCCTGGACCAAGAGGGCTTGGGGGTAACCGTGTACGAGGCGCGCATCACCGGGCCCGACGCGCGCGCGATAGTGCAGATCGGTCCGGTTCGATCGCGATGGGTGTGACGAGGAGGGTGCTACGGCACAAGAGGCGCCACTGCTCTCCGTAAGTCCATACCTACACTGCGTAACGACGTGACCGTCGACGGGCACGCGCTGGTGGCCGCCGATGGGCGGTTCTCGATGACCGCCGACACGCAGCGCCTCTTCGCTTCCTCAGGGTGCGGGCGGTGCTGCGCCCGCGCACCTGGCGGTGCCCGACTGGATGCGCGACGCCCTGTGACCGCGGCGAACACCGCGGCGTGGGCGGTGTTCGCCGCTGCTGGTGACCGGAATGGTCGCGACCGCCCGCACCACCACCACCCACTCCTTCGCTGTTTCCTTCCGCCGCTGATGCTTGAAAGGACGATCTGATGAGTTTTCCCTTCGGCCGCCACAACATCGCGGCCATGACCGGGGACTGTACCGGTTGAGCTACCTTCACCGGGCATTAAAGCGGACGGGTCTTACGGGAATCGGCACTGCCGGAGGCTGGGCGATCTGATTCACGTCGCGGACCGGCCAACGGTGTTCCGGTGAACGTTCCGCTTGCGGACGTCCGGGACTGTCCGAGGAATTGGGTGCGGCGGGCCTAGCTCTTGAACTTCGCGCGTGATGAGAGCTTGAAAGGGGGCTCAAGGCCCTGGGGGCAGAACCGATATTCGGTACTTACGGCCGATTTGGCGGGGCCTCCAGTAGCGCTCGACGCTGCATCGGCCGGGGCCCGGCGCGGGCCCCCGCCAACTGTGACGACGGCGCCCGACTGCTGGCTCTCAGAGGATGGCGAGGACGCGCCGGCGGTCGGCCAGGGAGCGGCGTGAGACCGCCGCGTCGGGCACGAAGCGGTCGAACCCGTGGACCGCGCCCGGGTGGACGTGCAGCTCTGCGGAAACCCCGGCGTGGGCCAGGCGACGGGCGTACTCGATAGTTTCGTCGCGCAGAATGTCCAGCTCGCCGACCTCCAGGTAGGCCGGCGCCAGACCCGACAGGTCGGCTGCCCGCGCTGGCACCGCCACCGGCGGCACGTCATCGGTGCCGGCCAGCTCACCCAGCAGGGCGTGCCACGCGGTCCAATTCATGTCCCAGCTCCACGTCGCCAGACCCTCCAGCTGCGGGTCGGGCACCACGGTGCGGTCATCGAGCATCGGGTACTGCAAGATCTGCCGGGCCACCGCCACCCCGGCGTCGCGCGCCAGCTGCGCGGCACCGGACGCGATGCCACCACCGGCGCTGTCGCCCATTACCGCGACGCGCCCGGGGTCGACGCCGAGCTCGGCGGCGTGCTCGACCAGCCATTGCAGAGCGGCGAAGACGTCCGCCGCGGGTTGCGTGCCCGTCCCCCTCTCCGGCGCCAGGCGGTAGTCCACCGCGAGGAACGGCACGCCCGTGGCGGTGACGTGATCGGCGAGGGAAGCGTCGGAGTGCTCCAGGCTCCCGGCGACCAGGCCACCGCCGTGGGCGTAGACGACCGCCGGGCCCGGATCACCCTGATCGACCCCGGCCGGGGCGTACCAGCGCAACGGGATCTGGGTGCCGTTCGCCGAGTAGGCCGCGGCGTCGCGGCTCCGGACATCTGGGAACCCGTCGGGGAACCGCGGGTTCCGGGCCATCATGGCGCCCATGCCGCCGCTACTCAGGGCGCGCAGTCCTCGCCAGTCCCCGCGCCGGTGCGGTGGCGGGGGGTCACCGGCCGAGGCCATGAAGGCAGCGATCTCGGGGTCCAGGGTCAGGGGCATGTGCAGGTCCTTTTATTGGCTACAGCGCGGGGACCGGGTCTCGGTCCGGCCCGGATAGGCCGCAGCGCGCGAATCGGCGAGGTCACCGGTTGGCGATGGTGACGGCCTGTCGGAGGTGGTCGTTGCTGGTGAGCTGAGCGACCAGGAATGCGGCAAGGTCTGCGCGGGTGATGGAGTGGGCCTTGTCGCGGTTGTCGACGGAGAAGATGCGAACGTCGCCGGTGGCGGGCTTCTCGGTCAGGACCGAAGGTCGGGTGATGACCCAGTCCGATTCGCTGCCGCGCACGGCGGACTCCATCTTGGCCTTGTCGGCGGAGGAGCCGCGCAGGAAGGTCGCCAGCAGGATCTTGAGGAAGAAGGGCGAGTTCGCCCTGCTGTCCCCTACGCCGATCGATGAGGTGACAACGAGCCGGCGGACGCCGTGCCGCTGCATCGCCGCGACAATCGTCGTAGCCACGCTCGCCTCGAGAGTGGTGGACTTGTAGGGGGTCTTGCCCCCGACGGTATCGATCACGGCATCCTGACCGATGATCGCGGCCCCTATCGCCGCCATGTCGCTGGCGTCGCCGGCCCGCACCTCGACGCCGGGGACGTCGTAGCCTGCGTCGTTGTGGACGAAGGCGGTGACCTCGTGACCCTCCGTCACGGCCCGGTCCACGACAGCTCGCCCGGTCTTGCCGGCGGCGCCCACGATGAGAACCTTCATGCTTGTTTCCTCACTGTAGAACTTGAGGGAAATCGGGATTGTCCGCTTCCCGTTCGTCGGTCTGCGGGACTCACGTTGAGCTGGTCGGCGGGTCACTCGTGGTGTGCATGTGCTCCATGCTCGGGAATGAGCCGGAGGGTCGTGGCTGCGGCGGCGTCGTTCACCATGCGGTCGACAGACGCGTTCCCGTAGCGCTCGTACTTGCAGCGGTAGGCGTCATCGACGCCCACGCGCAGGTCGGCCCTGTCGTCACCGAGGTCCTCGACGGTGACGTCGAGGACCAGGTCCGGGACGCGGATCCGCGCTCGTCGGGAGTCCAGCGCGTGAGCGAACCAGCCGCTGTCACGTCGGTACCAGGTCCGCACATAGACCTGCTCACCGACGGACACCACCCAGATCGGCAACCAGCGCCGCAGCGTTCCGTCGGCGCGCTTTGTGGCGATCCGCAGTTCTTCGGTCTCCTCAATTCGCTCTAGCTGTGCTTGAGACCACGCGGTGGTCATGATGCGAACTCCTTCTCGGCTTGGATCCCGTGGTCAGTCATGTCGAGCCGCGGAGGGCAGCGGATCCACTGCCGGGTCAGCCTCATCCTTGGTAGCTACCGCCGAACTGTTCGGGAACGAGGTCGGCCTGCTCTGCGCCGGTCCTGATCAGCTCGAGGATCGCCTCGGCGACCTGCTCGGGCGACTGCGGCTTCGGCGCATGGCTGGACTCCAGCTCCGACGCCGACTCGGTCTCGCCTCGCAGTGATTCGATGAACTCGGTGTCGGTGATGAACGGATACATTGTCGAGACCACGACACCTGCGGCGGCGAACTCGGCTCGCGCCACGGCCGAGAGCTTATTGAGGCCTGCTTTGGATGCGCCGTATGCGGCTGAGCCAGGAAGCGCCGAGAAGGTGATTCCGGAGCTTACGTTCACGATGCTGCCGGCGCCCTGCTCCCGCATGATCGGGATTACCGCCTGCATGGTGACCAGGGGCGCGACGAGGTTGAGGTCGAGGACGGCGCGGAAGTCGTCAGGATCAATCTGCTCCAACGGTGCGTGCAGCCCCTGACCGGCAACGTTGCACAAGACGTCGATCCGTCCGAACGCATCGGTGGCGGTGGTTACGGCCTTCTCGACCTGGCCGGCATCTGTGACGTCACAGCGCACCGGCACGGCTTCGCCCAGCTCGTCGGCGAGCTGCCGGATTCGGTCCTCGCGACGAGCGGCGAGCACCACTCGCCCGCCCGCCCGCGAAGCGGCCCGCGCTGTGGCAGCTCCGATGCCTGACGATGCTCCGGTCACGAGCACAACGGCTCCGTTGATGTCCATCGAGGTGCCTCCTTCTTGGAGTCTCGCTCTTCTTTACGATTGAAAGACTATCACGCGATAGCTATCTATCGACAGGCTAAGGTCTTGGTCGTGACCGACGAAGAGGTCTCCCGCCTTTTCGACCTCGCGGACCTGATCTTCGCGGTCGGTCGACAGATCCGCCCCGCCCACGACCGCTCGACCGAGATGTGCACACCAGTCGAGAGCATCGTCATGCGCTATGTCGACCGGAATCCTGGCACCTCCGCACGCGCAGCGGCGGAGGCGACGCTGCTTCCCTCCAGCAACCTCAGCAGGGTGCTGCGCGGCCTGGAGAAGAAGGGACTCGTGCGCCGAGACACCGATATTCACGACTCCCGGTGCGTACGCATCTACCCGACGGCGCGGGCACGCGAAAACCTGCAGCACCTGCGCGAGGCCTGGAGCCAGACACTCGAGGGGATCGTGGACGACGCCGAGACCATCGATCTCGTCAACACCACCCTGCGGCGCATCGAGACCGAACTCGCCTGGCGACACGCACGGATGAGAGCCCCGCACGCACAAGACAACTGATCAGCGCTAGTTCGCCATCGCCGTCCCCCTCGGCCCACCCAGCCAAGCTCGCAACGATCGCCGCATGGGGATCCCGAATGAGACAGCGACCGGGCGTTCCGCACAGGTGCTTCTTCCGGGACAAGTCATGATCAACAATGCGCACAGGGCCAGTCGATGCTTCGGACGGCGTCGCTGGAGGTTCGTCTTACGGGAACGACCGAGTGGCCCCGCTCTCAGATCGAAGCTGCGGTTGCCGGAGGCGCCAGCCTCGACCACCTCGCCAGCGCGGTGGGGTCAGTGGT
>JAABUL010006057.1_pt1 | contig 14290 bp, 16 predicted proteins | sample 5559151 | NCBI WGS metagenome assembly JAABUL01 (sample SAMN10711876, study PRJNA513368) | rock metagenome | isolation source: Antarctica rocks | place: Antarctica: Victoria Land, Pudding Butte sud | reverse complement strand
CTGGCCCTCCCTGGCCAGACCGCCTACGTCTCTGGAGTCACTCGGGATTCATCACCAGCTGCACCAACTTCGCGCCAGAGCCCCCTTTCAATGCCGATTGACAGCGAAAGGCCGAGAATGCGCACCGCCATGACGGAATTTGCAGAAACCCACCCCGTCCCGTTGGCCCGACGCCGATTTCCATGAGGCCGTGGCGCTGACGTAGCCGCGGCGCGGTCTCATCCGAAGACGACACGGCCGGCAGCCGGGCACTCTGGGATGGCCGCGTGCGCCACCACATCTTCGCGTCGGGCCGGCCCTCGGGGACCGGCATGCGATTTTGAGCTCGACTGGGTGGGAATGATGCGGGTGTTGATTGTCGGCGGCGGAGTCATCGGCACATCCATCGCCTACCGCCTCGCCATCCGAGGCGTGGACGTCACCGTCGTTGAGCGCGGTGACGTCGCCTGCGCGGCATCCGGCAAGTCGGGCGGCTTCCTGGCGCTCGACTGGTGCGATGGGAGCCCGCTGCAGGACCTCGCCCGACGCAGCTTCGCCCTGCACGCTGAACTCGCGGCCGCTCTCGAAGACGAATGGGGATACCGCCGCCTGAAGACCTACGGCGGCACCGTTCGCCTGGACGGCGCGTCGCGCGGTTCTCGGCTCGCATGGACCACGAGAGCCTTGCAAGTGAGGGGCCTGCTCGGGACGACGGACAGCACGGCCCAGGTCAATCCGGCCGCCTTCACGCAAGCGATGATGCGAGCGGCAGCGCGGCAGGGTGCGGATCTCCACCGCGGTCGGGTCACCGATCTCGTGATACAGGATGGACGCGTCGTCGGGGTCGAAGTGGGTGGAGAGACGCTCGAAGCCGACACCGTCGTCATCGCCATGGGCCCTTGGTCCGTGCTCGCGACGGAGTGGCTCTCTCTGCCGCCGATATTCGGCCTCAAGGGCCACAGTATCCTCTTCGACACGGGCAACGATATTCCGCCCGAGGCGCTCTTCCTCGAGGTCGAGGAAGCCTCAGGCTCGGTTCTCACGCCCGAGGTCTTCCCGCGCTCCGACGGCACGACCTACGTCTGCGCGATCTCGAGCGAGACGCCGCTTCCGGTCGACCCTGGCGAGGTCGAGCCCGATGAAGGTGCCATCGACCGCCTGCTCGACCTCTGTCGCCGGATCTCGCCCGCGCTCACATCGTCGCGTGTGCTCGCGTCCCAAGCCTGCTTCCGCCCGATCACGCGGGACGGCCTTCCGATCATAGGGGCGGTGCCGGGGGTGTCCGGCGGCTACGTCGCCACAGGCCACAGCGTCTGGGGCATCTTGAACGCGCCAGCGACGGCAGAGGCGATGGCAGATCTCATCCTGGACGGCGCGGCGCGGTCGGTCGATCTCCGTCCCTTCGATCCGAGGCGGCTGCGGAGCGCCCGACAGGTGCCGATCCGTCGGCATCTGCCGCCGCATGGGACGGCCTCGACCTGACGGAGTGCCGGATCTTGCGGGATGGTCGCCGGTCGCTGGTCCCGATACCGCAGCGATGGATCCTGGCTCTCGCGCTCGGCGCAGCCCTTCCGCTCGGAAGCGCGCTCGCGCAGGCGGCAGACGAGCCGAACGTCGTCCCGCTCGTGATGCGGACCCCGCGCGGCGGTTTCAATCGGATGGTCGTCAGCATCACCGTATGCGAGCCGGGCACCGACCGATGTGCGACCATCGACGACGTGATGGTCGACACGGGCTCGACGGGCCTGCGGCTCGAAGCCTCCGCGGTTCCGGCGTGGTTGAGGCTGCCGCCGCTCCTCGGGCCGGGAAGCAGACCACTCGCCGAATGCCTGCGGTTTGTCCACGATGCCGCCTGGGGTCCCTTGGTCCGGGCCGACGTCCGGCTCGGTGGGCTGACCGCGAGGCAGCTTCACGTGCAGGTCATCGATGATGCTGATGGCGCGCAGCCGGCGACCTGCGCGCGCTCCGACGTCCGTCCCACGTCCAACGGGACGCTGGGCATCGGCCAGCACCTGTTCGACTGCCCGGGCGCCTGCCGACAGAGCGCGGAGGCGCCGGGAACCTTCGTGAAGGACGGCCTCACCTGGGTGCCTCTCGTGGGGAACATCGACCAGGCGTACCGGTTGCCGAACTCGATCTCGCTCCTGCCCGTGCACGACAACGGAATCGTCATCGACCTGCCGTCTCCAACGGGTGGCGGATCCGAAATAGTCGCTGGAACGCTGACCATCGGGGTCGGTACGGCCGGCAACAACCAGCTCGAAACCTCCGGGATCGTGCGGCTCGACGCGGCCGGTCGGTTCACGACGGTGTTCGACGGCAAGACCTTTCCGGCCAGCAGCATCGATAGCGGGACCGAAACCTACGTCTTCGACGACGCACTCCTGCCGCGATGCCAGGGCTTGGCCTGGGCCTATTGCGTCACGCCCGCGCGGCACTTCAACGCCGAGATGCTCGGCCAGGATGGGACCCGAACGACAGTGGGATTGGAGATCGGGGATTATCAGGCGAGGAGGAATGGGCATGCCGGAGCTTCGGACGATGTCGCGGAAGCCGCGGAATCGCAGTCGAACGCCTTCGTCTGGGGCGCGCCGTTCTTCCTGGGCAGGAGGGTCTTTCTCGTCATGGAAGGCAAATCTGTTCCTGGTGCTTCAGGCGTCGCCGGGCCGTTCTATACCGTGAAGTAAGGTCGGCGTGATGGCTAGACTTGACCAGAGGCGTACTGTCGGGCCTCAATGGAGCACGGTGACTTTGCGCCAACTGCCGACATTGACATCTTGCCCGATGACAGACCTTCGGTTCGCGCTCAGCGCGGCCGTCCTGCCTACCTTCATCCTGGCTTCAAAGCGGTCGTTCGACCCTGAGACCTGGCGTGGTCTGTTGTGCAGCAGTCTGACTTCAATGCCGCTTTGAAGTGCCAGACAGCTCTGACGAAAGGTATCTGCTCATCTCGCTCTGGGCGGGGCTGGCTGAATGGGCGGGGAGCGGTGGCTCACGGCTGGGCTTGACGGGAGATTGTGAGGAAGATTCAACCTTCGAATGGTTGTTCCGCCGCTACCCGATCTGACGACGCTTTCACACGAACAGAAGGACGCCTTGATCGTCGCTCTGTGGGAGCAGGTGGTCTCGTTGAAGGCGCGTCTCACGGCATTGGAGCAGAGGCTGAACGAGCCTCCGAAGACGCCGGACAATTCCGGCGTGCCGCCCTCGAAAGGCCAGAAGGCGAACTGCTCTGAGGCGTCGAAGCGCACCGGCCCCCGTATGGCAGTCTGGGCTGCAAGGGCGGCGGGCGCTGCCTGGCGCAGGAACCCGATCAGGTCGTGAGCGCCAAGGCCTGTCAACGCCGGTCTGATTACAGGCCAGCGGAGCGGAGCAAAACAAGGCCAGTGGGAACGCAACAGGGGGCGGTAATCTCGCCGGTGTCGGGATCGGCGATCTCGGCGGTGGCCTGGTTTGTCACCGTCCTGCACAGTCTTCGTCGAACGGCTCTGGCGTTCGATCAAATATGAGGAGATCTATCTCCAAGCCTATGACTCGGTCGGCGAAGCCCGGGCCTCGATCGGCCGCTACCTGAACCCTCTACAATGGTCGCAGGCCGCATTCGAGCCTTGACCGGAAGACGCCGGATCAGGCCTATTTCGACAGGCTGCCGCAGATCGCGGCGGCCTGAACCCGGCAGGGCTCCACTCAACGAAGCACCGGACGCTGTTCAGACAAACCGAGCCACCTCAAAAGACCCCGGGCCAATCGCAGATTCGCTTATTGGATCAGGTCGTTGAAGTGAATCATGACCGGGTCGGTGTTGACCGCGCTTTCACAGCTCGTGCGCTTCGGCGTACGCCGATCGAGCCCGTATAGTCCCGTATGGGCGCGCGACGACATAGGCAGAACAAGATAGAAGGCGCGCATGCTGCTGCTCCACATCTCAGACATTCACTTCATGGAACCGGACTGCCTCGACGAGGATACCGATCCCGATCACTCGATCCGAACTCGGGTAGCGAACCATCTGCGAACAAAGGTCGACGAGCTAGGGAACGTCGACGCGATCCTTGTGGGTGGCGATGTCGCCTTCAAGGGCCACCCTGACGAGTACGAGGCAGCGACGAAGTGGCTCAACCGATTGGCTGCCATCTGTAGCTGCTCGCCCAGTAATCGGATCTTTGTGGTGCCGGGCAACCACGACATCGACCGCGGCATTGCAGGCAAGAACGTCGGGCTGCAAAACGTTCAGCATCGGATCGCCAATGCCGGCGAAGCTGATCGCGATCGGATGCTTCGCAGCCTGCTCAGGCATGATCAGTCCGGGCGGGATCTGCTTGCAGCTCACGCAGCTTATAACGAGTTCGCAGCACCCATGAATTGCCAGATCTATCCGAGTAAGGTGTTCTGGCATCAAGAGATAGAACTCGGCGGCGGTGTGATGTTGCGCATTAATGGCCTGACCTCGACACTCTTGTCGGGCAAAGACGGGAACGATGACGACCCGCGAGATCTGTATCTCGGCCCGATGCAGACGGCCCTCGATCCCGTAGAGGACCGCGTTCATCTGGTCATGTGCCACCATCCGATCGATTGGCTGATGGACGGAGACGCGATCGACGATGATCTGAATGGACGAGCAATGTTTCAGCTGTTCGGCCACAAGCATCGGCAGCGCATCGTGCCCACGCCAACCTATCTGAGGATCCTGGCTGGTGCCTTGAACCCATCCAAGAAGGAGCCAGGATGGGAGCCAGGCTACAACCTCTTACGCATCGAAGTCGAAGGCGCCGGGCCTGACAGACGGTTGCTGGTCGAGACGCATCAGTTCAAATACCAGCGCCAGCCCGAGATGTTCGTGCCCGTGAAGACCCAGGAAGGCGAGGACGCCTTCCGGGGCACCATGCGGTTTCCCGACCGTGCGGCTCCCGTGCCGGTGGCCCCATCCGCTGGAGATGCTAGTGTTGTGCCCTCGCCGGAACCCGGACCGACCGCCATCGCGGACGTGGAGGCTTCAATGGGAGATGAAGCTCGTCGCGATCTCATTCACCGCTTCTGGCAACTGGACGGCGACAAGAAGAGGCGCGTGATGCTGACGCTCAGGCTCATCAGCGAGGACGAGCTCAGCATCCCCGAGCCGGAGCGCTACGGGATGGGACTGCTCCGCGCCGGCGAGAGGAAGCTGCTGGATCAGTTGGCGGAGATGATCGCCAGTCAAGAGCGATAGGATTGCGATTGTGACGAACATGCCGACGGGTTTTCCGACTTGGTATTCTACTGTGGAAGCGGCTCCAAGCGGCAAGGCGTCCGCTCGATGGAAGGGCGTGGAAAGGGCAATCTCCGGGTTGTCCGAGGCGGACGTTGAGGCTCTAGTCAGAATGGCCCTGAGGACGCGCCACGCTACCGCGAAAGCTCCATGGGACGCATTCGTCGAGGATATTCGCGCCTTCGATGAGACCTTCGACAGCACGGCTGTCGAGAGGGAGATCCAGATCCTCGCGGCCTCAGCGCTCGCAGCCCGCCTGTCGTCTTCGCCGGTCGATGCGCTCTCGTTGACGACGGCCGGCCTGGACGGAGCGCGGAAGCCTCAACTCCCAATGGATCTGTTCGGATTGGCGGAGAATACGGTTCGTCAGCTCGCCGTGAGCACCCGCCGTCGTCTGGATTTGAAGGACCTCGAGATCCCGATGGTCGCGTGGAGGACATCACCCGACCAGGCATCGACGATGACTCCCGCCACTGTGGGTGCCGACCTTGTTTCGGCGATCAACGAAGCGCTGGACGACCTCAGCACGACGCTCAACGAGCAGTTCAGAGAGATCGGCCGCATGCAGGCCGTCGCGGACGAGGAGCTCCAGATGCTCTGGTGGCTGGTGGGCGGACACATGTCCGACGGACAGGCGATCGAGGGCTTGAAGGCTATGGTTCGACCGCTTGCGGTCGGACGTGAGCTCGCGGCGCGCACCTCCTACCGTCCTGGGCCGCTTGCCATTCCCGCGCTGCTGTCGAAGGCCGGGATCGCGCGGAGGTCGCCGATCAAGATCGTCGACGCGGTCAACGCGATGGCCGAGGATTGGTCGAGGGAGACCGTGGCAGACCTAGCTAGTGCACCGACTCAGACGGAAGGTACACCTACCGTCTGAGATGAATCGGTGCACCGCCTCTAAGCTGGTGGGCCGACTGTTACAGACGGATGAATCATCCGTCTGGGTCGGACCACTAGATCGCCGTCACGCAAGCCAGCGCGGCAATCGCCAACGCCCCAGCGAAAGGCCGAACTTCATCGTCCACTACTCCGATATCCCATGCGCTCCCTTTATGACGCATCGGCGACGTAGCAAAGCCCGCTGCTGCTTCCGACCGGACAGCGGCACGACCGGGCCTGATCGATCCCAAGAGCTTTCGTCCGGTAACCCTCGGCCTTCCGACCCGTAACCCTGGAGGAGGCCACGGCCGGCGCACCGGTCAGTTCTGCGGATCGTCGAACCGATGTCCGCGATCTCCGGTTAGCCTGCGCGGCTGACGAACCCTCGAGCGACGGACGCTTGGGTGTCTCGTGCCGCTTCGACCTGAGAGTGCTTGCCCATGTCATCGAGTTTCATGTTCACGACGGGGATCGAGAATAGCAATCCGACTATCGAGGGTGGCTCGTGCCGCGTGGATGAACTCGAGAAATGCGGGCATTATCGGCAATGGGAACGTGACTTCGAATGTGTGTCCGAGATGGGCATCAAGTTCCTTCGGTATGGGCCCCCGCTGCATCGCACGTGGCTCGGCGACGGCCGCTACGACTGGGCGTTCAGCGACGCGGTCTTCGCCGAACTGCGGCGTCGGGCCATCATGCCGATCGTCGACCTCTGCCACTTCGGCGTGCCGGACTGGATCGGCAATTTCCAGAACACGGACTTTCCCCTTCTCTTCGCCCGGTATGCAGCCGCTTTCGCAAGACGGTTTCCTTGGGTGCAACTCTATACTCCGGTCAACGAGATGTATGTCTGCGCGACTTTTTCCGCCCGCTACGGCTGGTGGAACGAGCAGCTACGCTCCGACCAGGCCTATGTCACGGCGCTGAAGACCATCGTCAAAGCCAATGTGCTGGCCATGCACGCCATCCTGGCGGAGCGGCCGGACGCGATCTTCATTCAAAGCGAGTCATCCGAATATTACCATGCCCATAATCCAGCCGCGATCCGGCCCGCGGAGACCATGAACGCACAGCGGTTCCTGTCGCTCGATCTCAATTACGGCTTTCGCGTCGACAGCGGGATGTATGAGTTCCTGCTCGACAACGGCATGACCCGGGACGAGTATCAGTTCTTTCTCGATCATCACGTGCGCCATCACTGCGTGATGGGGACCGACTATTACGTGACCAACGAGCATCGCGTGACGGAGGACGGCGGCACGACGCCGGCCGGCGAGGTCTTCGGCTATTCCGAAATCACGCGGCAGTATCACGGCCGCTATCATCTTCCCGTCATGCACACCGAGACGAACTTCACCGAAGGACCGAAAGGCACCGAGGCCGTCGACTGGTTGTGGAAGGAATGGGCCAACGTGCTGCGCCTGCGCAACGACGGCATCCCGATCGTCGGCTTCACCTGGTACTCGCTGACCGATCAGGTCGACTGGGACACTGCCTTGCGCGAGGACAACGGCACCGTCAACGCGCTCGGGCTCTACGACCTCGACCGCAACATCCGGGCCGTGGGGTCGTCGTTCAAGGAAATGATCGAGGCCTGGTCCGGCGTGCTCCCCACCCAGAGCTACTGCCTGGTGCTGCCGCTCGACATGCCGGAGCCGCCCAGCGCGGGTCGAGCGTCTGCGGGCGAACGCCTACGCCAGAATGCCGTCGAGGTCAGACAGCGGTCGGCCGCGAAGGGGAGCGCCGCGAAGCGAGCGAGGTTAGTGTCTGCGAAGACGTAGCGCAAGGATGTGACGGCGCCGATGCTATCGCTTGCGCGTGCACGTCGACACTAACCCGGCCAAGAAGATAGGCTCGAATGCTGCTCCCGGCGTGTTATTTGGAACCAGTACCGAAACAAGGGTGATCTAGACCGGACCACACAGGATAAGGCAAATGGGAGTGTTGGCTTCTTACTCTCACTATATTGTACGATGGGGTGATAAGGCATGAGCCAAAGGCGTTCCCCTGTACAGATCGCCAATTTTGCACTTCAAGCCGCACATAGGCACAACCAGATCGTCCTCCGTAGCGGTAAAGGTCCTCGTTTGCCAACCTGTGTCCATACGGTGCGAGAACCTCACCTGCATCCGGTGCTGCTCGACGACGATGACCGCCTCGCAATGGGGATGGGCTTGGTAGATGCGTGTTTTCGCCTCAATCCAGTGCATGCCCGCTGACGCCAGCCATTCGTCGTCGGTGCTGGACACGACTTCCACCGCCACGTAGAGCCTCTCCGCGAATCTTTGTTCGGGATCGAATTCGGCATCGATGACACCGACATCGGGCTGTGGAGCATAGCCGGATGCCCGCCCCAGACCGGCCAGCGTCTCGGCCGCGAGCCCGAGATCCACTCCTATGTTCTGCAATGCCGTGCGCGTGGGATCATGGGCCTCAAGGGCGTCCGACAACAGGCGCTCGACGTTGCTGGCGATGCGGGCGTGCCCGAGTTGCGTCGGCGTCATCATGACCGGGACCCCGTCGACCAGTTCCCATCGCTCGTGATCTGGACGAACGGCTTGGAATGCCCGGAACTCATCCAGCGGCATCCAAAGCCGGCCAACGACATCGTTCGCCGCGAAGGACATCTCGACCTCCCGTCATCATTCCCGAACCCGACATGGGCAATGCCTAACCCATATGGGGGCGACGCGTCCGGAACTGCCCTGGGTGTGGACCTGACCATTCAGCGCGTGGTGGGCCGGGAGGGATGGGAACCCTCCACCGCCACGTTCAATGGTTTCAGTGACTTAGCCGCCATGCGCTACGCTCCTGTGTAACACTGATGTGTAGCACTCGGAAGTTCGAACTTGGCTGTATCGAGCGTTTGCCACCGGTACGCGGTCCGCCGAGAATGCGGCCACAGGCGGCAGTCTGCGCTAGCCCGTAGCGGCAAGGTTCGGCGAGGTCTCGGACCGCGCCGGAGCGGAACGCAATCAGTGCGAGATTCCGTTGCGTGTTCCGCCGGCTGCTGCACGCTGTGACGATGATGATTCGAAGCGCTTCCGTCCTGTCCATATACGGCCTGGTAGTTCTAAGCCTGTCGGCCTGTTCGCTCGTCCAGGACACGGCCAAGCTACATGACACGGCGCCAGGACCCGGCGTGCCGCTGCCTGTGCCTCGACCACACTTCGTCCATATCCGTCCAGCGCATCGCGTGGTGGTCTCCATGCCGCTGTTACGGGGCACCATGGCACCAATCGAAAGCCAGCGCTCGCCAAGCGCCTCGCGCCGAAAGGCCGTGCCGAAACCGCCGACCTCGATCGACCCGGCGAGCGCCACGGGTTCGCTGCACGTAGGTAAGCCCACACCGGCGCTGCCCGCGGGGAACTTGGCCGTGCAGCCGCTCCGCAGCACCGGGTGGGGCATGCCGATCTTGGGAAGCGTACCGACACGATCGGAGACGTGGGAGCCGGCGCGCTGATGCCCAGCTGCACGAGATCGGTCGCAAGTTGCGGCCAACGACCTCGGATGACATCATGGCTTGATTGTCGCTTGGGTAGCCGTGGACCGCCATCCGGGCGTGCGGCACACTCGCGCCATGGCCCACCTCTATTCCGGGCCGGTGGCGTCAGACACTTTGTCCTTATCCATGGCGGCCTTGAATGCAGCGCGTGCATCCTCGACCTCTTTGTCGAGAGGGTCTTCGCCCATCCCGAAAACGGCTAAGACGATTTTGAACCAAGCGGCGATGCGGGCGAACATCGAACCCACCATGTCCTGAACAAAAGCATCTTACGCCGTCCAGGTGAGGCCTTTCTGGCGACATTTACCGGGACGCCCCAGGTCGCTCACCCACAGGCCGTCTCGGGGTGCATGAACTCATACAGCTTGGCAAAGTGCCTGGGAGCGTGCCCGCTAGGCATCCTCCGCGATGGTCCACAGCCCCAGGGCAACAGCAACGCAACCAAGAAAGGTGATTGTGACTAGCAGCATGGGCAGCCCTTCTTGGCCGAAGCTATGGGCTCTCTTTAGTCCCATTATGGTTAACGAAACGTAAACGATCCGAAGGAAGGTCGAGCCTATACCGGCTTCTGACCACCACGGCATTGCAGCCGAGGTCGACAAGCGTGAACCTGCCGATGTCGTTCTACTCCCCCTCCAGGCGCGGAGGCTTGAACCCCACCGTGAAATAATCCCGCTGCCCCGTCACGAAGGTCGCGAGCGCGTCGATCGCCCGCACCACCATGCTGACGGCGTGATAGGCTGGGCCACACGGCCGAACGTCCATGGACGCCTTTATCAGCCGTCCCCGCATCTCCCCGAGCGCCGCGAGGAGTTCCGGCACGTTCAGGATCGTGTCGCCTTTGCCCCGCGTCCGCGCCATCCGTCTTCCCTCGCCCGTTCGTTCCTGTTTCGTTCGTATAGGGCGGACGGTCAAGGGCGGCAGGGCGGCGCGTGTCGCGCATGACACGTCGATCCCAGGGCGCAACAGAACGTCGCATCCGTTGTAGATCGGGTCGGCGCCGTACATGACGCGTTCACAGCCTCCCGCTTATCGGACGCGCGGTTTGCGCCGGGAGGTTACCATCAACGACAGGGTCGCGCTGCTAGAAGCCATCTTCGGACTGAACCGACTCGTCAACGCCGATCGGCTCGACGTCGAGGCAGCATTGTCGTTCCTGAACACGTTGCCCTATCCTCTCGGCACCGAGATCGGCGACACCATCGAGCATGCTCGGCATTGCGTGGCGGCGGCTCCGGGCGGCGACCACAAGCACGAAGCGGTGGCGCGCTACGCCATCAAGCGGATTGCCTTGGTGTTGGAAGGTCGATTGAAGCACGGATAAAGCCTATGTGCGGACGGTTTACACAGCGCTACACGTGGTCCGAGGTCCACGAGTTCCTGTCGGCGTTCGGGACGTCGAAGAACCTGCAACCGCGCTACAACATTGCACCCACCACACCGGTCGACGTGGTGCGGCTTGATCCGGAAGCCAGGCGCGAACTTGTCTCGATGCGATGGGGCCTCGTGCCGTACTTCTGGAAGCGGATGCTCAAAGAAGTGCCCGCCACGTTCAACGCCCGGGCCGAAACCGTCGCAGACCAACCGATGTTCCGGGACTCGTTCAAGCGGCGGCGCTGCATCATCCCGGCGTCCGGCTTTTTCGAGTGGACCGGCGGGAAAGTCGCCAAGATCCCGCACCTGTTCACCGCGGCCGATGGTTCGCCAGTGCTGGCTTTCGCGGGCCTATGGGATCGCTGGAAGGACCCGGCCCGCGAGGACGTGCTGTCCTGCACGATCATCGTCTCGGGCGCGTCCGAATGGATGGCGCCCTATCACGATCCACGATCGCATGCCGGTCCTAATAGGCGAGAGCGACATCGCGGGATGGCTCGACGGGTCGCTGGGCGGGGAAGCGTTGCGCCCAGCCGCCGAGAGCACGTTGCGGGAGTGGATTGTGTCGACGCGCCTAACCCGAACGAGCGTCGGCGACGACGATCCGACGATCGTCGAGCCGTTGGCTCAAGCAGGGTGAAAGTGCTTTCAAAAGCAAAAGTAGAGATTTTCAGAATGGTGCGTTCGAAATAGTTCGATCGTGTTCTCACGGCTTAAAGGGCGGCTGATGCCACGCAGGGTGCTCCGTATCATACTTTGCCCTCCGTGCAGCGTCGATACACATGCTCGTTAACGTGTAGAACTTCCACTGCGGCTGCCCGATCTTGGTGAGACAATCTTGCACTTCGGCAGTGGGCTCGCCCTTTAAGCGATTATAGGAGTCTTGCTCCTGCCCAATGCACTGATTGGTGATCTCCCGTCGCCGCGCGGGTGTCTTTGCTTCCCCGCCTGAAAGGCTATCGGCCAACTGCTGAATTTCCGGGTTCTCGGCAGCCGCCTTCGCATCTGACGCTTCCGTATCCTGACAGAAACTGTCCACGTCGTATATCGGAACAGCCAACTTCGTGACAGCCGCAGTCTGCGTTGTTGTTACTGCCGATACCGAAGTAGCCGTTGGCGGAACCGATGTCTTGGGGGCTGCAGCGAGGAAGACTACGATTATGATTACGCCTATGCCGAGACCGCCAAGGACATCTTTAGCCCGAGATATTTGAACATTGTCAACACTGTTACTCATGACAGTTTTCTCCTATGCAAAATAGCCGAAGGCCATCCCAGCATGTCGTCGGCGCTAGCTCGCGGACTATATTCAACAAAGAGCGATATCACTCTTCGGGTTTCGGGCAGGGAGTGAGTCCACATTTATACCTTATAACCGATGGCGCTCGTCCTTACCATAGCGTCCCATCCCGCGATGGACGTGAGAGTGAGAGTCGGTCTCAATGCATCGGAGCTGCGTAGGAGCAAGGGGTTGACTCAGGAGGAAGTCGCCCATCGTGCGGCTGTCAATCAGACTTACCTAAGCGATATCGAGCGTGGAAAACGCAATCCTAGCCTGCTAGTCCTCGATCGTATCGCTCAAGCGCTGGCAGCGGATCCTGTCGATTTGCTCAGGAAGCGTTCCCCGAGCTGAATTTTTGCAACTGTTGCAAAATTTAAAGAGGAAGCTGACCAGACTGGCGCTCTGGCACCTGTCCCGGCTCTAGCTCTCTAACTTCAACGCCAGCCTCTTCGCACAGCCATTCCGCGGCCATTGAGCGGTGGCACCAAGATCCGAGGCGATCGAGCCGGCAGAAGCACATAAGGACAGGAGGATGATCGGGGCCGGCAAGTCGGAGAAGTTCTGCTATCACGCGAGCCGGATCGAGTCTATGAAGTTGAGCAAAGTAGCGGTCTCGATACTCGCTCTCGACTTCGGTGGTGTAGAACCATTCGCCGGGCGCAAGAGGTATGTAACGTCGGTAGCCTCCGGGAACTCTACGAGGCAGCCCACGAGAGATACCAACGCGGCCAGGACCCTTATATTGGTGCCACGATGATGTAAGCATTCAAGTCGTCCACGTGGTGTGGATTAAGCAAGCCTGATTATGATTCGTTTGCAAAGTCCGTGGATAGATAAATCAAACCCTTAGGGCTTTCTACCCGAACGGGTACGGTCTGGAAATCTGACGCATTTCGAACCGGCTAAAAACCGTTTGCACGATGCGGCTATGACATAGCCCAGGGTAAAAAGTTTCGAGAAACGGCTTTATGGGCGAGGCCTGAGCCAGGAGGAGGGAACGCGAGGAGGTCTTGAGCCGCGTTGTATCTACCGCGCTAGTGGTCCGACCCAGACGGATGATTCATCCGTCTGGAACAGTCGGCCCACCAGCTTGGAGGCGGTGCACCGATTCATCTCAGACGGTAGGTGTACCTTCCGTCTGAGTCGGTGCACTAGTCGGCGTAGACAGGCGAAGCCTGTCGGGCCGCCATCGTTGGGCAGACGGGCGCGATAGCGCTGAAGATTGAGGTCGAGCGTTTCCCTGATTGACTGCAAAACCGCCTCGACGCCGTCGCTAATGGCCATTGAGCCCACGAACCGGAGAGGCGAGGCCTCCTCTTCGTCTTCCAAAACGGCGCGGACCATTTCTTGGCGTGCACGTTTGTCGCGGAGGAGTGTATCGACGACTGCATCCTGCGTGCGGGAATGCTCCGGCGGCAAGGTCTTGAAATCCTCGCCTTCTTGTCCCGTCCTTGGAGCCTCCGACATATAGAAGGCCAGGAGCGGCCGTCGGTACTGCTTCGCCATGCGGAGGAGCAGCGGCCGGCTTGGCTCGTTTTCACCTGGTTCATAGGCCGACAGCCGTTCCGCGCCCGATGTGCCGCGCGCGTCATTGATGGCGAGCTTGCCGGCGGCTTCCTCCAGATTGACGCCGGCCGTCTCGCGCGCCCACTGTAAAATGTCAGGGTTCACATTCGGCAAGGCTCATCTCGCGTTAAAGTTTGCTGGCAGACGGCTTACGTGTCGCATCGACAAGTATGATCGGTCGTACCGGTTTGCTGGTCATCACGAGCAGGTTTCTCTCTGCGAACAGCTTTTCCAGCTTTCCGCCCATCCGGCCTACATCCACAAGGACATAGTAGGCTGCGGCCGCTTCCTCCGCTGTCGCATAGGTCTCCAGTTGGCGCGTGTAGCCGGCAACGTGTGAATAGGCGTGGAATAGGGGCTCTGGCGCGAACTTGGTGCTGATCGGCAGCCATTTTCACGCTGGCTGGGCTATTCGAGCGCGCAGGAGGTCGATCTTCCCGCGGCCATACATCTGGCG
>JAABUL010006056.1_pt1 | contig 14294 bp, 17 predicted proteins | sample 5559151 | NCBI WGS metagenome assembly JAABUL01 (sample SAMN10711876, study PRJNA513368) | rock metagenome | isolation source: Antarctica rocks | place: Antarctica: Victoria Land, Pudding Butte sud | reverse complement strand
CGCACAGCCTTGCTCGGTCTTGCGCTACGATCTCTACTGAAGCTGGGGCTTCGGCTGCTGCCGCGGCGCCGGTGTTCGCGGTGTCTGAGTCCCTTGCGATCATCAGCGTGTTTGCCACCACGGTTGCTGTCATTAGAGTAGGAAGGTGATCTTCTAGGCCTGCCTGACCGTCTGCGATCTTCTAGTGAACGGGAACGAGACCTGGATAGGGAGGGAGAGGGACGTCGACGCCTAGGGGGCGGAGTACGGCTACGTGAGGAGACTGATGCATCGCGCCTCCTCCGAGGTCTTCTGGGAGATCGTGAGCGAGAGGTATTTGAAGGTGTGAAGGATCTTGCTCGATCACCGCGCCTGGGACTCCTTGATCCTTTATCTCTAACAGGTCTTCGACGCAGGGGGGCAGGAGACCGATTTGGTGTTGGTCGACGGTCTAGAGGCCGAGGAGGTTCATCCTCCTTGTCTCGATGGCGCCGCCGTGGGGCAGGAGAACCCGAACGTGATCGAGTGATGGATCTTTTGACGGAAGGTGAGCGACGCCTCCTGCCGTCATCCGATCGACGATCGCGACCGCTACGACCACCAGGAACGTAGGTATCGACATCACGTCTTGGCGGAGGGCCGCGGTAACCAGAGCGAGGCGGTGGGCTGTAGCGCCTGGGAGGTGGAGATCTCGAGTTTCTTGGTGGACGTCGGTCATAGTCATGATTGCCCCGATCGCCTCTGCCCCGACCTCGACCGCGTTCGCCGCGTTCCCGTTGGCGAATGTTATCGATATTTCGGTCCTTCACACGCTCTTGCTCCTTGCGTTTTTTGGCTTCCTCGGCGGCCTTCTCAGCAGCTATCTGCTGTATTGTAAGCCTATGTGCCCCAATATTTTCCAAGATGTGTATAGACTACCTTCTCTTGAATTAATTCCAGCTTTTTCGCTTCCAATAGCTCCTTCGGCACGCCTTGAGGGTTGCTTTGGGCACTGAGGCATAATGTCCAAAGCTCCTTGCAGAATTGTGCTGTGTCCTTGTCGAGGAAGCCGGTGAGCTGGATCTGCAATACTTTGATGTCTGGCTGCAATTGGCTTGGTCAGTACAGTCAGAAGTATCTAAGAGTATGTAGGCTTACTTACGAATCGTGAGCCCTCGAGGAGGTTGAAGCAAAGCTCAATGACTACGTCGTCTTCACTGCCCAGGATCTCAGAGATCTTGCCTGCAATCCACCTGTGGTAGGGCGACAATCAGCAATGCCTGGACGCGCGGACAAGATATCGGTACTTTTTCATGACCTCAATATTAACCTTCTTCATGTCAACCTTCTGGCTGAAATCAGGCGGAAACTTGGTCTGCTTCAGCAGCTTTGCATCCACGCTTGATGCCATGGCTGGTAATTGTAACTCTACTGTTGAGCGCGGCGGAAAGGATATTATGCCAGCGGAAGAGCAAGAAGGGTATTCTGCTTGCAACTGGAGTTCGACCCCATTTATTCGTCAAGGACCAAGTCTTTCGGAGCTAACTTTACCCTTCAGTTGCTGAGGGTGAGAATTCGTGTGTTGCCGAAGGTTCTACCTCTCGACCAGACCTAGGATAATGTATGGAGAAGTGTTGGAGTTCACTGCCAGACGAGTATACTTCTAGAATATGATCTCGACAAAACGGCAAGCCGTTCGTTGACAGGACGACCTTGACATATAAAACCATTTTCTTGAATGCATGAACACATAGGTTATCACTATACACCAGGCCAGATGTTCTGTTCAATTCCCCGCTTACGAGCAGTCTGGGTACTCTGTGGAGACCGGCTTGAGGATATGTCTTCGTACACAGAGACGCTAATTACCAATGGCTCCTTCCGTGAGATATTGCAAGTCTATTGAAGCTTGTATCAGCAGCAAAGACTGGAGGCGGACGCACCTGCCTCCCCAAGGACCGATGGAGCATGGCAAGTCCCATCAGCTTGTTGTTTTGTCTCCCACATTTCTTTCATCATCTTCCTCTACCTATGCTCAGTACTTTCTCATCCTTATATGCACTCGTACGACTTTTCTCCACCATGGCTTAGATCTTGTCCCAACATGCCCAATCCAGAATTCTTTCCACGCACTCCTGCAAACCAGCATAGTCCACCGAAAGTTTCCAGCCATCCGAAGCGGAAACCCTCAATCCAGTACCAACAGTCATCAGGGTGGGGCTGGCCTCGCTTTGTATCTGTTGAAGTCGACGTCGAAGAGAACCGTCGGCAGAGAAAGAACGAAGCCATGCCGGTGAATGCTACGGCAGAGCTTTCGCGGCCCGAACAAGGTGCTAGAAATCAGTCGTTTCAGAAGGCTCATGACCAGATCTCTCATACCCAGCCCCAGATTGAGGCACATCGCAAGCATTCAGACGTGTAGGCTTACTTTTGCGTGAATTGGGTCAGAGCTGACGATACCAGCTCGAATCGAACAGCAGCGCTCGTCTCTGGGGAACACAACAAAGCCTACCATGGTCTTCCAATTCCAGCTGCTGAACGCCAGTCCGTTACAAAGGCTTTTGATCAGATGTTTGCTACCCAGCCTCAGACTGAGGCACACCGCAAGCATTCAAATGAGTAGGTTTCCTGTAGCATGACTTGGGTCAGAGCTGACGAAACCAGCTCGAACCGGACAGCAGCGCTCGTCTCCGAAGGGCATGACAAAGCCGACAATGCTCATCCAACTCCAGCTGCTGAACGCCAATTCAATAAGAAACCCCGGGTCAAAGAACATATTTTCGATCACAAGAACGACACAGATGCTCGCACGGATACTCAAGTACTGGCTGACGCCAGCCAGACACCGTTGCCGCCAGAAAAAGAGACGTTGGCTGCTGAAGACCCTTCAGCTGAACGCCAGTCTGATTGGAACGCCCGGGCGGAAGGAAAGACTATGGATCAAAAAACTGACACGAATGCTCGCCCGAATATGCAAGGACTGGCTGAGGCCAGCCAAATACCATTGCCGGTAGAAACAGAGGAACCGGCTGCTGAAGACCCTTCAGCTGAATACCAGTCTTATAAGAATGACCCGAATGCTCGCTCGAATAGTCAAATACAGGCTGACGCCAGCCAGACACCACTGTTGGTAGCAGATGAGAAAACGGCTGCTGAAGACCCTTCGGCTGAACACCAGTCTAATGGGAATGATTCGAATGCTCACCCGAATAGTCAAGTACTGGCTGACACCAGCAAGACATCACTGCCGCCAGAAAAAGACAATCAGGCTGCTGAAGGCCCTTCGGCTGGTACAGCAGACAAACATGAGCTTACTGGCGCAGAGAAAGCACATCCTCACCGAAAAGCCGAACGATCATCGTTTTACGAGGGCTCTGACGGCTCAACGCAGGACGAGCGTTTCAGTGGATCTGCAATGGACCCCCTGTCTAAGGTGACTACTTTGACTCCAGGGGCCTTTCCAGACGATGATGGAGAATCTGTTTACTCTGATATGTCTTTGAACGATAAAGTTATTCAAGAGCCTGCGAGTGCTACCATTGATGCTCGAGATGACAGTCCGGTAGACAAAGAAGAGTCTTTTAGACAGAGCCAAGGCACCTCTCAAGAACACCCAGCTTCTAAAGGTGCCACTGAGCCAAAACGTCGATCCTTTTCACCTGGACCTGCTAAGAGTTCGGATAGCAGCGGCACGGAGGCCAGTCAGGAGCGGGATTTGGAACCATGGACTAATGAAGAAGGGGAGTCTGAACCTGTTCAGAACCCTTCCAAGACCTTGCCTGCAGGCGAAGTCCGTAAGAGCGTCGAAAGCTTACCTGGAAAATCACCTCGACAATCCGCTACTGCCAGCTCTCCGTTAGGCAAAGCGGACACGAACAAACCACCCACATCGCCTGAACAGCCGTGGGCGCCTGTCGGGAACTACGCCTCCGCAGAGACTACAGACTCTGCGGAAGACATTACTCCGCACCAAAAAGTCAATGTTTCGACTCAAGGCCCTGTCGAAAGCATACCTAAGAGATCACCGCGACAATCCGTTGCTGCCAGCTCTCCGTTAGGCAAAGCGGACACGGATAAGCCTACCACATCGCCTGAACGAATGTGGGTGCCTATCGGCAATTACGCCTCCGAAAAGACTGTGGAGTTTCCAGAAGACACCGCTCCGCGCGAAACAGTAGATCCTTCGTCTCAGAGCCCTTCTGCACCTAAAGCAAGCCCAAGCAGCGAAGGGGCAGCTGAACGTGCGAAGAGGAATGATCCATTTGTCACCTCGTCAGCCGCGGTGGCTCAAACCGTTGATCGAAGAGCCAGCGAAATTCCCGTGCATCACATCCAGCAGTCTAAAGATGACAACCAAAAGGCCACATCGGGTCCTCTAGCCGGCAGTCCTGATATTGCCGGGGTCTCTGAAACCGGTCAACAGGTCGACAATAAACTACCGCTCCCTGAAGATAAAGAGGACAACCAAGAGGCTACCTCGTATCCTCTAGCCGACGGTCCTGACATCACAAGGTTCTCTAAAGCCGGTCAACAGGTCGACAAAAAACTCTCACTTCCTGGAGATAGGGATGGCGACGAAGAAGCTGGACAACCCAATGAAAACCAACCACCAGAATTCAAGCGGTCCGGAACAAAACCAGTGGACTTCAACGACCGGATCAGCGTCCCACCTTCGATTCATGCACGCGATAAGAATGGCGACGAGGAAGCTGGACAAGACAATGAAAGCCAACCAGAGCTCAAGCGGTCAGAAACACAACCAGTGGATATCATGAAACGGATTAGCGTCCCACCTTCGATTTATGCACGCGATAGGGATGACGACGAGGAAGCTCGACAACAGAGTGAAATGCAAACCCCAGAGCTCAAGCGGTCCGAAACAAAAGCAGTGGACATCATGGATCGGATCAGCGTTCCACCCTCGATCAACTCACGCAGAGGCTCCAAGCCAGCCAAGAAGGTGACCCTCCCTCCGCCCAAGATCTTCGTTCAGAGTCCCAGCGACGCTACACCCCTTGACGACGAACTTGCAGAGCCTCATCCCACGCCAGCAGGGCATTTACACAACGATGAGTACAGGATAACCTCGAGGAACGGCTCAATCGTATCAGTCCAGCATACCGTGAACTCGGCTGCGGAGAAATTGGGTTCTTCACCTGTGAAGAAACGAAAGCTGTACCTTCGGAAAGCCAGGAACCTTGCTGCACGTAGGGTATTCCTGAATGCAGCGCTGGGCAGGAAGATGGGAGGCCGGACAAAGGATAGACTGCAGCGTCTTGCAAGAGGCGAAGAGGTACCAAGCACCCCTTTATCTACCCAGCCCCATGCTGCAGAATCGCCTCCGCTGAAGAAGCGAAAGTCCGTGATACGCAAGGTCAGAAATGTGGCTTCGAGACAGAGCCTACTGGATGCCGCACTGGGGAGGCAGGTCGGTAGAGAGACGAAGCCTGTGCTGCGACGTATGGCGAAGGGCGAGAACATTGTTCTTGAAGATGCCTAGGATTCTGTGGTCGTGCTCTCGCCTCTGAGCCGCCTTTGTTGATCAGGCCGTAGCTTGAGCGAGGTCATGCAATGGCCGTGTATGTAGTAGTGTAGCGAATTGACGGCTTTTATCCTACCTAGACCGTTTCCTCGAGGATGCAGCCCATCTGCATGCTGCTATTCCATAGTCGCTCAACTCACTCGAATTACCCATCAACGGATTGACAACAGCCAAATCGACCACCGGTGGCTGAAAGGCAGAGTGTCTTAGCGTTATCTCTACCCCGTCCAGAAGCTCATAGCGATATCTCTGTGAGAACGGGAAGACAGCTTCAGTGACTCCTGGCAGTAACAAAGTAGCCAATCCCTACCAGCCAACAGATAGGATACAGACCATCACAAGCCGAGGGTTTCCTAGTCAATGTTCCCGCCAACCCTGGTCACAGCGTGGAAGTCGTAGTCGCGATAGTATCTCCATCGTTCATCATTCATCGAAGATCAAGACCTCCACACCTGAGCCACATCTCACGAACCCGCTGGCTCCTACACGCAGTCTCAAACCAGGCCGCCCCAAGCCAACAGCTGACGAGCACAGAAACCCAGCCTCTCCTTTCCGCGCAGCGCAAGTCACTTCTTGATCAGCCACCATCCCCCAATCCTCATCTCACGCCCTCTACACCAACACCCTCCAGCCCCCGCACCACCCGCTCAACCTCCCTCCTCGCTTCCCCCAACCCCTTATCCAGCCCCCGCAAATGCCTCATCTTCACCCCCTCATGCAACTCCACCAGATCAGTCGCGCGCTGTAGATCTAAATCCTCAGCTACCGATTCTTCGGACACCAGTCTCGGAGATTTGGATGTGGGGGGTTGGGCTTTGTAGGTTTGGGCTGTGTGGGGTTGGGATGTGGGGGTTTGGGAGGTGCTTGAGGGGGTGCGGGCATGGACGAGGGCGAGGGCGGCGGTTGGCGGCTGGGGTGGGCGTGATGTTAGTAGGGGGTGGGGTGGGGTGGGGGAGGGAGTGGGGAGGAAGAGGGGGAAGGGGGCTTACGCAGGCGCGGAGGGAGGTGAGGTCGGAGAGGATGTGTGAGATTTGCATGGTTGCTAAAGTGCGAGTGGGTTTGGTGAGGTGGTGATTTGGGGGGGTCGGAAGGAATTCTTGAAGTTGGAGCTTCGTTTCGCTGTAAAGCCAATCAGATGCTTTGTATTCCGTACGATGTAGGTATGCATCGTTGTCTGCTTCTTTCGGAGAGGACTTCCGGCCAAATACGGATATTCATGGCTAACTTGAAGGTCAGATACTGAAAACCTTAACGAGCTCTACTTTTCAAATCTAGATCATTAGGTTTCTCATTCGCACAAGGCTCGATTGTGCAAGCTTCTCTACCCTCGAGAATCTGCTAGCAATGGCATCCATCAAAGCCAATTGCCGCAAGGTCGTATGCATAGGCCGCAACTATGCGTATACTCCCCCCCCAAGCTACCTCCCCTCCAAAAAACCTCCTTCTGCAGCCTCCATCCCCGTACTGACATATCAAGCCCGCAAGAGACCACATAGCCGAGCTCTCAAACGCCCGCCCTAAAAAGCCCTTCTTCTTCCTCAAGCCCCCCTCCTCGCTCCTCCCTCCCAAAAGCGGGCCTGTGCTGCGTCCAAAAGGCGTGAGTCTGCATTATGAGGTCGAGCTGGCACTGGTCATGGGACGGGAAGTCAGAGATCTGAGAGAGGAGGACGCAGAGGCCGCGTTGAGCGCTATTGAGTGTACGTTGTCTCTCCGCTATTGGTGGAAAGAGTGCTGTTGAGAAGGAGAGCAGCGTACGCGGTGAGCATCGACCTCACGGCCCGGAACGTCCAAAACGAAGCCAAGAGCAAAGGGCTGCCGTGGAGTATAGCGAAGGGGTTCGATACCTTCTGTCCGATCTCGAATGTTATCTCGAAAGCGAGGCTACCGAATCCGCACGATGTTGAGCTTTTTCTGTCGGTAAATGATAAGGTGAGGCAGAGTGATAGTACGGGGTTGATGCTCTTTCGAATACCGAGGCTGTTGAGTGATATCAGTCGGGTCATGACGTTGGAGAGGGGGGATGTCGTGCTGACGGGGACGCCAAAGGGGGTGGGGAGTGTGGAGGTGGGGGATGTGATGCGGGCGGGGGTAAGGGTTGGGGGAAAGGACGTTGGGGAGGGAGCGATCGAGGTGGAGGTTAAGGAGAAGGGGGGGCTGTATGTATATGAAGAGACTTAGTATTGGGATAGAAGTATGGTATAAGGGTCGATATACTCCGTACAGGTACCCTCTCCTGTTGAAGCTGTAGCTACGTTTTTCGATATGTCGACATCTAGTAGCAAATGCTTTTCCCATGCGGCCAAGTAATCTCCGTCCTCGTATATCATCGACCAGACGATGTGCGCCGCAATAAAATATTAGTATCAGGTCAGCCACGCCAAGCTGCTGTGGCCCTCCCCAACCCTCCTATTATCTTCTCGATTTCTTTTTGAACCGGCCATTCGGATCTCTCGATGGCGACGGCTTGCTCTTGCCTCTTCTCCCTTGTGCAAGACCATCCTCGGCGATCTGGTTTGCCCCTTCGAACGCTACCTTCCAGTTCCATGCCTGTTCGTCTAGTCTGCTTTTCAAGGTTGACTTGTGCACCTCGTCGCTCAAGCCAGCAACAAAAGCTTCTACTAGTCTTCTCTCGTACGCAGGCAGTCGACTCGTAATTTCATCTTCGCATTGGATAAGATACTCAAAGAGATCAAGACCGCCCTGGGATTCCAGAGCCACAGCCGGCGGCGATGGGTCTCGGACCGAAGCCTCTGCAGCGTGGATCGAGGAGTGGGCAAAGCTTATGACGCTGACGAGGCTCGACATATCAGATGGAGTGGCGGATGGTGAAGCCTCTGGTCCTCCGGGTGTTGCGGATCTGAGAGATTCTGGTGTATTGCAGGGACTCACCGACTGCAAGGCTTCCAACTCTTCGGAATTTTCTCTAGTCTCATCGCTATCGATATCTTGTACGCTGCTTGGCCATTTCTGCGCTTGACCGCTCCAGTTGCGTTTTCGTCGGGCTGATGTCTCGAGATATATTTGCATGGACGACCTTTTGCTCGATACATTTGAGACACTGGTAAGGTTTTCGGCTACGCTGAGATTGAGTGACCTTGAAGACCTAGAGGTCATCGAGGTACTCACCGCTGAGCTGTGAACTATGGCTCGTCTCTGCGGTATTCACCCCGAGCTTACTTGAAGACGGAGCCCATCGTCTTAGTGCCGCCACATCTTCATTCAGTCTCCTGATCTGCTCGTTGGCGACTTTGGCGTTCTGGTCTCGTAGTCGTGCTTCGGTTCTGAATTGTTGCTCCAAAGCGGCAATCCGCTCATCAGCGATCCTCGAGTGCTGCTCCCACTGTTGTTCGATCCTCGAATGCTGTTCACGTTGTTGTTCTGCAGCTGCTAACGTCGCACGGAGCGAGTTCACTTCCTGTTGTAGAGCGAGCTGGCTTGCTTCTAGATCTGTAATTTGGACAGGCAAGGGCGCCTTAGCGACAGTGCTCGATAATGTCTCCAGAGATTCAACTAGTTTGACGTGTTCGTCTCGGAGTTTCTTCGCCCATAGCATCCATTCTGGACCTGGCGCAGCCATGGAGATCGTCCTAGAGTGACAGGCGTGAACACACCAGCTAACATGGGCCGAACTATGGTAAGCTGGAGCGTGAGGCTTCGGTGAGCAGCAATGAGGGATCAAAGTAGATGCAGGACAGGTGCTGAAGCCGATGGTATGGTGTGGGAAAGGACCAAGAAACATCAGTGGTGAGAACCTCGCTTCGTGCCAACCACTCACAAGTCCGAAGATGGGACCCACCTCACACGAAGGGCGAACAGAATTGATATGAAACACATGCATGCATGTTTCGGTCTATCTTGAATGTGTGAGAGTACATTACAACAGCTTGGGTGGTCAGGAGCAATAAGAGACCGAGGCAAAGCATCACCTTGCCTGGATGCTGTCGCCATGCTCCATGACATGGCGCCACAATCTACAAACAGGACCGAGTGCAACTTTTGAAGAGACCTAGCATGCCACTGTGACCAAACGAAACATGCCATCGCATACTGAGAAACTACCACCAGCACCTTCTCCTCCATTCTATCGAATATTCCCTCTGAAGCGCGGGTATCTCAGCGTCGCTAAGTAACAACGAGATAGTGTAGAAGTCGTAACGTCTAGATGAGATCTATACGGGTGTGTTAGTGATGAGCGAGCTGTTGATGGAAGGTAGGAATATATACCGGCAACGTTCATCGGCATCTCTTCGATTTGAGTGCTATAGAACTGCTCGATCTCGCGCATCATTCGTACATCATCAGCCGTAACAAAGTTGATAGCAACACCCTTGCGTCCAAATCGACCACCACGACCAATACGATGGATGTAGTTCTCGCGGTTCGCAGGCAAGTCATAGTTGATGACCAGTGAGACTTGTTGCACGTCGATACCGCGAGCGAGAAGATCTGTAGCGATCAAGACTCGAGAAGATCCCGAGCGGAATTCCTTCATAATAAGATCTCGCTGACCCTGGTCCATGTCTCCATGCATAGCCGAGACGGTAAAATCACGCTGGCCGAGTTTGTCGGTAAGCCAGTCCACCTTCTTACGGGTATTGCAGAAGATGACGGCCTGGGTAATGGTGACGGTCTCATAGAGATCGGAGAGGGTGTCCAGTTTCCAGTCCTCTTTCTCGACTGCGATATAAAATTGCTTGATACCTTCCAGGGTAAGTTCAGCCTTCTTGACCAAGATGCGCACTGGATCGCGCATGAATTTGGTGGTAACCTCCAGCACGTCTTGAGGCATAGTAGCGGAAAGAAGAACGACTTGGGTGGATTGAGGCAGGAGCTGGAAGATATCGTAGATTTGCTCGGTGAACCCGCGCTAGGAAATAGTCAGAATTCGCTGCATCATTAACCATCATTGCACTTACAGAAAGCATCTCATCAGCTTCATCCAATACGAACATCTTCATGGAGTCAGTCTTGAGCACGCGACGCTGGATCATATCCTGAACACGCCCCGGAGTTCCAACGACCACCTGGGGGCCATCCTGCAGAGCCTTCATGTCATCGCGAACGCTAGTGCCTCCAATGCATGCATGGCACTCCACGTTCATGAAGTCGCCGATAGCGACCACAACCTTCTGGATCTGCTGGGCCAGCTCTCGGGTAGGCGCGAGGATGAGCGCCTGACATGATTTGATATTCGGGTCAAGCTTTTGCAAGACCGAGATTGAGAAGGTCGCTGTCTTTCCCGTACCGGACTGGGCTTGTGCGATGACATCAGAGCCTGCACCTTGTATCAGCCCAACACACCTCAGAACCCATGGATGACCGAGCTAACCCTTGATGACTGGCATGATAGCCCGCTGCTGGATAGCAGATGGGCGCTCGAAACCATAAGCATAGACACCTGTAGAATGTAAACATGTTGTCGGCTGAATGGGGCGAAGAGGGTTCGTACCTCGCAACAGCTCGCCTTTGAGGCTCATAGAATCGAAGGAATCCGTGACCTCATCGTAGTTGGATTCGATTAGTGCTAGAGTGACTTCGTGTCAGCATACGGAAAGGAAGCCGATGCGCGCCAGAGACGGGCTTTGGGAAGCATTGCGCTGGGACATACTCTCTGGAACCTCCTCGAGACCCTTGTCTGTAGCCATGATTGCAACTAGATGTATGAGAGATCACGACCCAAAGGACCGCGATCTTATGGATGTCGAAGAAGTGGTAGTGGGGCTGATGTTTCGAGGTAACCTTAGACGGTCACCAAGAAGACGTCGAAGTATTTTTGATTTGAAGATATCAGGATGCTCTTCTTCGAGCCTTTCTCTAATATCTATAGGAGTGTGTAATTGTGAAGCTCTGTGACATTGATTGAACGAGTGGGATGCAAGGAAGATTTGTAGAAAATCTTGCAGGCAGAAAATCTAGCCGGCGCGCTAAAAATTGCCGCTTTCGCTTCTGTTGATATTGCCTCTGTCTAGTGGCACACTTCAACTCTTTCTTCTTTTTTGATGATCCATCATTTACACATTTTACACAGCATATTAAGCCGTCTCATTGAGGCTTCTAATTCGTTAGTATTCGCTCCCGTACCAAGTGTTCTTGCCTTGAATCATTGCTCGCCATCATTCTTTTGATCATTCCGGTCCGGATATCCGTCGACTTATTCATTTTCAAGCTGTTGCAGCGCTTTCAACCATGTTTGCCAGGACTCCAGGCAGGATTCCTGGCGACTCCGACGCAGACCAGATCATCCCTCTCTCAACCCTTGGCGACTCAACAAATGTATCGGTGGCTGCGCAGGACAGCCGTATGAGTCAGGCAACGCTCCTGCCTCCTCCCCCGGAGCTATTGAGCATCCTCCCCCCTCATTGGAACAGGATCAAGCCTTCAGGTCAAGTATACCTCGCTACCGAAAACATCAAGATAGCTGCTGGCCCATTTTCAATGCTTCCAGATGAGCTCATTGTACAATTACTTGAGTATCTTGACATTCTGTCAACCCTAAGATTTGGATCAACGTGCAAGGCCCTTTGGGCATTTTCAAGGCTTGATGAGCCGCTTTGGAGATCCAAATTCCTTAAGTATGCTTTCTCCTCTTTTGTACCCTCTTATCAAAATTTACAAAGCTCCTTATATTATCTCTACATAGTCTTGGTTTTGATGGCACCATGGCCCTTGATCAGGATTAGACTGTCTCTAGCAAGAGATGAGCAATTTTCCGAGTTGCAGTTGGCCGCTTTGTGTATGTAATAATAGAATGCTCGCCGTGTACCATCTATAATCAAGATAATCTACCATATATGACCACATCCAACCATTGCTCATTAATCATAGCACTGTACTGAATTTTCTGTGCTAGTTGTCCTACTACTAGCGATCGGTGGTGTGGAGATTGGTTCACTACAGTGCTCGAGATGCATTCAAGATGGGTGTTCGATTGCAGTGGCCTCTACTCAGATGTCCTATATCGACCATTCATGTGCCGTCACATCCCTCTTAAACCGTATTACAAGAACATACCTTCCAAGAACCAGATTCCAAGGATAGACACACTTACCGCTGAAGAGTTCGAGTCCAAATGGGTAAAAAAGCCGTTCATTGCAACCAAGGTTGTCAACGAGTGGCCAGTGATTGAATTCTGGACATGGGGGGGTTTCATGTCGATGTACAAGGATGTCAATTTCAGCTGTGAAGGGGTAGACTGGCCGTACGAAACCTACCGCAAGTACTGCACACACAACTTTGACGAATCTCCTTTGTACCTTTTCGATCCCGCCTTTGTTGAGAAGATGGATCTGAAGATTGGCAAAAACCGATACCCTCATGATCACTACGAAGTGCCGGAGTGTTTTGGACAGGACTACTTTGAGGTCCTTGGCGAGCAAAGACCGGATCACCGCTGGCTGATTGTTGGGCCCGAAAGGAGTGGCAGCACGTTCCATAAAGATCCTAATGCGACAAGGTTCCTAACCTTCTCAGCATCTGACCTGCCGGTACGCTAACATCGAGTAGTGCGTGGAACGCCGTTGTCCGCGGCGCCAAATACTGGATTATGTTTCCAAAAGCCCCACCAGGCGTCTTTACCTCCCAAGACCAGAGTGAAGTCACCAGTCCGCTGAGTATTGGAGAATGGCTGCTGGGCTTCCATGCCGAAGCGCGAAAAATGGACGGCTGTCTTGAAGGAGTTTGTAGAGCGGGAGAAATCCTTCACGTACCCTCCGGCTGGTATCATCTCGTCATCAATATTGAAGGTGGTATCGCCATCACCCAGAACTTTGTGCCTCGAGCCTACCTTCACGATGCTCTTGGCTTCATGAAGTACAAGTCGGAGCAGGTCACAGGCTTCAAAGGCGAGGTCAATGACCCGTATAAAACGTTCATACTAAGACTTCGAGAGCGATACCCAGAGGTTCTCGACGAAGCGCTTGAGAAGATGGAGAAAAAACACGGGTTGAAGAAGAGGAAGTGGGATGAGCTGGTTAAGGGAGATTCGGAGCCCGACAGCGACATGAGCAACCCCCAAAAGAAAGCACAGGTGAAGGAGCAAGTCGAGCGATGGAAGGACCGCGCTCCAGAGAAGACGAAAGCGGAAGAGACCGTGAAGTGCTGTTTCAGCTTCTGCTTCGGGGCGGGCGAGAGTAGCGACGAGGAGGTGCCTTAGGCGGCATTGGTGTTCGCGTTCTTGTCTATTCTGCGTTTTTAGCCTTTGTACGGAGGAGCGTAGGAGTTACCATTCATTTGACGTTCGACATTCCAAGTTGATAGCACCGTTAGCGTTGGCATGCCACACACCTCGTCAATGTCACAAATGACCAATACTAATCACCAAGAGAACATCTCTTCCGTCCGCGGATCTCTTCGCAACACCCACTTCTATTGCCAGTGCACAACCCAACGGGTATCCCCAAACATCACAGACAAACACTCCCAACACCCACATATCCCCAGCATGCACTCCGCCCTCAAGACCCTCGTCCCCAAACCCACTCATCTCCCACAGTCCCCATATCACTCCCCCCCTTTCTCCCCCCTCGCATACGTAATCTTCAACCTCTTCGGCCCCCTCTCCCCCTCCCCCTCCTCCCCCTCCCCCTTCCTCCTCCGCCTCCCCACCCCCTCCTCCTCCTCCTCCCCCTCCTCCCTTAACCCCTCCTCCGGACTCACCTCCCTCGCAAACCCCACACTACTCTTACTAAACACCCTATCCCCCACGCCCCCCCCCCCCCCAATACCACCCCCCCCCCCCCCCCCACCCCCCCACCCCCCCCCCCCCCCCCCCCCCCCCCCCCAAAAACCCCCCAAA
>JAABUL010006055.1_pt1 | contig 14295 bp, 11 predicted proteins | sample 5559151 | NCBI WGS metagenome assembly JAABUL01 (sample SAMN10711876, study PRJNA513368) | rock metagenome | isolation source: Antarctica rocks | place: Antarctica: Victoria Land, Pudding Butte sud | reverse complement strand
GATAACTCGAATATACTATAAATAGTTATAGACCTTTTAGTAAGATTATAATATAAGTTAAATATAAGTATATCGAAGATATCCTTAGTTCCTATATACTTAAGTAATTGTAAGTTACTCTATAGTACTCTCCTATTCTATTCTATAGAGTAAGTATAGAGTATAGAGTAAGTTAGTTACTCTATCGTCCTAGCTAAAGCCGTAAGATAGAGTAGTCCTTATTCTACCCTAAGCCTACGTATTCTATATTATACTTATAATATTATCTTATACCTACTTAACGTAATTCTTCTAGTAGCCTTACTATTCCCTTAACTTCTTACCCTTTAGACGCCTTTCTAGATTAATTATATTATAAGTAGCTCTTAACTTATAGTAGTTATTCTTAGGCTTACTAGTAATATTATAGTATAGCTTAGGTAGAATCTTTAGATATAGGGAACTCCCTTATAATACTAGTAGAGATAAAGAACTTCTATCTTTAGTCGCTATAGTATTAGTAATTCTAAGAGATATTACGTAAGCGTATCGTCTAGTAGGTCTTAGAAGGTCTACTATTAGATAACTAAACTCGTTAATAATAGCTATTAAAGGGTACTCTAATTTAGGTCTATTATTTACCTTAGAAAGGAGTATTATCCCTATAGCTACGTCCTTATAGTATACTACGTAGTAAAAATACCTCCTTAGTCGATTTAGCTCTAGATAGTAGAATATCTCTATCCTTTACTATAGATTAATCTAGTTAGTACCTATTAATCTATTCTAGTAGTAAAGTTCCCCTTCTTAAGCTTATTAAATATATTAGTAAGCTTAATCTCTTATTAGTAGTCTATTAGTATAAAGTAAAGCTTAAGCTAGTAGAGCTTATCCCTTATAGTATAACACCTTATAGTAATAGATAGAGCGTTAATTAAGATACTAATACGTAGCTCCTCTTCTACCTTAACTATACTAGCCTCGTACTTATTAAAGTTAGCCTTTAGTAACTAGTACTAGGCTATTAATATACTAAGGGTAGTCTAGTTATTAGTATTTAGTATAGGAGTTCCTACCTCTAGTAGTATTATAGCCTTAACGAGGTCTAGTATTACTAGCTAGGTTAGCTCCCTTACTAGCTTACTATCGTTAAGGTATAGGTCTATATATTACTATACCTTATATATATAATATAGGGAGCTATATTAAATAATATAGTTATCCTATTACTTATACCCCCTTAGGATCTTCTTACTACTAGCTATAGAGGCCTATAAGCTACTTATAGTATATAGAAGGGGTATATTGTCCTTGTTCTTAGTAATCTAGTAGTTTTGTCTAGTCTTACTTTAGTATTTTCTTCTAGTATTCTAGCTACTAAGAGCCTAACTATAGCTTATAACGTTACTATAGTAGACTAGCGCGTACTAGGCTTATAACTATAATGTGTATCGTGTAATTAACTAGTAACTAAGTGAATTGTAACGTACTATCTACTTGTTCTAATTACAGCAGCTGAAAAGGAGGTTGATGTGCCAAGGAACTAGTGCCTGAGGCTCCAATTCTTGACAGAACCTCACTCGTTCCAATCCTCCGTTTTCCCTACTCTTACATCTACCTTTTAGTCACATTATCTCAACGGATCGGTCTCTACGGTATATAAGCGTCGTCTTCACGCATCGACTAGGCCACAATGCCACGGATGATGTCTTCGAAGACACACGAGCACTTGGCTTGAGACACGGCACCACCCACCGGACGTGGACGTATCCAGGCTTTCGCGATGTTAAGCTCTGGTCCAGCTGATTATAATTGTCTACCCGCATCGTCGTCGAGCAATTCAACGAGTCGGGATTCCATACAGATGTTGCGGCATGATGGATGGGTATAATGACATGCCGGCGACGGCACCAAGCACACAGCGTGGCCAACCATGCGCCAGGTCTCCGACCGTCTGGTTCCATGTCTATGACGAGGATGCTACGCCAGGTAGCTCGTCGTACTCGAGACACTCACTCCGAGATAGACTCAGACCATCCTGAGTAAGTCAACTGTCTCCTTTGTCTGGGATGAGAATGGCATTGTATCAGCCTGCACCTTCTTTGTCTAACATCTGGCGCTCGAACAACACATTGTACCTCTAAGACCTTGAAGACGTGAGGAACAGGTCGACGAGATGGTTCCCACATCTTCCTTGCTAGTGAAGCGTGGTTCTTCACACATCTCTTGTCTTCTCATTCACTTCTCCGCGCTGGTCGCGTCTATTCCACTCCCTCCCCTAAGCAAAAGCAAAACCAAAACCAAAACCAAACCACGAAGTCAAAACTGTACGCCTCAACACTACCACCACGCAAGATGGACAACAACCCTCCGCCTCCCTTCTTTCCACCGACCGGAAACAAATCTGCCAACTACCAGCCCGAGAATTACACAGTCCCCTGCATGTATCCCGGTTGCGGGCGGTGGTTCGTCTGCGACCACAACCTGGAACAACACATCAGAGAGAGGCACACTCACGAAAGACCGTATGCTTGTGACTTTCCGGAATGCGGAAAGCGCTTCTCACGGCCCTGGAGTCTCAGTAGGCATTTGAGGCTGGTGCATAAGTTCGAGAACGCCGTCAGGAAGGCAGGAAAGGGGAAGAAGGCGCAGGCTGAAATGGAACAGCTTGGTCGTCAAATTCAGGGGATGCTGGAACCTGCTGGACAGGTTCCAGGTGTACCTGTGTTCGACGGAGAGCTGCTTGCTGACGATGCTTTTCAAGCTGCTGGTGATGCTAACCTGCGAGAATACATGGAGATCGAGCAGCTGGCCAACCCAAACTACAGGGAAGTCACCTCCTTCTACGACCTACCAGCTCACCCATACGCTCAACCACCACCTCCTCACCACCAGACGGATGCAGGTACGTCCACCCTACCGCTTGACCCAGCACTGACCGCAGAATCCGCCTTCGCACCTCCCAATAACGCAGCACCGTTCGACCAACCAGCCGCAAATTATAACGACAACGCCGACGTCCGACACCATTGCCCCTTCTGTATCGCGACTTACGAGAGACCTGAAGTGCTAGCCAAACATTTCCACAGACGACACGGCATGGCGCCACATCCGGAGTGTGGGTGTGAGGATTGCGTGGTGCTGTTCGCTGCAGATATGGTACAGCAGTATGGAGACCAAATGGTTGGCTATGCACAAGGAGGGATGAATGGGATCAACAACCTTCCGAACAACTCCGGAGACCTGCCGTTATTTGGCAACGACTTGTTTCAAGCTGACCTCGATGTCGGCGCACCACCAGCTGCTTTCGACACGGATGCAGCGAAGAACAATGCTGGAGAGCAAGTACAGCCCGCCGTATTCGTGGAGGAAAATGGCACCATCTTGGACAACTTCGATAACGACGAAACGGACCTCGCATATCACGATCCGGCTCATCACGGCATTGAAGAGTGGTTGGCGGACGCGGAGGCTGCTCGGGTAATGCTGACGGATGACTACGCGATATGAGAGTACAGGTGCTGTGTTTGATCGAGCTTAGAAGCGACTGCTTGCAGAGATGACGAAGAATAATGTACATTACCTAGCTTTTCCTCGCCTGTCACAACGTGGTCTGTCGGTTCTTCTCTTGCTTACGCCGAAACCGATACACTTATTGCCCGATACACCCAGAGAGGTCATTATCAAACCGCAATCTCAATATCAAGGTCCTCCATCGCAAGGCACGAGGTGAAATCAAAGTGCACGATCAATATGTAGTGTATGGCAGTTGTCAAACCCTAAACGGGAAGGAACATATTTAAGGCTGGCCGGCTGGCCGGCCCCTGCAGATCTGGGGGATCGGCCGCGTCGTCAGCCACGCACACGCATCTTGCCAACGCCGGCTATTTGTGGAAGGAGCAAGGTTAAGACAGCCTCATATCGATATCTTACTTTGCATACATTGAGCCCAAAGACACTACGTTTGTCCTTCCACTCGCTACTGAGAAGCAAATATTCCTGCAACAGATCTGTGACTTTGACAAGACTGTCAGGAGCAGCAAGAGTTCGACGCAACCATCCGGCAGCCTTGATTGTACCAAGTTCGACACCACATAACTATCTCTCCTGGTGCGCGCGACCAGAACAATACTGCTGCGTGGCGAACAACACACCTACCGGCCGTGATGGCCTCCAACGACTACTACAACCAATCCCAAGCCGCCAACCCCTACCACGACCACGACTACAGCAATGCGCCCCTCCCTCCTCTCCCACAGAACGCACACTCGCCTGCTAGGAGTCACTTCCAAAGTCCATACTCGCACCCAGAATACGCATCGAGCAACACGAGCAAGCTAGGCGGTCACGACTCTACAGATCCTTATGACGATGAGCACTCGATACCACTGAGTGGCCGGCGAGCGAAGCATGCATCAGCGACAACTCTCAGCCCGATACTACCACATGATCAGGACGATCCATTCGTGAGAGATGCGGACCCGCGGAAGAAGAAGAGGCGGAAGGCGAAGGAAGATGGGTGGTTTACTGGCAAGATCACTTGGGTGGTGTTTGTCCTGACGGTGGTGCAGCTTGGTGTGTTTGTTGGAGAGATCATCAAGAATGGTAAGAATACGGTCAGTGGGTGTATGCTGTTCGCTAACGTTTTATTAGCACTTTTGACAGGCTCACCCATCGAGATTCATCCTTCTTTCAACCCAATGATCGGCCCGTCACCTTATGTCTTCATCAATATGGGCGCTCGATACCCACCCTGCATGCACAGTTTGCCAAACATACAGAATTCCACCATTCCCATCGGCTGGCCCTGCCCTCGTACGACCACCCTCGACCCCACCAGTCCCGACATGAACTGCACCCTCTCTGAACTCTGCGGCCTGAGCGGTGTCAAACTCCCTGAACCTGGCAGTCCGATGACCTCCAGCCCCACCCCAAACCAATGGTACCGGTTCATCATACCCATCTTCCTTCACGCCGGCCTTGTCCACATCGGCTTCAACCTCCTTCTGCAACTCACCCTCGGCCGTGACATGGAGAAGATGATCGGCAGCATTCGCTTCGCCATCGTCTACTTTGCCTCCGGAATCTTCGGTTTTGTCCTCGGCGGCAACTTCGCAGCGCAAGGAATAGCTTCGGTCGGCTGTTCTGGCTCATTGTTCGGGATCCTCGCCTTGACCCTCATCGACCTGCTCTACACCTGGAAAGAGCGCAAAGGTCCTATCAAGGACCTCCTGTTCATCATGGCTGACGTCGTCATCGCATTCGTGCTGGGCTTACTCCCCGGCCTAGACAACTTCAGCCACATTGGCGGCTTCTTGATGGGCCTCGTTCTAGGCGTCTGCATTTTGCGATCACCAACGGCTATATCCCGCCGCACTAACGAGGTTACCTCCTATAACCCGGCCTCTACTCACTCGCCTACCACAACAACATACCTCATACCTTTCCTCAAAAATCCAGTAAGCTTCTTCACCAACCGCCGCGGCGCCTGGTGGGCGTGGTGGCTCCTCCGCGTGGCTGCGCTCGTCGGCGTGTTGATAGGATTCATCCTCCTGCTCGAGAACTTCTACGCTTGGCCACGCACTACTTGCAGCTGGTGCAAGTATTTGAGCTGTCTGCCGGTGACGGTATCAGGGCAGAATTGGTGCGAAATTGGGAACATTAATATCACCACGACGAAGGCGCCGGATAAACGAGATTTGTTAGGTGGCACGGCGGTACTGGGAGATATGGGTGGCTGGTAATTGGAGGATTTGTTTCCGGCGTTGCATTTCGCTGGCGAAGAGTTTGCTGGGGCGAGCGATACCCCGGTAGTTTGGCTATGAGGAACGATATCTGAAGACTTCTGTAGCATTCAATGAGATTTGTGTATAGAGAACAACTGGAATACGCGCGCAAGTTCGGGCGATTTCGCCGACGTTGCCGTTCGTATCCATGACTGCGCCTCCACCCAACCTCACTTCGATTTCTTCCTTCTGTTCTTTCGCAAAGCTTGCACGAGCTTGGAGAGCTTCGCTCGAAGGCTTAGCCGCGCGTTAAATGGTTGCTATTGGCTCTTGCGCACCCTAGAGGTACTTTATGGTTGTTCCTGCATGTCGCTTCGAAGGATGTCATCGATCTGGTGATCCCGATGCCGTCTTCCGTGGTAGGATGCGACGAGCTGCGGACGGTGGCGATGCTGGATTCCATTCACTCATGATCTCTACGCATTCACAGGTATATGTATTCACTGAATTGTTTTCTATCGACTCTACGACATCAACCTTGAAATAACTCCTTGTATCATTTCTGGAATTGGAACACTGAGATCCTGGTCCTCCTCTCACATCACCTCAGCTGAGTCCCGAGCATATATCATCTGCGCATGTCTCAGCAGTGGGACCTCCAGCAGTGGGCAGTTCCTCGCTTAGGACAACTTTTGCCACTGACGGAGTCCGAAGTTGGGCAAATTGTCGCGCATACATCTGGGCTCTCTGAACCAGAAGCTGGGAAGCATCTCCAGGATCTACTTGGTGAATCGGACGAGGCAAAGGCTTTCACGCGCGAGTTTCAGGACCGAAGGAGTCAGGGTGGTTTCGACAAGATGGCTGGTCTTAAGGGATCTGAAGAGAAGACGAACCACGATGTGAAGGTACAGGATGGCGCGGGCGCAGACAAGCCACCTGGATATGCGAGTCTCAGCTCGAGCAACGGAATGGCGAAGGGCGCTGCCAACGTGCCATCATCTGGTGTTGGCTCGACGAGCGAGCTGAGTACTCGGGCGAATCGACATCACACGAATGCTGTTATCGAAGCGGCGAAGGTTCGTGCGAGGGATGAGGTACGCGCGATATCCATCGACTGCAAATTGTTGCTGATCCCGTGATAGCAAGAGATGCAGCAAGCGCTTCAGACATTGCAGTACCGGTACGGGATCTACAACAGTGAGATCGAGCCCGAGCACGAGAGCGACTACTACTGCACTTGTGCGATCCACATGTACAAGATGATGAAGTACCGCCGGTACGGCGTACAGGAGATGTGGAGCAAGGCGGTCATGTATCCTGGTAAGTTCATTATACTGAGCAATCCTTATGACAGGCTGACATTGCATGCGCAGGCGAGAAGGCGTATAACGACAACAATATGAATGGTGCCACCATTTTCACAAGAAATCCATACCAATTCCGTGTGAACTCACCTTTCGGCTACAACACCTTCGCAACTAGCTTCTCGCGCGCACGACCTGTCCCTTCATGGCATGCACGATCGATACATCAGACCATCGATCTAAACAACAGTCTCAATCGAGAGGCTCAGCAGAAGATTGATGCCCAGGAGCCGAATCACAGTATCTGGGATGACAATGCGCTGGAGACCGCTATGTCGAGTCTTGCTGTTGGAGACAGGAAACCTTCGGTGGCGAGTGGGAAAAGCCAGCCGATCGTCGAAAGGCCGTCGGATGCGAAACGATTAAGTTTGGCTCCATCAACGACACCAAGCAGCGCAGACCGCGCAAAGCCGTCAAGATTCTCTAGCTTCAGGAAATCACTCGGGATCAAGTCGACCGAAGAGCGCACCGTATCAAAGGTGCACAAAGCTGTTAGCAAAGGTAACAACCTGCGAAATGATATCGAGCAAGAAGAAAATGCTCGTTGGCCTGACGGGCAGTGGAAGTACCTCGTCGCCAACTACCAGGAGAAAGTTGGCATGACAAAGATGATCACCGACCTCCGAGCTCGTAAACCAACTCAATACCTACACCTCCTTCGCGCTGGATATTTCGAGCCCATCCCAGTAGCATGGGCGAACCAGGCTTCTAATCCGCTCAAGTTCAGCATTGAAGCTGCAGCGGGATGGCGAGGCATCACTCCCGCATGGCGAGGATACGAGGACACTGCTGAGGAGCGACTGTACTGGGTCTTGAACCATCGAGAAGGCAGTGTGGGTATGAGGATGAAGCCAGACTTCATCTCCGAGCTGAACATGGCCCGGGAGCGGATGGCCAGAGCTGTGGATCCACCACCGTTGTACTACGCGGCAGATGATGTCTGTCATGTACAGCATACCTCGACCGGCTATTCCAAGCAGGTCCCACCGGCTCCGTTCGTTGCCTACGACAGGCCGGAAGTCGCCACAGACGATACCATGATCTTGCTGGACGTTTCAGGTTCAATGTATGTGCTTCTTCTGCTCTCCACGAGATATCGAAGGCAATCGCTAATCGTAACACTGTAGGGACTTTGAGCCACAGCGCCCGATATATGATCAGTATCTCGTGACAGGCTTTGCGCCTTCGACACAGCCGAAGAACAAAGGTGGGTGATGCTTCGTGTGCCAGGCACATTCGGCTGCTGACAATGACACAGATGTCGCCAAGTCTGTCGTTCGACGTTTCGCTGATGCGATGGCCAACCACGACCATCAAGGTGCCGGGTACGACCTGCTTACCTTCTCCACACAGGCCAGTTACATTGGGACAGTCAACCATCGCAACCTCGACCAGCAGTGGCGTAACGTTCGCTTTGGAGGTGGAACCAGAGTTATGACTGGATGGTACGTTTTCGATGACCAAAGACTTCCCGAAGCTCCCGATGACACTGCTGATCTTTTCTCTTATTTTGAGTAGGCAAAAAGTGACAGACCAGCACTTTTCCAAGCACTCCGAGAGTGCGACACACCATCCAGTATACGGCTGGCAAGCTGGCCCGGAAACACCTATGCTCCGTCTACTACTCCTTCTCGACGGTGAGGCGACAGATATGGATGAGTTTGAGCTCGATCTGCTTGGTCTGTCGTGGGCGCACGTAACGATCTTCTTGATCGGCGTGGATGGATGCCCGCACCATCATCGGCATGCGAACGAGCTGCAGCGGATTTCGGATGTGAATCACCACGTCTCGTTCGTGGATGCGCAGGGCAATTGTCCAGAGCGATTCGTGACGCACGAGTTACTGAAGAGACATCTTGGTTACGACATCTCGATGCGAGAGTTCGAGGAGATGGAAGAACTGCCGCCATATGTGGAATAACGAAAGGGAGCACTTAGACCCAAAGCCGAGTACGATTTTCACGAACCAGCCGCCCTTGCCTGTTTCTCAGACTCAACGACAACAATCAGACACTAAGTGGAGAAGTCCCAGTCGCTAGGAAGCTCGGCAAAGAACGCAGGCCTGTCAGACATTTCGTTAGTGGCCGATGTATCAGCTTCCTATACGACGGCACACACCAGTCAAGACCCAGCTGCTGGAACGGTCCAAGCCAATTGTCTTCGAACGGGTCATCTGCAGGCAACGCTATATCGTCCTATGCATCTCATCAGTATCTGACCTGACGAGCACAGGCTGGTAGAACGTACGAATTGACCTGGAAAGCCATCAAAGTGTATCTCCTTTCCGCTTGCTGGGCACTGCAGAATACTTGGGTCAAGGTCGGCCTGTCAGGTGAAGCGCGGAGGCGTCAGTGGCATCTCAAACATAGGAACTGAATCGTCGTACCTTCTCCCATGCTCTCTCTCGTGCTTTAGCGATGAAACCCCATACTTGGGATCCACCTTCGTGGAGAGGGCGAGTATCGCTGTAGCCGTCTTCGTTCGACAGAATGCCTTCATTCGCTTGCGGACCGCACATGAAGATGGCGAGATCGATGAGACGGCGAGTTTCCATCGCTAGCGTGTCGAATGGGTTGTCTTCGAGCTCTTGGAGTAGCGCCATGATACTGTACAAGGGCTGATGTTGGCCAGGCCAGCACCAATGCCATGGCTTGTGTGAGACCAATGTCAGCAGTGTTTCGAGAAGCACCTTCAGTTGGATATCGCACTCGCGTACCTGGAAGTCGTTGCATTGAGTCAGGCGGAGAAATCGGTGAAGGTATTCTCTGCAATACATCATATGGCTTTGACGGTCGCGATCAGTCTCAATCGATCAACGCAACGTGGCAGACTCACGCAGGTTCTTTCTCATGGAGCCTTTCGAGCAGGTCATGCCGTCGTAGTGGTCCGTACAGTATCGCGAGTGGCTTGGCTGCCCACATACAAATGACCATTTTGGCAAACTTGCTGAACACATCGGTTCCAGTTGCTGGAGCACCGCCTGTGATGGAGTTCTGTACGGCCATTGCCACCTGTTCCCGCCGGTTGTAGCAGTCCTTCTGATTATCTCGAACGATGGTAAGCAGTTTATCCAGGTCGTTCTCGTTAAGATGGTCGTTGTGGAGCAGGTGAATGAAGTCGTTCATCCTTCGATAGAACTCGAACCTTCCCGAGACGAATATTCTGCCGATCTCTTTGATAGTTTCGCTCCCTTGAACAGGGGGAGAGCTGATCGCCGTCTCGGATAATTCTGTGATGGGAGCGACATCGTAGTATCTCGTTTCGATGATAGAAGGCAGGCCGGATGCGAGAGCCACCTGTGCATCAAGGCTGGCCAAGCTCCACCTACTCTCTGTTTAGACAACGATCTGGATTCATGTTGGTCCTAAACGTACCAGAGCTGGCGTCGAACAGATGCCTCGATGCGATCTATACCTGGAAATTTTGATGGGTCTTTGTGAAGGCCTTGACACCGGATCAGTCTGGTTTGCTCTCAAGACTGTCATTGGGAGACTGACCTAGCATCTGCGCAACTCTGACAGCGACTCCCACGAACGAGCAACAAGTCAGTGGCTACTCAGCCCGGAGCCAAGTGGTGTCAACTATGAGGAAGGCTGTCAAAGATTGGACGGAAGCAACTCGTGGGAAGTCGGACATGCGAATCACTCGGACTGCTGCTTTGTAGAATCGAGTGGATAAATCTTCTCTGGCGATGTCGCCGAACAAGTTGTGAACGTATGTCCGCGGACAGACCACGCTGCCTGTGAAAAGTACCGCTGACAACAGGGCGAGGAAGTGGATGCTGACATGTTGATCGGTGCCAGTATCTTGGATGCTGGAAGCAATTATGAGTCGTGCAGACAGACGTTCCTGTGGAGGACTTACGATTGGAAGAGTTCGCGGGTTTGCTGCCAGAAAGACGGACTGTGAAATAACGGCGTCACTGTATGGTAGCCAGCAAGGTAGGCGCGAATCAGACTACCACATTGAGCTTGGGTTGGCAGTCCTCTGATGAGCTCGCTGACTGCGGGATTGCGAGCATATCTGGGGCGGCCAGGAAGAGTAAGCGAAGGCACAAAGAGAACTAAAGGACAGCACCCTCACGTACTGCCCGACTGTCATCGATTGGCCGTTCCAGGCAGGTGCGTCTGGGAATATGTCTCCGTACATTCGACGATCCTCACCATTCGGTCTATTGCTGCCAGAAGCGGCGCCAGAGTGGAACTCTGGTTCGGACTCCCGCTGTTGACATATAAATGCTGTTGAGTCTTCAGCAACTCGTTGATCTCCGCGACCTGATCCGAGATCATGGCGAAATGGGTTTGAGACATATAGCGAGTTTTCGATTGTGGACCCAGCATGAGGTGGCCAGGATCTGCCACTCCCTGCGGCTCAGGCATAGGACTGGGCTGGTTGGTCGACGTTACGTTGCTAATGGATGCATCGTATTCGAGGGCCCCAGCGAGAGAACCTTCCTGCGATGACTGCACATCGCTGATCGTACGACCTAGCTGGCCAAGGCGTGAAGACAGTTGGCGCTGCTGCTGCGCAGCCACAGCAGATGTCTCGTCTATTATCGTGATGGAACCGCTTCGGGAGGTGCCAGAGAGGTAGACACATTGCAGGCCTGTCCTCGCGCACCTGCCACATCGCGGTTTGTTCTGGCCATCATGTTAGCCTCATGTAACCGGGGAGTACATTCTACTCACCTTATCGCAAGCAAGCTTGCTGCCGCGAGCATTGCTGGCAAGACCTTGGTGGCGGAGGCCTCGAGCTGGAGGACGATGAACTTGCGACGGGCGGCATTACATGCCAGGCATCATTTTCGACGAGCGAGCTGATAGAACTATGATCAGTTGCACAACGCCAAGCTACCTGAAGCGAGCGACGTCAAGGATCATGCAATCAATGGTGCTGGGTAGATGGTGAGGTTGCTCAGCTACGAGACGCTACTGCAAGCCGGTTCGTCACATTACCTGAACATCACCAATAATTCTTTGATTTGGAACTAACATCGATACGAGTACAGTCATCGATATACGGTTGTTTCTGAGACCGAGAGAAGAGACCGAGGTAACAGGAGCATTGCACATGCTAGACTTGCGTTCTTTGCCGTACACCAACATCCACAACTCAGACTGTCCACAATGATCCTTAGCAGTGACTTCCCTGTCAATCAGCGCTTCGAAGAGCCTTTCTTCCTTTGACTCTTGTACTTAGGCACGTGCGGCCGTCTTAACCCTGAGCATGTGCACATGATCCCAGCATTCACAAAGTAGTCCCTGCCGTAGTCGATATACAACTGTTCGTCCTCTGTAATGTTCTTCGACGACTGAAAGACGAGTACATATCGCCCTCCGATATGTGTGTCGGACGCAACGACGTTAGGTTGACACGCTGAGTTGACGTATCGAGTCCATTTGCCAGCTTCTTCAGCATCGATGCAGAAGTTGCGATGTTCGAAAACGTACCTTGATCCGATGGATCGACCGGTACGAGGCATGGGTAGTATTGTACCGAAGTACTCATCGAGATACTGGCCTTTCGCGATGGTAGCATCTGGTTTTGTATAGGCACCGTAGCCGATCTGACCAGGACCCCTAATGTCCACTTTGGAGGCATTCTCTTTGCACTGTTTTCGGAATGCTCGATAACAACCAACGCTGCAGGCCTCACTGCCGCCACACCAGTTACATCCGTCTTCCGGTTTAGATCGAAGCACATCAATCACCGACTGTGGTACCTTCTTCGGCTGTGCTTTCTTCGAGCGCTTCTTGCTCTTAGTGATTCTGGTCCAGACCTGTACACAATCAATCAAGTCAATCTAATAACCTCATAATTGACTTAATTAACTAGTAGATGGACTGAGCGGTGAATTAGCTTAATTGCCAAGGCCTAAAGGTGAATGAGATTGACTTGATTAACCCGTACGCTCCTCTACTAAGCTATATTACGCTATAAGTAAATATAGCTAATCTAATAGCATTATAGTATCCGGTAAGGCTCGTAAGGCTTATAATAAGGCTCGTCGTAGTTCTAGCACCTCTAAGGGTAGCTACTAATAGTTCTATCTACTAAAGTAGGAGCTAATATTAACGTTAGCTAGCCGCGGAGGTACTTAAAGTAAATATTAGCTTATACCTATCTAATTTAATTAACTTAGACTTAATCTAAGCCTTTATAACTATTAAGTAAGTAATAGTATCGTCTAGTAGTACCCTTCTATATAGTATTACTACTACTCTAGTTATACTAAAGATACGCTTAGGCTTATCTAATATTACTAGTATAGTATAGATATCTAGAGCTATTATAGCTAGTTGTAGCTACGTAGTACGCTTAGTAAGCTAGTAGGTAATTAGTAATATATCTACGTCTATTATCTTCGATACTACGCCCTCCTACGTACTTATAATAGTAAATATCCTATATAAGCTATCTCGTCTAAACTAAGCTAACTATATATTAATATCTATATTATCTTCCTCGTCTTTAGAGCTTAGATATTCCTTTATAACGTTAGGTACTAATAGATTAAGCCTCTATCGCTTATATTATAATAGATATAACGTATCCTTTAGTACCTAGTACCTATATTAGTTAAGTAGCTTATTTACTACGTTACGAGTACGTACTATCTAGTCTAGATAGTCCTTCTAATACTATTTAATCTACCGCTACTTTAAGTAAGGGTATAAGATAATAGTAGCGACGTAGATAGGGGTATTATCTAATATTAAGTAATAATAATTAAGCTTCTACTAAGCGAGGTTAATATTAATTAAGAAGTACTATTTAGAGGTAGTCTACGGCTCGCTAAGTAAAGTTAATAGCGCTACTACTACCTCGTTAGGTTGTTATAGAGGCTCTAAGTAAATATCGGACTCCTACTATTTAGCTAGTACTAGATATTCCTTCGTACTATCCTTAAAGTACTTAAGGACGTCTTTAAATATAGGTAGAACCTACTAGATAGTACTAAACTTTCTACCTACGTAACCTTCTAGCTTTAAAGTAGCGTCTTTAAGGGGCTTTAATAGCTAGATATACTATATAATAATACTCTAGTTAGCTATTAAGAGAATATTATCGAGGATACTAGGACGCTTTAGCTATATATATACTAAAGTTCTTCTAGCTTAAGCGACTTTAGTATTATATAAGGCTCGTTCTTTATCTAATATCTTATTAATAGCTAACTATAGGTAGATAGTACGCTTTACGCTCTCGTAGAAGCTATTCTACTA
>JAABUL010006054.1_pt1 | contig 14296 bp, 13 predicted proteins | sample 5559151 | NCBI WGS metagenome assembly JAABUL01 (sample SAMN10711876, study PRJNA513368) | rock metagenome | isolation source: Antarctica rocks | place: Antarctica: Victoria Land, Pudding Butte sud | reverse complement strand
GCACTAATTACCGCATACAGCCTTCTTATGAATAGATGGGTGCAGTTGATGCGGGACTAGTATTGTAGTTGATGGATGGGGATGGAGATGGGTGGGGATGGGTGGAGATGGGTGGAGATGGAGATGGAGATGGGTGGAGATAGAGATGGAGATGGAGGTAGCGATAGAGATGCCAAATGATGTGCAACTCGGAATATAAAACAGTGGCGGTGGGAATGTTGGGTGGGAAGTGAGTGTTATGTGAGTGGAGTATGATGACTGTTGTTATCTTACAAGAGAGTTAGGGATGGGGGAGGGGAAAAAGGGGTATATTGTTTACTGATCATGTTGTAAGCGGATCATAAGGTTGGATGGCTGTTGTTTCAAGATGGAATTGAGGAGGGGGGTTGGAAGGAACTGCATGCTGTGTCGGTTGTAGTAGGAATCCCCGGATTTTGGCGATAGTATCAAAGGAGGAGCTGGAGAAGGAGGGAAAAACTTTCTATTCTTTGTATGTTGTAGGTGAGCGCGAGTGCGGGTTGATGGCTTTTAAAATCCTTGGTACGGAGTAGGGCGAGGTCTGTTCGAGGGCGTTGAGGTGAGGGAGGATGATGTGGGTGAAGCTTTTGGGGGTGTGGGTTTTCGCTCTTTCAATGCAGACTTCTTCCCCTGCAATCGATCCAGCAAGCTGCTTTCCTTTTCTTAGAGCTTTGTCGTGGGGTTTCTTTGCTCTGATCGCTTCTGCTATCCTCCGCAGAGGATTCGTCTGTCAGTACGGGTGGTGTCGCCTTTTCGATTCGGCACCTCGTATCAGCCCCGAGCGATAGCTGTAATTGCTCGGTTGGAATCACTTTATATATTCGAGCCGGCACTGGTGACTCCTCGGTCCGGTAAATCAAACAGGTGCTACATTGGTTTGCGGGTGGTATGATGAAAGGTGGTGCGTTGCCTGGAGATGTAGCGTTGGAGCTTAGAGCTGTTGACCGTTTGATTAGACCACCGATACAGACACCCAAGCTTTTGTCACCCCAGTGATACACTTTTGGCAGCATCGAGGGGCTCGCAACCAAGATCGGTTGGAAACACCTTCCAGGGCTGCACAAATTTGTCAGATCCGAAACACATGTGTTTGAAAACCCTCTTCATCACCGTCCTCGTCTTCAGTCGGCTGACAGTGTCCTCGAGTCTCTGCGTCTGCCTAGACATCACCCGCCGTAGACGATGAGTATCATCTTCATCTATTGTTCTGTCAAGGTAATCGTCTTCTGATCCAGAAATGTCATCTTCTGATTCTGAGGTCGTATCTTCGACACTATAAAAGGCGAAACGAGCAAGTGATATAATGAGAGCTGCCAGTCCTACAGCAACAGCTGTAGCGGCAGAGCTGCCATCTGCCGAATCTTTACCGCCTTGATCCAGATACTGCGGGATATCAACGCATAGCTCTTCAGCAGGAACTCGGAACTCGGCGTGAGTGGTTTTGGCGCTGGCAGAGGATATGCCACTGACTGAACAGCTACAGATGCTGAATGGGCTCGGAAAGGCAGCGGGAAATGATTCCTCTGCCGAGGGGCCGTTGTCGCCTGTTGCATCAGACTCTTCCCGCCCACTTCCGAGATCTTATTCTCAAGGTTCGTGTAGTCGTTCTCGTCGAGACCTTTGGCGCAAGTCCAACTTATACAGATGATGTCTGCTTTTTGCTTCATTGCCCAGTCAAGAGCCTGAGACGAGAAGTCGTTCGTTAATGAAGTCTTCAAGTCTAAGCCGCTAATTCCAGGCTCACCTTGATTGTGGCATTCACGTCACCACCCTGCATGTTGGGACCATGGTGCGTCCGCGCGGCATAGATATGAACATTTGGGTTGATCTTGCGGACCAGCGAGGCCATGATAGTACCGTGGGGATTTGTGATCGTATGCCAATGGCTGTCATCGGTTGAATCCTCAATGAAAGAGGCCCCTGTGATGGCAGGGAACGAGGCCGTGTCTGCATTGACCCCCGAACCCAGCATTGCCACTTTGACAGGTTGAATTTCTGTCTTGTTCTGCTATAAATATAGGCTGAATTTCCAACGACTCGAGGACTGGAGTATGGCATTTGTGCAATGTAGCCACGTGGGGAGCGTTTTGGCTCCGAGGAAGAGCTTTTCCCTCAGTGTTGTATTGCCGGCTTGCTCGTGTAGAGTCTGGAATATGCCTGTGATGTTCCGCTCTACTGCAGCATGCAGGACCGAGTTTCCGCTTGGACCTAGATGTTTGAACGCTCTATTTGCATCAAGGCGCTGTACGATACTCGTTCAGGTTAGTTCGCGATAGAATTCCACAGCAGTATAGTGTAGATTGGCCTTCTCCTCTAAATTGGATCCATGTCAGACGCCTCGGGTAGGGATTCCATTGTAAGATTGGTCATCAAGAGGTCTAACGCCCCTGGATTTTTCCATTGAATGGCCCAGGAAAGGAGCGTGCGTCCAGTGGTGGTAGGAATATTCTGGTATGCTGGTAAATTCCATTCCTCCAGCGGCGTTTGGTCGAAGCCGCACGCAATTAGCCCTTTTCGTGTTCGTCCTTCTTTGTAAGGGTCATCAGCTGCCATAGCTCGGCTTTGAATCAGCGGCCAACCTCACTATGGATTGTGAAAATTTATGCAACGGACTTTGGTCTTAGGGATAGTCGTATGTATCTGCGTTGCCAGTCGCCGCTGATACAATGATTGGGTTCATAAGATATAGAGATTCTGTTTCGAACGCTGTATCATTTTAATGCCTCAGATCCATCCCAATGCGGTCAACTCCTCCATGTCTTTCGCAGAAACCGTGGCGCCAGACTGGAGCAATAATTTGACGATCCGAATCTTGCCTCTTTGTATCCCGTAATGTAAGGGCGATTTACCATCAATAGTCGGTTGGTCTATATCGCTGCCGCTGTACAGCAAGAGCTTTACAATATCCTCTCCAACGTACTTCGATAAGCAAGCGTAGTGCAATGGCGAGAGACCGTCGTGGTCCTGATTGTTCACGTCGGCCCCTGCTTTGATCAACGTCTTTACAACAGTACGTGCTGATCGCTTGGCCAGGCAAGCATAGTGTAATGGCGTTCGACCCTTCGAGTCTCGAGGGTTCGGGTCCGCACCGAGACATAACAGTTCGCGAACCATGATTTCTGAATTTCGTTCTGCCGCTATATGGAGCGGAGCTGTGTTCTCCAGGTCGAGCGCCGAAGGGTCCGCCCCAGCTCCACATAACATGTAAAGTATGCTCAGGATTCCAGACCGAACTGCGTGATGCACTGGTGTTCTTCCTTGAAAATCTTGCGCATTCACATCGGCACCGTGACCCAGCAGAGCGGCGAGTATTGCTTCCTGGCCTGCCGCGGCTGCCATATGGAGCACGCTGCGTCCATTGTTATCGGTGGCGAAGATGTTACTGCCATGGTGTAATAATGTGTCGATAATTTCTTCGTGCCCCGTCTTAGTAGCCAGATGGACTGGCGAGCATCCAGCTGGCCCGCGTACGTTTACATTTGCGCCATTCTCACAAATAAGACGGACCATTGCTGGCAAACCGATACTGCTGGCAATGTGTCAAGGAGTTTCTCCTCGCTCATTGATAGCATCAACCGCAGCCCCAGCCGTTATAAGTCTGTGGGCCGTCTTCTCGCTTCCTTCATGTGCTGCGATATGTAGAACCGTATTTCCATGCCTGTCGATGACGTCGCGATAGTCTCTCGCGTGAATTAGAAAATCTAATACTTCGTAAGCGTGGCTTTGCAGCGCAACATGCAGGAGAGGATCATCGCCCGCACCACGAGTGGCAACAGGTGTGCCCGTAAGATTCTCTTGAACACCGTATTCTTCGTATATCTTCTTCACAAGACCCACACTGTCGAGCTTGACAGCACTTGTGAGCAGCGACAGGCGTTGATCGGGGTTCTCAAATTTCGTGTGATCATACACAGTCTCAAACATCTCTCTGTTACCAGTGTCTGCAATGGTCTGAAACAACATCAAATCAAAAACATGGTTTGATCCTATCGAGGTCAACAACAGTTTCGCCAACTTGTCGTGGCCATTTTGTGCTGCGAGTGAGCTTGGACTTTGCCCGTGTATATCCTTCATGGTAGCCACACCGCCGAAATGTTTACCTGCCACGTCATAGACACTCTGGAACCATTGGGTAGATGAAAGAGCATTATTAGCGGCGGCGTAATGCAGCGGTGTTTGTCGAAGCTGATTAGTCGATTCTAGGCCCTCAACGGAAATATGGAATGTTGTACCAAAGACGTTTGCAAGATCAAAAGCTGCAAGAACGAAGGCAAGACCGGGGTTGTCCGGCAGCAGAAAAATTGGCATTGTTCTGGCATTCACAACAGAATCGAGCCACATAGAAGCAAAGTCGGGGTTTTCCAAAAAGAGGATCCTCATCAGATTTTCAAGAAGCCATCTCAGCTCTCCCGTAGATTCTCGAGCGTGCTCTGTCCAATAAAGGCATGCGAAATTCATGAAACCTAGTGGATCGTCGTTCTCCTGGAAAGACGCGAGCATATACTGTAGACACATAATAGCCACCATCGTATGCACATCAGATAGGCATAACTGAGTGAGATTCAAATGCGGGAAATCAAATGCGCCTCGGAGATGTGTGCCTGCCTCCTCTTCTAGAAAGTCCCGCAGCGTAAAGTCAACCAGTGAAATTGAGTTTCCTTTTATTGTTAACAAGGGCTGGAATTCGCTCTTCAAGTCTCGTTCGAGACTCATCGTCTGGTTTTCCGTAATCTCTTCCATATTAAATATCATGGATACGTCTGCCGTCTTTGAACGGTCAAGGAATGTTGAACCCGGATTGTCCCAGTATTGTGAAAGGGCCAACAAGGCGGATAGTTCTTTGACGTGTAACGGCACTTTGGCAATCATGACAAAGTAGAGGGCCCTGCGCAGATTGAGACCCGTGAAGCCAGTCGCCCCATTGAGAGCGACAGAGTAGGACTCCTTGAGATCCTTGGGCAGTTGCTCTAGAACATCTCGAACTATATGTACCGTTCTCGCTTTCGAAATACTCTGGAGCACAAGCTGAACCCAAAGGAAAGTTCTAGAAGATTGTTGTAGTATCTTGGACATGGTATAAGACTCAAGGTCTGGCGAGAAGCCTCCCGCATCCGCAAGCTCTTTGACTGCTGTTTTCACGTACTTCTCGACGTCATGTTTGACATGCTCGATAGAATCATTCAAATTGATGGTAAGGTACGGCTTGTAGTCCCATTCCGATCTCGACGTAACCAAGAGTTGGATGCTTGACTGTTCGGCTAGTGTTGACAACATCTCGAACATCGGTTGCCGAGAATCCTCTTCGCACTCGTCAAGCGCATCTAAAATAATGACAGTACCGTGCAACGTCCGGTCATGTAATAACTCATTGAGGACATCGACATGTTGACCAAAGTCAGTCCGTTGTGGTCGAGAGAAGATCGGCTTTCGGTGGATGTACTTGAATAACTCTTGCTCCGTAGATAAGATCTGATAAAGCAATGACTGAAGGGCACTGAGCCCGCTGTTCCTTGCGGAACTCTTCATGTCGAAGATACATGCGAAGGTATGGCGTGGTTTTGGAGAATTTGTGCTGTTAAGAGAAGTCTGTTGTAGTCTACGTGTGGTAGAGCCGTCTGAGCTATTCGAGAACTCTTCACACAGTTGCCGGTAAAGAAATTGGCCAGCACGGTCTTCCCCATTCCCGGATCTCCTAGTATCCGTAATGTAGGCTCGATCCTGGACAGCCAAGTTTTAAATGGCTGTGAATCTAAGACCCACTCGCAAGTTCCAGGGGAATTGTCTCCTATCATCACTTCATCCAACCAGTCCGATCGCAGGTTGGAGAGAAAACGCCGCTCGTATTCTATATATGATATCACGAAAGTGGGGCGGCGACAGGTATCATAATATTGCTTACCAACAAGATCAGGACCATCTTCCTCGTCTTTTGACTGCTGAACTATCACAAACATTAGATTAGAGGCGACATGTGTTCATTGGAAGCTTCACGCACCGTGGAGATCAGCGGGTCTATGTCTCCGAATGGCAGACTTTGCTGCAAATTGTGAGCATGCCATTGCTCAGTTGGGTATTGAGCTTACTGAGATCAATCGCTTTCTTCGGCCCAGACCCAAGCATGCCCAGAATTTCTCGTACAATTTGTTGATAAGCTGGGTCTGTGTTTTCGGTGAATGTCGTCATGGCAATATGGTCCGCTTCAAGAGGGATGACAACTTCACCTCGCAAACCCATGACTGCATCTTCGTGTGGGACAACCTGTCGAATTGTAAGATTACGAGGAGAAAATCGCGAGTGATGACAGACCAGAAGCTTTCCACGGCTAGTAGAAGTAGTACAAGTTTCGACGCAAGAGACTAGCTGCAGCTGGCGGGCTTGTTGGACAAAGGCTGATGACAGACGAACCATGTCTTCAGCTTCTACAGATCCTAGTACGGATGCAGTAAGCTGTGTCGTTGATGGAGATTGCGTAGCCAATGCTCTAGAGATTGAAGAACTCGTTTGGGCCCAGGATCTACTCAGCTTGACATGGGGCGTTCCAAAGAAAATGCAGCCGATCGTAGCTTTGGATACCTGGCGAGAATCATTGTCCACTGTATCTAGAGCGTGTGAGTAGACGAGGACCTATGGAAATCAGTATCGCGTCGAAGATTCTTGCCTATTGAGAGTTCGTACACTTTTGACCAATACTCCACCAAGACTGTGCGCGACGAAGATTAAAGGCCTGGTCGCAGCTTTGTCATGACGTCTATTGATGGACAGGGACCCTAAAAGAGACTTGCTTAGATCGCTCATTGAAAGCGGTGTAGCCTCCTCTAAGAGTGGACTGTAGCCAAACGTAAGAACACGAGCGCTGGGGACTTGTTTCGGTAACAGGTCCCTCGGCCAGCAAACGTCCGAGACTGTCCAGGTCTTCGTAGCATGACCTCGTAGTCCATGCACAAAAACAATGCTATTCCGGCCCATCAGTGCATATTTTTGTAGAACCGTCTGTTTGAAATGCTTACTCCACGCTCGGTTGAGGATGCTCGTAAAGAGTAATCAGACCAAGAGAAGAGCGCGATGACTCTGCCTGTGTTGTGTCCTTCCGCCGTCCCCTTGGTTTCTTCGCCTTCGCACGAATGGACGAGAGCCCTGGCAATGTTCCTGCAAGGCCGGCGACTTCCATGATACGGTTGTACCAGATATCGTCACTATGTTCGGCACTAGCGCAGAGTGCACTGATGAAGTACGTACCTTTCTCTCATAGAAACGCCGATCCGTAATATGTTGAAAGGTAGTATCATTGTCAGGCGAGCAGAGTGAGAGAAAGTCAGGCGAGGTAGGTAAGCTCGTGGGTGACACAAGAATCCGTCCATTGAGGGACCTCGGCTCTTTGCGCTTTGACAAACTCTTGTGTCACCCACGAGGTAAGCAGTACCTATCACATTTCGTCGCGCTACCACCAGTAAGGTGCCATATGGAATATTACTAGCGTCGTTCATATAGACTACACGTTCGCTCCAACCCATTCTTGCTTCGACCCTCCTGATCAGGTATTGAGATCGCGTGTCAGATGGATCTTGCAAGCAGTCCAAGCCCAGTATGGATTTATCATTTAAGGTGATTCTTTGCCAACCGGAACGTCGTATATCTCACTTACGGTCCAATGATTACCACACGGGGCTGGGCAGAAGACAGGACCTTTTGCTTCCATTCCAGAGCAGTTTCCGAGATGAAGCTAATGCTTGGCATACACATGATAGCACAAGTTAGAGGAGAGTGGGTGCTTCTTATTGGGTCGTCCAATTATCCCGTCTCAATTGCCTATGAATCGGAGATGACTATAAGTTGCTTCAACGCCGAGCATGATAGGCAACACCAGAAGCGACCGCAGGTGTCAAGAGACGTCAGTCATTGACATCGGTGATCGTAGCTTGTAAAAGAACTTGTTCGGCAGCACAATCTCCTTCCTAGAAGGTAGTCGATTTAGCTCTGTAGCATCCGCAATCGCTGTCATATTGGAATACAATAGTTTGTCCAGGAATTCTGCGTCCTGAATCCTAGCGATATGAACCGGGCACGTGTAGCGGCCGAGGAGCTAGGGGCGCCACCAGGCCCACAGTCTCAGTATCATAATAATGTATGATCGTGCGTGCTACGTATTTGATGACAAGTCTTCGAGAAAAATGCCATGAAGTAAGCACTCCTGGATGCACAAAACTGCAAACGGCAGCTAGCAGATGCTGTTATGGAGATGTCACTAAATTAGCATCCAAATGCCACCAATTGATACACGGACCTTCCTCTACTGGTTCGATATCAACATCATAAATTCCGTCTCTCTCCAAGCTGACGAGTGAACGTGTTCATCAGGCCTTCAGTATCATCGACAAGCCCATGGCGAATGAAATGAGAAATATGAGATCCAAGCCCACGTCTTCCAGTAACTGTACATTGCAATTTCCACGATTGCACTCTGCGCTACATACCACTACCCCTAGCTTACCTCGAGGTTCGTTGAAGGAATGTTTCTTCGGCACAAATACAACATACTTCATGTTGGGAGGCCGTTCGTCATCGACTTGGTCTAGGCATATGATACGTGCGGCTGTAAGTTTTCAAGCCTGGGATGAGATGCCTGCCGGCTCCGCTGCTCTCTGTTGTCAAATGTGAGTGAAACTTGAAGGTATATCAACGAGCATGGATTCGTTCTGGCGTCTCTGATAGCTTTCGCAATGGTGAAGGACGTAGATATCGATGGCCCATGTTACAGTAGGATTCACGACCATAGTCAGATCAGCCATAGGTCCTTCGATGAAGGTCGGCGTGTGAACGAGTGTCTGCCGATAGATCTAAGCATGAAGCTTGAAGTCTAGTTGCTTGCGAGCCCACACTAGCTTGGGACCCCATTGCTTGATTCCTCCGCCTCTGCTCGACGGTCTCCTTCCAGACGCCCCATACCTTGTAGCCGGCCTTCGCACCCTCGATAAGAAGCCACATGCCCACCCGGAAGATTAAGATCCACCTCAAACTAGAGAAATAGTTGGTTGAGTACCAGAAGCTTCGCAGCGCCGAAAGACCGAGCAACGACGCGATGTCGCAGGTCAATATCGAGGGCATCCACCATGGCATTGCTTCCCAGATGGCCTGGTCTATTACGGAGAAGACCGACTGTACGAGTTCCTCGATCAAATTATAGAGGGTAGCTTGGAGGAGGAAGATGAAGATGGATGTCATCCAGGAGAGTGACTTATGAATGCAATAGACGATTAGCAGCAGTATGGACTCGATGAAATCGAAAGCCCAGCGGACCGGTTGAATCAGTAGGTGAACAAAAGGGAATATTGTTGCTCTTATGGCAGCGTCGGTGTTTGGATACTCGGTGTTTTCGTACCCCATGTCGAATTTGACATCACGCTGTTGGATAAGTGACCGGTCATTTGGAGTAAGCAATTTCGTATATTTAGACAGTCGAGACTCGACCAGCAAAGGGGCTCCTTCGGATTTCGGGGTTGAAGCATCCTCGACATCATCCTCTTCTCCAAACCCTCGTTTGACTATGACTGTCATCTCCTTGCTCTGCGCTGTGGCCTCTCTTTTCCCAAACTCGGAAAAGTCTTTCGCCATAATTGTCTTGCAAAGCTTCGAGTTTTGTATCGCTTCATGATCTGCGTACGTTGTCCAGATCGCAAGTTCCATGCTGTTCCCAGCTTGGTTGATTTGGTTCTTCATGCCCACCCAGGCTCCTATGCCGAAGATAAAAGCAGCAAGGACCGCGATGGTGCCAAGCCTGTTGGCCAGGGAGCACGCATTGGCAAACTTCTCGCTCCATGTTGGGGATCGATTGGCGTACCGTGGGAGCAACGGCTGCTGGTTTGCAGTGGAAGGTGCAGAGATGGTGGTAGAAGTGTTGCTAGCGGAGAGGTTGGTCACGGTTGTGTGTGAAGCCAACTGGGTCAACGACGCAAGCGTGGCATTGTCTGTTGCTTGTTGCGCTGTGAGATTCGTGAGCGGAATGGCTGTGGTAGTAGTAGTAGTAGTCGAAGAAGACATGAGCCTCTAGAGCCGCAAGGCACTCTTGTATCTCAGCTGTTTCTGTAAGGGAGTGCGAAGGCTGCGTGGTATCTCGTCGGAGGTTCCTGCTTTGGCTCTTGATGAGCTTTCTGGGCAACATAATGAAAGGGGCGCGGGGTTATTTATGCAATGCGGAGACACCACCTGAATGTGCGTTGTTTTGTCGACTCAGCCTGGGCCTCAGCCACTTTGGTGGAGGCAGTAGATGCAGCAGTTCTATTCGTACCAGCCACAAGTGAGTCCGCTCGCTTAGTAGCGGCGGGAGAAGCCACCACATTCAGTGTAACAAGGATTTTATTCATATTCATAGGTATATTCGAATATATTCGAATATTTATTCGGAATATGAATATCGGGCTAAAATATTCGAATATGCATGAATCTGTTACACTGACCACATTGATCAGGATCTGGTCACGCTAGCCTCTTAAGGGAGAATCCTCACTTGTAGTTAATATAAGTAGAGCACAATAGTCTTGGAGCGACTGCTAATTGATACCGCTTGGTACCTATGAGGGCGATCGGTAAGGAATTGGTAGCGACCACATTGCTTGTCTCAGTCAAGGTTTGGGAAAGACCCTAGGAAGGAAACGCCAACAGATGCAGACTATTGCAATCCTTAGCTAGCGAGTATTGGTATGATAATGTCAACTACTTAATATTAGAATACTATAGTCTCGTGTACATCCTCCCTTGCCGGTCTAGGACCAAAATCAAAGATCTTTTCTAATCTCTAGCAAACGAATGCACCTGTTGATCAGGCCCTCACTATCATCAACAAGCCCATAAGCGAGGGAAGTGAGATTCAGCTCCCAGCGTCCTCTCTTTGGGCTTGCGCCTGTCTGGCATGCTTCCTGCAAAGAATTGCCAGACAAGATCAGATCATTCAGAAAAAATCCATGAATTAAAGTATACTGCGGCATTGAACGGCATTGAACAGAGCGGTGAATGAATGATCTGCTGATAGCGTCGAAGGTCTCACCACCTCCATCCCCACTTCAAGACGGGCCTTTCGAGTCATAGCCTTAGGTCTTCCACGCCATCACTATGGCCAAATCTCACAAGTCACATGCATAAGCGGAATGTAGCCGGCCAACCCAACCAAGCTTCGGCCGACACAGCACCCGTTTCTTCGTCTGTCACCACCTCCTTCGAAGCCTCAGCAACCTCGATGAGTACCGCACGGCTTTCCACATCGTCCGTTCAGCCATCACCACTATCGCTCTCCGTAAAAATACCCAGGCGGAAGATATGTGGAGGTTGCAGTGAGCACATGCTAAGGCATCGTCTGTATTCGTATCGGCTTCGAGATGCCTCTCTAGCTCTCTTAGCTGTCATCTCTGTCTTTAAGGCACCTTTCCCTTAGGAAGCCCCTCTGAAACGGGTTAGACACTAATAATTGATAGACGTATCTGAATTCCAGGAGAGTGTAGAGATCGAAATGGCATCAAGCTGTCTCTGCGGCTGTCCCTCTTCTTCCGGAGCAGCCTCTACTCGGGCTGTGCCATTTGCAGTCTCCAGATTATCTAGAGACTCCGTTTGATCATTCGGAACACTCATACGATCGTTTCTTCTTATTTCAGCCAGAAAATGATCATGTTTGAGGATCGACTCAACAACATCTGTCCACCCCTTGACTTTCTTAATGGTTTTCTGAAAGTGTTTCTCTCCCTTAAAGTTGAACAACTGACGAGCGTTAGCTCTGAAGCCGCGTCTTGGCCTTAATTCATATATCATATCTTCAATGGAAGACCTGAGCGTCTCGAGCATGTCAACATCCTTTGTATGTTCAGTCTGCCTCCCGCTTTTGGAGGAGACCGGAAGGTCTGCATAGCGAGGGCCGCTTTCAACAAATATACTACCCTCCTTGAGGACCTGAACCTTCAGAAAAAGTTCCTCCACACACCCACTGAATGCCAATCTCTGACGGTTAGATTTGTATGTCTCGTTGCCGTACCTGACAAGTCGTTCCAATAGCTCCGCTATGGCCACGATTGTTGCTGGGGCGCTGAGCGGGCCATCAATTTTGGAGGGTCTGCCTGCATGTTCTTCGACTTGCATTTCATTCCGTACTCGCATATATGGAGACGATTTCAGAAGAACGGGACCCACATCCAGATGGACCGAAGGATCTTGTGATAGTATCGTCATCGCATCATCCATTCCCATCGTCTCCGTCCTCACGTTCTCAATGATCTCTCGACTCGCCAGATTAGCGAGCTGCTGGTTCTGCTCCATCGCACTTTCACATTGACAAACGCTCAACAGTAACTGTAGCGCCCGGAGTTGGCCTTCTAAATTCGACACGTATTCCTTAAGTTCGCCCTGTAGCCATGTGTATCTGATATCCTGCTTTATTCCCATGCCAGGTATGTAGCCCGACTCGAGCAACTTACTTTCGATAACGTGAACTAATATCGCGCAGCATTCTAATGTAAGATCTAAATTTTCATCGAGCTGTTTCGTGACTTCTCCCCCAGAGTTCTCGCTTACTCGCCATGCGTATAAAGCTTCGAGAGCGGCTTGGATATTTGAGAGGTGGCTGACGACTAGAGTGATATCCAATGCGAAACTATTGTAGCACTCGCACGTGTCGTTCAGGCTCTTGACTACTTGCCTGACACTCCCAATAGTCTGGAGCATAGTCACGTTCGAAGAGCTCTGAAGTTTGGGATCAGCTTCGTCATTGCCGTCTGAAGCCGTAGGGTTTTGTGAACCGGCCATGCTGGAAAGTTCTTCCGAGACGCTTCCTCCTTGTATTTCATCACCGGAGTCGTCCAGGCCTTCAAGGCTCCCGGTATCCTCGGTAAATAGAGACATTGGAATAGCAGCGTGTGCGACCTCCTGCAAATGTCTTCCAATGTGAGAGATGAGTTGGGCTGGAGTAGAAGCAGGGCATGTCAAGCAGAACGGGCATCGCTCTCGGGTGATACGGATGGCTACAAATTCCGAAGCAGATTGCACAACCGATGTGAGTTGTTGAGGACTCAGGGTGGGATGCTGTTTTGGGAAGTGGCTTCTCAGTTGAGCCTCGTTCTGAAAGACACCTGCGCCCGGCTCACACTGGCCACATGCCCAAGCGATATGTTTTCGGTGCTTAGCTAGTTCGTGGGCGGACCACTAGACGGTCACACAGTAAGCTTTGCAATTAGCGAAGACACTAAATAATCAACCCTATCAGACCGAGAAATACACTGAGAGCATCTGTGCTCAGAATATGGCCTGCGACAGTAGGACCTGTATCAGACATTCGAGGCTGAATACACTATGGCCGAGAATAACATAGGAGCAAAGATCCATTCATAGGGCATTTAGTGATTCAACCGAAAAGATAGAGTCATTGGCAGCAAACAAGAAACGACGATTTCCGGAGAGACGTACGTACCTCGTGTCTGGAGATAAAGGTTTTATTTTCAGAAGGACAGGCAGGAAACGTGCAGATGTACGGTTGCAGATCCCGGTATATGTGCTTCCTGAGCTCAGGTCAGTGACGACACTAGAGGTCAGACGAATAACTCACACCCACTCTGCGGAACTCCAAACATTGTAAAGCTTGTCACCACAAACCGTACAGTTGAATGGAGTACCCCAGGGTTGCTCGTCCGGCAGTTTGGGAAGCCTGCGACTGCGCTTCTGCCCGTCGCTCTCATCAAGAGTGGATGCGAAGGTTGTCGTTGAAAGCGCCGGTTTGGGAGCCTTACCTCTTGTTGGATCTGGTGCCGAGAGCACTAGGGCGTCAAACACGGACGAGAGCTGCGTACTTGGAGCAGTGGACTCAGACTGCGCAAAGCCGGTAGACGATGGACGAGAATCCTGCACAGATGATGGCCTGGGAACCAATTCCTCGCCGGAACAATCACTTTCGGAGCCCTGGGTCTCAGCAACCGCGTCGTCGCGCTGAGTTTGCAGGCGGTTGTATCTTCGCTCATTGGCTTCCCCAAGCCGGCGGGCCAAGTTTCGATTAATAGAAGGATATGCCTCTATGATGTTTGATATGTAAGGCCACGCGGTGTTGTTCAGTAGAGTCAGGTTGACAGCCTTTGACCCATAAACATCACCCGAGCTTGGGACTATGCTTTCGGCCGAATCTTGGAGCACAGAACCTAATTCAAAGAGGCAGTCATTAGAGGACTTAACATCTTGGAGCAGCTCATCGATTTCTCTAGATTCGTCGATAGTGGAGACTTCAGAGCCTGAAGATGTGATCTCATCAAGGATTGAT
>JAABUL010006052.1_pt1 | contig 14299 bp, 12 predicted proteins | sample 5559151 | NCBI WGS metagenome assembly JAABUL01 (sample SAMN10711876, study PRJNA513368) | rock metagenome | isolation source: Antarctica rocks | place: Antarctica: Victoria Land, Pudding Butte sud | reverse complement strand
GTCAATAGGATTAGACTCCTCTTCCTGTTGAGCTCCTCAATTTCCGCAATTCGAATATGCAAGCCCGTATTGTTGGCCGTAAGCCCGAACGGGCGGATGGTGGTCCCTAGTAGGTTCCAAAGGTCTCCGTGCGATTGCTGAAAAACTTGCCAGTGGAAGGTGGAGGGTGGGCAGATATGGACATCGACTTGGACATGGTTCTTCGGGAGATCCGGATAGGGAAGCGCAAAGGAAGACGTTGCCGAGCCAGGAGTGGTGAATGTCTTTTCCGCTGCAAAAGTTTTGGCAAGACACTCGATGGTGATTGAAGGCGATGTGGGCTGTGAGACGAGTATATCAATATCGCCGTAAGAGATCTTTGATGGGGCTTCTATCGGCGTCGTGACTTGAGCGTAGAGCGTTGAGAGTAGAGAGTGGTATAGATCTCGTAAGCTGTAATAGACTTCTGGTGGCATTCGAGGGGTTCTCAGTGGTACTGCGCCGGACGTAAAAGCATTGCCGCCCATTCTTGCTCTATCGTTTTGATTGGTTAACAGACTGTATGATAATTTACCTCTTGTTTGGCACTTGGTTGTGAATGGGAATCCCGTTCTCAGATCTTTGATCACGAGAAGGCCCAAATTTGAGTCAAGTTTCCGCGACCCGACTAACCTCAGGTAACTCCTCGCCTAAGGCTTAGATATCTGCTCAATAGATCACAATCTCTAATCCGTATCTTGAGATGGGATGTATCTCTTAGTGACATAAGTAGACTAGCGTATCATGTGGCTTCATCTAATGACTGTAAAGTATTTCACTTGGAGTCGCGTTCAACAAGTCAGGCCTCCTTTCGCCTGGAAGTGCCCGCTAGCAGATAAATGTTATGAAATCATGTGGATCTAACTTGTCAGTTTGTTCTTCTCGTAGACAGAATATCGATGTGAGCTAGTCAAGTCCTTTCTCTCGCAACGGTCTGTCTGTTCAGGTACCAGTCACACCCATGTTGCTGGATACATGCCCTCATTCCCGTCACCAAGGAAGATGTTGCTATTCAGAAGCAACGCTCAACACCTTCCGAATCGGTTCGTTGTGCTGTCCGCGAGCGAACAGAAACTTCATAAATCGTCTTTTGAGTACATTTGCCAACCTCAGACCCATCCTTGCAGCATAGAAAAGCGCCACGATGTCAAAACCAGCCCCATCGTGGTCTTACTTTCGCTATGTAGGTCCGATAAGGTGGCCACAGCAATGACCTATTCAATATCCCATATACCGTACCCGTAGCTATGGACCAATAGGTGTTGAGGTGTTACAGCCCGTATGTGGAGGCGTCTGGCCCTGTTGGAAATTATACCGACGTTCGACGCGCTCCCAGCTTATTGGCCCCTACGTGCATGACTATGCATTGCCACGTGTGCACACTATGTCAAAGGTGCCGAAATTTGCCGGCCTCGAAGGACTTGCAGGCGAAGGAGCCGTCTCATTCAAATTAACCATTTGGAGCAGAAACTTTGTCAGGCGCATCAGACGCACACAAACGTTCAAAGCCAGCAGATGTAACAAGGGGTTTCAACGCTGATGGTACTGGCGACCCGATCAAAAACTTCATTTGCTGGAGGTACTTGCGCTTCAGGGCTTGGATTGGCTTCAACGCAAAACATGCAAGAAGCAGACCCTCACAGTGAAATACAAGATAGTTCGTGTAACGCTAATTGCGTTGTCAATCCGGGGAGTAGTATCCATGTTGTACTCGTCTCCAGACAGTGTGGGGTAGGGGGTGGAGCTCACCTGCGATGGCTGCATGGGAAGGCACGCACAGGTAACCAAATCTCGTCTGTCAACACAAAGTATTCCATGGCCCTCATATTCCATGTCTTTCGAGTAACATGCCAAACATATCAAGTTGACCACGGACCGATTTTAGCAGTGTGATGAACTGATAGCAGATAGGTCGAGACACTGGACACCATTTCGTTCATTTGTGCAGATCCACTATGTGTGGAGAGTGCATCATAATCAAGACTTTGAGATTTTATCTATTGGCAGACATGGCCAGGGGTGCCGAGGAAGCATGCGATGGAACATCCTGCAGGCTGGGTGGCTGGAAGGTGTAGCATCAAAACCAGCTTGGAAAGGTTTTATGAGCTTCACAGCAGGACAAGCATTCCTTCTACAACCCTGATAGGTGCGGCTCGAACCATGAACGGTGGGATAGTTGGACCGTGGACCAGGCGTTACGCGAATGATCTGCAGTGCATGCACATCGATCCCTTGGATTGCCTTGTCGACCAATGATACGCCGAAAAGCGCGTAGCGTCAAGCATTCGCTACCGTATTCAAAGCTATTAGCAGCGAAGATCATGAGGAATTCTCCGCAGCAGTTAAGGTTCCGGTCTCAGCCTCCATCCGAAGGCGATGGTGGGTCTCGCTGAGTCTGGGTTGATCCAGGTCAATGAAATCCCCTTCTGTGTACTCGTTCAGTCCACAGGTGAGCCCGATTAGTAAGTAGCGGCGGAAGAAGCCACCAATCCATCAATGCTGAGAGGCCAGATCCTGGTAGATGGATTGGTGGCTTCTCCCGCCGCTACTTACTAATCGGACTCACTTGTGGTTTGAACGAGTAATCTAGCTTCGTCAAGTGCTTCCGTGACCAGGATTTGTAGGAATCCTAGTCCTAGCCTACCGCAACTTAGCCTGGCTATCGTGGGAGACATATGCTTCCGTTTGAGTAGCATGGGACCGTTTCATCGTAAGGCAATGATCGACGCAGGTGCATCAACATGGGACGGGTAGAGTGGGCTGGGTGGAGATAGCCAATACCCATCGTAGTAGTAGAAAGGCCACCGTGTGAGAACTCGGAATGATAACCGTGAAAGAGAGCATGATACTGCATGACCCTTGCACTTGACCTAAGTGGGCCAACGTCAGGTCCCACGGCGTCCTTACGTCTCCATACATCAATCGCAACAGCAAGAATCAGCACTCAATGCCATAGCGTTGATTGTTCGATCGTGATATCGAGCAGAAGCTCTCTGCGACTTTGCACCAATGCGGTCCGGATGGATACGATCGCTTAGACATGACTGATGAGTATGATTGACTTTTGAGAAGAAGGCAAAGTGACTTGCTGTCCATTCCGGCACTTCCCCATCCCAGAAGCGCGCCCATCTTGCTTCGAGAGAGATACAGATTGGACATGGAGATTGGTTCCGTTCGGCGGCGACAGTGCGCATCGCCAAGTCCGCTCAGCCTCAAAGGAGGAAGAAGAAGCGGCGTGATGGATAAGGTAGTGATGTACTGATGTTGGTCTGCAGTCTGCAGTCAGCGTGCTTCCAACTTCCAACTTCTCGAGGATCGACGGCGCACGATGCGAGGACATGCGGCTAAGCTCAGAAGATATCTAGCGCGAAGATCATTCCCATTCCACTTGATGTTGAAGCTGGGCGTGCTGGGTTCTCGGGAAGAATGATATGTCAATGCGTTGCGGCTTGCAGCATTCGGAACGGGATCCAAGCTTTCTGTGTCAGAGAGGCAGGATCATGAGGATCGTCCACTAGAACCTCAGACTGACATCTCGAGTGCAGGACCAGTGCCAGCGCAAGCCAGGCTCCCAGGCTGCCAGCTTCCAGACATCTACCCGGTTGCCGGATATGCCGTTATGCCGTTAGTCCTACGCCGTTCTGCCGCCATGCCGACGACGATCTATACAGCTGGATTCACGCTTTTCCCCTTAGGATAGCCTCCTCTCACGCGAATTGAAGCGCGGCATCACAGGATCGTCGATAGAGAACTAGGAGACTAGCAGTCCACATAGATCCTGCACGCTCCCTGGCCGCTGATGAGGGGCGAGACCAAGCTTTCTCTTTGCATCCATGCATCCATGGACTTAGCCCAGCACTGGAGATCATTCGTTTCCGCCAACCGGCTTCCGCAGACCGCAGCACACAAAGTGGCCAGGGCTAGCCCACCCTTCTCCTTTCTCGCGAATAACTGCAGCAACGCTACCGTTGTACTAGTAGTATGTCGTCCCTAGTATCGTACCTCGACTGCATACAGTAGCTGCAGTAGTGCAGCATGATGTGAGTGATCTTACCCTTGTTACCTTAATCGTTCGAGCTGGCTGGCTGGTACCTTGCACCAACACTTTCCAACTTTCCGAACCTCACCATCGGCATGCCAATGCCCTGTCTTTCACCCTGCCTTCCTCCGATCCTTGTCACCGTCGCCGACTGGCACATGCAAGTCCTCCTACCTTGACTATTCCTCGCGGCGATAGTATTGCCACGAACAACAATCAATATTCGCCAAAATTGTTTTATGCTAGATGGACGAGAACCTGGCGGGACATTTGATATGGCCTTTTGCTACTTTCGGTCCACGTATGATCATTCAGGGCATGAAAAACAAGCACGCGACATCACGCTGACCCTTGGAAAAACAGCCAGTCCGCAGTCTGCCTGATTTCTCGCAGGCACGAGGATCTAATCTACCGTCTTTACACAATTGAAGAGGATTGTCTACGGTTTGCGAGTTGCACCGTGCCGCCCTTGTAGCCTTTCTTCCCACACTCTGGCTTTGACCATCTCTTCTTCAGGTCGCTTCCAATGATCCTATGTCACGAAGCTATATTGGACCGTTTGGTAGGATCCTGCCGGTCCCGGACTATAGGGAGCCTGAAGGGCAACAACTGCTCGACGACGAGAGCAGGACTAACATGGCTACTTATCAGCTCCCCCCGCCAGATCGATTGCAGTTTGGAAGCGATTACTCCGTAGGGTTCACAGAGCCCATGAGGTACAACACTATCAGCCAGTCAAGTCGAAGCCGTGTGCCAAATGATCCAATGTATGCCGAGCAAGCTCGACAGCTTCGCCATGAGCAGCTTCCTTCCGTCAGACAATTACTGACGCCTTCGACTCAATCGGGTGGCCCGCAGTCACCATTCTCACCCCAACGCAGTCCCAACCCTTCTCAGCGGCCGCTCAACTTAACTTCAGATCACAGTAGCTCACCCACTACCGATCGCGCCAATTCAGGTTCCAGTTTTGCTCATGGGTCCCCTTATGCCCACCCACGATTGTTACCCACGCAAATACCACCTCCAAACAATGTGAGCCCACCGAGAGAAGATCATCAGATCAGCCCTTCGGCACAAAAAATCCATCCGATGTACATGCATCATCAACGCCCGAGCATGTCGCCCTACGCTCCTTCCTTTCGGACTTCGCCGCAGATGTCGTATCACCCACAGCATCAGCAGCCGCTACCGTTGAGCTTCGCTCATCAACAACAGTTGACCATATCAAATACGCCACAGCTCCAACAGGCAATTTCACTAAATCCTAGCCATTCTCAACAAGTGCTAGCAGTCAATACTTCTGCTCAGTATTATCAAGATCAATCGGGTGATCATGGGACGGCAGCCAACTCTACGATGGCTTTGGAACAGAGTCCATCGGCTATCGTTAATAGTGTTAAGCCGATGGCTCGGGTTGTTGGGGAACAAGATGTCTCTGGGGAAGGTCCAAGCTGGGTCTATGAAGATGGTACGACATGCAAAAAGGTCATCGATGGAGAAGCGGTCAACGCACACTGGGGTGTCACTAAAGCTGGCAAGCCTCGCAAGCGTCTAGCAATTGCATGTATAACTTGCCGGGAAAAGAAGATCAAATGCGATCCCGCCGAGCCTAATTGTGTTCAATGCGAAAAATTTGGCAGGAAATGCAGATTTACAACAGCGTAAGCATTTCTGGTACCGTTCTTGGAACCTAACAATTGTTTTTCGGCCACTACTCTTGCTTCTCTTTTTTCGTGCCCCACTTCACTCGATGTATGTTCATTATCCTATCCAATACACTGATTGGCCTGTAGATTTCGCGTTGAACGTGGCAGTCCAGACTCACCTTCTTACGATTCTCAGGCGAGTACTTCACTCATAAGAATCAAGCCCGAAGCCCCGCCGGTACTACTCGAGGCTGCCTCAAGCTTGGGCTCGCCTCAAGTGGAGGACCAGAAGCCGCTAAAGAGACGAAACTCATTGGCTGCGGACACACGCATTATGAAAACCCTCCTGTCAAGTGACGCCAAATTCAACAAACCCACCGCAGCCAAAAGACAACGGTCGAGTTTACCAGGACCGATAGCAACAAAGATTGAACGCAAACTTTGTGCATTAAAAACGGCTCACTCTGTTGCGGAGTCTTGATATCCTTCTGAGCCAGCGAGAGTCGGTATTCACTCGTCCGGCTGGTACAAAGACCCTTTAGAGATCGATAGCAACATCACAAGCCATTATCTTGAAGCCTATCTTTCCCATATCAACAACGCAACTTACCGAGTGTTTCCATATCAGCCTTTTCTGCACCGGGTTTGTTATGCCTCCTCTTCAAATCTTCCCTTACCCGGACTTGCTGCATTCTTGCTATTTATTTGAGTCAAAAGCTGACTTCAATATCATGCAGGCTCGCAATGCAGAACGCAAACCTCCCAAGTGAGGTGGTATACGATGCTCACTGTAGGGTCGGCCTCCTCGTCTAGACTTGATCGCATTTTGGAAAGCTCTCTGTTGCTAAGGTCGCCGAATAAGCCATGGAAACAAGTCATGGAAGGTTTAGCCTACAGCTTACGCATAGCCGGCCACTGCTGGCACTGTATCACTGCTCAAAAGGCGAAGTACAGAAGTCGTGAGACTATGGCGGTATGGCCATCAGAGCTGCGTCTGGCTTGAAATTCACTTTGGGGGGTGTTTGCCAAGATATCAGAGAAAGTAACGAGCTCCGGTATGGACTCAATAAGTACGCCTGGCAGAATGCCATCCCCGGACCCTTTGCGTACATGATTCATGTATCGGTGGGCTCTGTTCCGGACATTCATGCATACATCAAAGCGAGGACGTCAATCTTCGCCTTCCATGCCAAGAGAGGAGGTATAAAGAACAAGTGTATATATCAAGACACCATACTTCAACAGTGGGCTCGTTGACCAACAAGTTTCTAAATCAACCGTGTCATCAAATTCATCTTCAATGATCTCATGGACCAGAGGCTTTCGTCCGGGAGGTCTGTAGAAGGGTATGGCGAATAACCCGATTCGTTTTGAGGATTGCGACGTGGTGGATTGCTTGAATACCGACAGAAAAGCCAACGTTGCCTTCATGATTGCAGACTGTTAAAACTCTATCATCAAACATAAGGTGCGGCGGCAAGGTTTTCATCCACGGTCACTCGCAATGTTAAAACAACGTTGACTCATACTCCGCAACTACACCAATCGATACGAAGGATTGCAAGTACAATCCGCGAGGCCGAAGCTTTCTGTTCAACGAGCAACAGCACACGGATACACGGCAATGGGCCCTTTCGAGTCGTTTCGTCGGCTACGCTATATTGACCACCATAGACATTCTCAGTGCAAGCGGCCATTGAAGTCCTGTGCTGAAATTATGAGGTTGATGGAGAGCAACCTCATGGACTGCGACAGCTTGAACCAATTCTGGTCTAGTGTACAGGTTTGAAGCAAGCCTATACGCCGACGCATTGACCACTTATAGATTGCTGTGAACAACGACCCCGCCTGGGACAAAATAGCCTTGATGTTTAAGCAGCCACTGGACGATAGCTTTGGCCTAAGGCAAGATGTCTTTTACGATGGTGAGGGTAGTAACGGTATCACTGTACCTACCGCAATGGGTGTCGAAGAGGAAGCCGTGTTGCTCATTGATTGATCGACAAATTCGGACTGCACGGACTCATGATGGGCGGACAACCCATACGACTCGCAACATCTGCCGGAATTCACCTATTCGTTACCAAATACCCAGCCATGGCACAAGGAGAGCTGGCACTTGTGGTGGACCTTGCTCGCAAGAAAGTGGAAGACAGCGGCTGCATTGCAGGTGCACATATTGTTCGAGCTGCTCTCATGGCTCTCATCACCCGGTTGTTCCGGCTGAAGTCAGGGAACTCATGCCGGCTTGTTCAAGGTTGCCATATCGGCATGTTTCTAACAAATACGATGCTCTCAGCATGGTGTTTGGGGACCCAACGACGCCATCTATGGAATGATGAGGGCCAGAGACCAATGGCAATATTTGTCCCCTGTGTAGGGGAGACAATGGGTGGCTTGTGTTTGTATTGATTGTCTGGCAAATGTGGATAGCTATTGGAATTCCATGTCCTGATAACCCGATTGATCACGAAAGCAAGTCAACGGATATAACCTATATATGTACTGCTACAAATGAAAGATGTATGACTACAATGACAGTACATGAGGAAATTTGTAGAGCCTTGATGCAGTATTGCAAGTATCGAATGCCTCCGGGTATCATGAAAAAATCAAAAAACATGAACGAATGATTGTTCCTCAAGTAGCACGATTATACGACCCAATCCTTCCAGTCCGGAAGCTTCGAGCCAGAAGAAGACAGAGGAGCCATTGGCAATCCGCACATCTTTTTCATCCCATGGGCACGTACAAAGTAGAGAGGTGGGGCCCAGTATGCGAAAAGATCCTGATTGATCTGGCAGCTTGTGCAATTCGACCACAGAAGGTCTGAGGATGTTGATTTCGAATGCAGAGCTGAAACAGATGAGAGACGACTGAAAGGAGAATGGCTTATACTCGCTAATGCCACCTCCAAGAATGCTCGCTTTGCGAGCCAAGACTCTTCATGGATCGAGGCGATAATCGCCAGCGAGTCCTCACATTGGAGTTGCCAGAAGGCATCGGTGGGGACAAAAGCAAGGATAGCAGCCCCAGGGGCTAACGCCATTCTGGGAAATACTGCCATGTTGATAGAGCGCTATGGAATCCAAGATATATCAGGGTCTAAGAGTCCGAGAAGTTGGAAGACTGGTGCCAGTCTGAGCCTCAAAGCTAGCAAATTTGATATATCTGAGGAAATATAGTCAATGGATACCAGGTAGTCCGGGTAGAATGTAGACCAGAGAAATTCTGTTCGTCTTTCAATGGAAAGTGCGGGATGAGCATGCAACGATATTGAGTGCGAGAAGTTGTATAGAGAACACTGGCCAGAAAAGTGTAATTCAGACTGCTCAAATTCGACTCACTTGTTGAGTCAAGTTGGCTTTTCTGATACAACATTCTACACCGAATCGAACCTCATCTCTTGAGAAATGGTTTGGATCTGTAGATAAGGTCTATGGGAACCGGCGACTTCGAAAGAAGAGAAGATCCATGAACAGCGATTATATGTTCATCGTGGGTGAGACTGAAGAACGGCGTAGTCTTTAGGTTGACGTGGTATTGCATGGCTCTATGAGTGGATTCGCAATGAACTAGCTCCTGTCAATATGGCGAGACTATACCTTTGCGTTGTACAAACGTCTTTCATGACATTAGAAACTGCTACTGTTAATAAGCGTCATCTAACGTAGCTAGTAGGTAATGAGCTGCGTTACACTCAAGTTACTATCGAACAGCGCTGATGGCATTTTTTCAACCAATGTGACAAGGAGTACTAGTGTTTCGCGCAATTTACATGAAGTCGTCGGCGGATGGTTGAATTGGAGTCATCGCTGGCGACATGGCCAGCTTCTAGAGAAACCACCACCAATTTTCCGAGATGGAGTGGCTGTTAGTGCCAATTGAAGATTCGCCGCGGTGGTTTTCCCCGCGGGAGGCTAGAAAGGAAAAGCTTTTGGATTTTTCTTTATTCGGAGCAGCTCTAAGCTTGGCTTTGAGGTTGCGGACGCCTTTTCAGGCTTGCTCGTAAACGGTGAAGACTCAACCTCCAGACTTTGCAGCCTCAGCCTTAGATTTATGAAAGGTGGAGAGCTGCTAAGGAGATCGAATCCCATTCCTACGGATCACACTAGCTCCGGCGAGGTCTATGCCTTTTGGAGCCCTGCAATCGAAACTCATTTTGCTATGTCGGCTCTGCTATTGAAGGCGACACTTGGGAGCATCAAGAGATCTTCGACGTCGACTTTATATGCAATGGTTTGAAATTCGATCTCTAGTTCTTCGTTCCCGAAGTGGCTCTCGTGCCTATCATTACCGGTTTTGCGCCCCGTTCGCCCACATTGGTCCTCCTCTGTGCAGCTCATAGCTAAAAGGTACACTGTGCTACGGTGAGCGCAGTAGATCACGAATGGGACTTACACCCAAGCGTTATCCTAGATTTTTTGACAATCTGATATAATTTGTGTTCATCGGGTTCCGGGCGTGATACTTGATTCTAGTACCAGCGAATCCTTCGACGACGCCTTCGGAGAATGGGATGATACTGACTGATCTAGTCTATCAGCGTTGACAAATAACCTCGATACGCTATCGAGCTGCTCCAGCGGTCTTACGAACAGAGAGATCCTGTCAACGTGTATGGACTACAGCTTTGCGTCGTTAATGTCTCCTGTAGGTGTTTGCACCTGACTTATTGTTGCGCCCGGTATACGCCCCTCGACTTCACGGCAAGCATTGGCAGAATGAATTTCGCAAGCGCAGGACCCTTGGGGCATTCTCGTGTAAGCTCCGATCGAGACTCCGTACGTGCTCATATGCTTATGGTCAAGTTCAGACTCTATCACTGTCTCTTTTGCTTGAGCGGCTCTATCGAGTGTATGGAGCAAATTCTTGTTCATGTTTTTGCCAACTCGAGTCTGGGTATCCTGCGCCAATCTTCTCTATATGCTTCTGAGCCACTCTGTTGCGGACGTGCATACTTCCTGGAAGCCACTGCTCCATGGTGCGGATTGGAGACCACGAATGGGCAGCTTCATCCTAGGTATCTCGAGTTGGTGCAATGTAAGCGTCACCATTCGACTTTAAATGACTAAAAGAACCCTAAGTCCAAATGTCTCCGTCAGCGCTGGGATCTTATCGCATGCTTCCCTATGCCTTAGCCGTACATCCTGTCTCCGAGCCAGAGGTTCTTTGGCCAGTTTCCTTCTTCACCTAGCATTGCACGATCATGCTGTATAGAGTGAACGCGTTATGACCATCAAATCAATACGCCGTGGCACTCATATTGCCAATGACAACGTATTGCGCAATGGAATGCCCAACAATGATTCCTTGCTCGGGTTGTCCTGGAGCAAGTGCCACCAAGCGACGGACAACATGGGTATGACAGCGAAGCAAGGCTTGTGCGCAGGAGAATGAAAGACTTTACGATTTCAGACTGTACCATATATGTATATCATATAACGTGAAGCAACTCATAATAACATTAATATAATAATTGAATGAAGTGAGACAATTTTGCAGAATGGGAACGGGAGAAAGAGATATGCAATCGCTAGGAGCGAGCGATACGCCGCAAGGAACCACAATGAAGCAAGCCTCTTCACGACTTAGAATATTGTGCCGAGGTAAGTTGAGCGTGCAAAAACGTAGGGAGGCCTCATAAGACTTGCTTGACGGCGAGGAAGTAGACCGATCAGCCCATCGTCGCCGCTTTGCCCACGAAACTAGCTTCGACATGCTTGTAGAAGCTGTATTTTTAACCTTTCGTGCATGTTGACAGCTGGTGTTCCGGAATGCCGTGACTGAACTCTTCCATCCCTGACCTTTGCTCATTTCTCATTTCGTTTGTACTCCGGTGAAATCCGGAAGTTGGGATCTTCACTGAGATTCTTGCACAGTGTTTTGTACGATGTTGAATTTTATACTTCATGTCCAAGATCTGACTATGGTTTGGGAGGCGAAATCTTGAAAGAGCCGTCTATCTCCCATACTCCTGCTTTTGTGAATTTGTTCGCTGTCTGACTGCCACTCATATATCCAAATCTGAAATACTCCTTTTCCATCTCGTCGTGTCTATGGAAATTGTGTTCTGGAGCGCCTTCTCCACAGTACCATCGATGGCGCTCAACATCGTTCACCAGAACACTCAGTCCATCAAAAGGCCGTGGAGGCCGGCTCCACGAGAACGTGATATTGGACGGGCCCACAGTAGTTGCAGTAGCGTTCGGCAGAGGTGGGTCGAATGGTCCCTGGCCACGAAGTGATGTTGTTGTCTGCATGATGGAGTCGAAACCCCAGCGTGCGATTCCGTTAATGAATAGACCAACCAAGATCCCTTGATAGAGAAGGCCTGGTCTCGTTTGCGGGCGCGTACCCGGAAGTAATAAAAGAGCGAGAAAGTAATGATGGATTCGAAGGTTCAGCGGCGGTAAAGCGACGCAAAGGAGCAATCCAGCCACGAAAGTCCCGTAAATGCCCAGATAGCGAAGAAATAGACCCTCAAGCCGCAAATACCACACCTGCCCAAGCGCGATAGTGAATATCGAAAGCACCACCATCACTAAGGCAAGCTTCGCTCCTGGTTGTTCTGCGATGTCCGACGGAGTCAGACGCTGTATAGGGATGAAATCGAATGTGTAATTATTCAGGGCGCCGATCCAGGCCCCACCCAGCCAGAGCACAGTCCTCTCAATGTTGGCACTCAAGCCAGTCTGTTGAGGTTTGACACAAAATCGGTATATGACAAAGGCCACGAAGGCTGCGGGAAGGAATCGGCCGATGACCCGAGAGGTGAGTGAGGCATAGTCCGAGTGGTCAGGAGGATCCGAGACGAGCCCCACATGGAAGAAGAGCATCGTGAATACTGATGCAAAAAAGACAGGAGGAGAAGTCGTGCAGAGGGATAGGATGGTGGTAAATCCGCAGGTCACCGCCAGCAGTGGCCAACGTAAGTCCCTCACGCATTGCGAAGGAAGTCCTTGGATAAAAGTGAATGATTTTGGAAAGCTAGAGTCAAAGGCGATGCTTTGGATACCATGCCGCTTGCTGGCAGTGAAATTACTCTGTTCGCCTGCGAGTTGGGCCACGCCGCATCCACCCTTATCATTGCCGACAAGACCTGCGTGTATGGCTGCTTGACATATGAAGGAGTCGCCTCGATAGACGGTATCCGAAACTGTAGAATTCCCTTCTCCTGCCGTAGGCCCACCGATCACATATGGTTGATAATTGACTTCGTGATCGCCCACCGCATGAGGTTCCAGCACATGCACAGCTTTGCAATTAGCAGGACACCTGAAAGCAAGCGTTGCGTTGTCAAAAGGTCGGCATCGATTTCCGTTCAATCCACATTTATTGTCGATGTCCCAAAAGCTTGCGCCGCACCAAACAGGCTGCGGCTTTCCATATCCTCTAATATTCCCAGCTTGTGCGGAGTGATTCAAGACCAGGGTAAAGGTCAAAAGCCAGCAAAAGTAGAAGAAAGCCAGGAGTGCAGCCTTGTGTCTTCTCTTCGATAGGTGCTTACCAATAAACCGAATGGGCGCCTCCTGAATGAGCGGGAAGAATGGAGTAATCTTCTGGACCTGAGGTGGGTTCGGGCCTTTCGACCATGTCACTACAGCTCGAGCAGCCTGTCGAACAGGGACAGGTACCCATCGCCAATGAAAGGACTTTGAGGATTCGCGCAACCAGACTGGGATAGGGAAGCTTTCGTTCGTTTGATCGGGTGACGCAGAGCGAGAGGAAATGCCCATTTCGGAGCTCCCAGGTGTTGAAGGCTCAGGTCCACCTTCATGCTCGTCCTGCCAGCGAGAACGTTCATCGTACAAGGCTCCGATGTCAGGATCACCATTGTGTTCTTCTGGTCCCATAATGGATGAACGTGGCAGCTGAATAGGTCCCCTTCTTGTCAACCTCGACTTGACCAAAAAGATCGGAGCACCTGCTTCGCGCCTACTCGAGTCCTAGGACTGTCTAAAGCTTGCGTATGCATGAACCATATACTCCCATGAGAATACCTGATAAAGAGTGTATGTACAATCAACGCAGGTGGTAACGGACCGTAAGCTGACTCTGGGCCTGGTAGGGCTGACCCTGATCGTAGCACTTGCGCCGGCAGATAGAAGCCGAGAGTGGGCTAACCTCCGATTGGTTGAGCGTGCCAGGACCCAAGACGGTCATAGATCTGCCTTATCTACTACGTAGTAGGTACTAGCTGCAGAGGGTATTATCAAGCATGGCCGCTATGGAGAAGGAAACATGAAAACATTCCATGGCCGTGCCATACTAAGACTATCAACAATCTAGCAGAGCTTCAGAGCCACGCATTTCATCCATCCTTGGGAACCTTGATCGTCAATATGGAACCATTCATCGGTGCTAGGATGCTGCCAGAGCCCATCGACCTCTCTCATCATTACTCAAAGGCCACCAAGAACCGCTCGGCGAGTAGTATCAAGGAATTCTATAAATACTTCTCAATACCCGGCATCGGCAATCTAGCTGGCGGCCTTCCAAACCACAATTACTTCCCTTTCGACACCCTCGAAGCCGCTGCAGCTCTTCCCCAGCGCTTTACCCCCACACCCAACAAACCAGTTGATCCTCCTAC
>JAABUL010006051.1_pt1 | contig 14301 bp, 13 predicted proteins | sample 5559151 | NCBI WGS metagenome assembly JAABUL01 (sample SAMN10711876, study PRJNA513368) | rock metagenome | isolation source: Antarctica rocks | place: Antarctica: Victoria Land, Pudding Butte sud | reverse complement strand
AGTACAAACCGGGCCAACAGCCAGAGCAGGGCACGCGCGCCGCGGACCCCGAGTCGGGACAGGGCATGCGCGATCTGATGAGCGACGTGACGCTCACCCGTGTACAGCAGCTACAGGGCGTGGCGCGCGAGGCTGGTCATACGTTACCGGAACTTGCCCTGGCGTGGGTGTTGCGCCAGCCCAACGTCTCATCGGCCATTATTGGCGCCTCGCGTCCGGAGCAGGTCGAGCAGAACGCCAAGGCGGCGGACGTCACGCTCGACGATGACCTGCTCGTGCGCATCGACGATGTGCTCGGCGACGCGGTTCGGTTCGAGCGCTGAGGGCTGGAGGCTAGACGTCGGCTAGGGATAGCGGCCGATCTGTGAGGCGGCCGATCTGTGAGTTGGAAGACCGAATTGAGAACGAAAGGACACGAGATGTCATTGGCGGATATGCCGAAGGATTTCCTGTGGGGGGCCGCGACGGCGTCGTTCCAGATCGAGGGCGCGACTCGTGAGGACGGACGTGGAGAGTCGATCTGGGACCGCTTTTGCGCCACGCCCGGTAAGGTCAAGGACGGCGACACGGGCGATCCCGCCTGCGATCACTACCACCGCTATCCTCAGGACGTGGCCCTGATGAAAGATCTGGGTCTGCAGGCATACCGCTTCTCGATCGCCTGGCCGCGCGTCTTCCCTGAGGGAGTCGGCGCCGTGAGCGAGAAGGGGCTGGATTTCTACGAGCGTCTGGTTGACACGTTGCTGGAAGCCGGTATCCGTCCGTTCGCCACGCTCTACCATTGGGACCTACCACAAGCCTTGCAAGAGCGTTGGGGCGGCTGGATTGGGCGCGACATCGTTGACGCCTACGCGGACTACGTCGACGCGGTCACGCGCCGACTCGGCGACCGCGTCGGGGACTGGATCACCTTAAACGAGCCGTGGTGCTCCGCTTACCTGGGCTACACCACCGGGGGCCATGCCCCCGGTATCCAGGACCCGAGCCTCGGCCTCCAAGCCACGCACCACCTTCTGCTAGCGCATGGCCGCGCCGTCCCGATCATTCGCCGCAACAGCGTTGATTCCCGTGTCGGTATCACGCTCAACCTTTGGCCAATCGATCCGGCAACTGATAGCGCGGACGATCGCGCCGCAGCCAAAGCCGACGACGCCGCGAACAACCGCCTCTACCTCGACCCGCTGTTTAAGGGGACGTACCCCGCTGAGGTCATCCACCAGTTCGGGCAGGGGAGGCCCACCGTGCGGCCGGGCGACATGGACGTGATTGGAGCACCGCTCGATTTTCTTGGCGTGAACTACTACATGCGCCATGTCGTGCATGCCGATCCCTCCCACCCTGAGGGACGCGCGACCTCCATCCCGGCGCTGGCCGACACGACCGCGACGGGCTGGGAAATCTACCCGCAAGGGCTTGAGGATTTGTTGACGCGCCTGCAGCGCGACTACGCCCCGCCCGCCATGTATGTGACGGAGAATGGCGCGGCTTTCAACGACGAGGAATCCGATGGTGGGGTGGTGCGTGACGAACGACGACGCGCCTATCTGGAGTCCCATTTCGCGGCGGCCAAACGCGCTATTGACAAGGGGGCGCGGCTACGCGGCTACTTTGTGTGGTCGCTAATGGACAATTTCGAGTGGGCTGAGGGCTACAGTAAGAGGTTTGGCATCGTCTACGTCGACTACGCCACGCAAGAGCGCACCGTCAAGGATAGCGGTCTGTGGTATGCGGACGGCATCCGCACGTTCGCGCTTGGATCCTAGCCGTCGTCCGAGGCTTTAGTGGCAACGCACGGTGCTGTGATGATGTGAGGAGTGTTTGTCGGTGCAACAGCTTATCCTTTCTGGGGACTGGCGCCTCAAGCAGCGCGATCCGGCGCGCGACATCGGCGACGATTGTGCAAGTGACGATGGGTGGATACCGGCGCGCGTGCCGGGCACGGTCCATGAGGCGCTCCTCGCGGCGGGCCGCATCCCCGATCCGTTCTATGGCCTTAACGAGCGCGACGTGCAGTGGGTGGGTGAGCAGGATTGGCTCTATCGGTGCGTGTTCGACGTTGATCCGGCTTTCCTGGAGGCGGGGCCGGTCAGGCTGTGCTGCGACGGGCTGGACACCGTAGCGACCGTCTGGCTGAACGGGGAGTGCGTGCTCGACGCCGACAACATGTTCGTGCCATGGCGCGTGGATGTCGGCGCGTCACTCCAGCCAGGGCACAACCTTTTGGCTATCGTATTTGAGTCGGCCTTACGGGTAGGTAAAGCGCGCGAGGCCGAGTGGGGCGTCCGCGCGGTCTGGAACGGCGACGCCAGCCGGGTGTACCTACGCAAGGCCCAATATCACTACGGCTGGGACTGGGGGCCATGCCTCCTCACTGTGGGACCGTGGCGTCCGATCCGGCTAGAGGCCGCCTCCGCGCGCATCGTCGACGTGTCCTGTCCCGTCGAGGTGGCCGCCGATCTGGGCAGCGCGACGATCTCCGTCCATGTCACCATCGACGTGGACCATGCCGCGGACGGTGACGATGCTGGCGCGCTTGGCGTGCGGCTGCGGCTGATCGATCCGCGTGGCGCGGTGATCGACCAGGTAGAAGTCCCTGTTGAGGGCGCGAACGAGGCGGCGCATCGTTTCGTCGTGCCCGACCCCGAGCTTTGGTGGCCCCACGGGTACGGCGCGCAGCCGCTCTATCGCCTGGGGACGACCCTCGTGCGGGGAGACACGGCGCTTGACCGGTGGGAGCAGCGGCTGGGCCTGCGCCGGCTGCGTCTCCTCCAGGAGCCGGTGGCGGGCGAGCCGGGGACCAGCTTCGTCTTCGAGGTCAACGGACTGCCGATCTTCTGCGGGGGCGCGAACTGGATCCCCGCCGACTCGTTCACCACACGCCTCACGCCCCAGGATTATCAGGCGCAACTCGCGCAAGCGGCCGCCGCCCACATGGTGATGCTGCGCGTGTGGGGCGGCGGCATCTACGAGGACGACGCCTTCTATGACGGGTGTGACGAAGTGGGGCTACTGGTCTGGCAAGACTTCATGTTCGCGTGCGGCCTGTATCCGGCGCACGCGTCGTTCCAGCAGAGCGTTCGCGCCGAAGCCGAGGCGCAGGTGCGCCGGCTGCGCCACCACGCCTGTCTCGCGCTCTGGTGTGGGAACAACGAGGACTACTCTATCGCCCAGTCCCTTGGGGCCTACGACGCCGGCTTCGACGGCGACTTCAGCGAAACCAGCTTCCCGGCCCGCGCCATCTACGAACGGCTGCTGCCTGAGATCTGCACGCGGCTCGATCCCACGCGCCCCTACTGGCCGGGGAGTCCGTACGGCGGCGGCGACACCAACGACCAGACGGTCGGTGACCGGCACACCTGGGATATCTGGCACGGCGCGATGGCCCCCTACCAGGACTACCCACGGTACGAAGCGCGCTTTGTGAGCGAGTTCGGTATGGAGGCCGCCCCCGTGCGGGCAACGATCGAGTCCGTCACGCCACCCGACGAACGCTATCCGCAGAGCCGCACCATGGATCACCACAACAAGTCGACCGACGGCCCGCGCCGCCTCGCCGCCTACCTCAACGACACGCTGCGTGTGCGCGACACCCTTGACGACTACGTCTATGCCACACAGTTCGTCCAATCGGAAGCGTTGGGGGCGGCCTATCGGGGCTGGCGACGACGCTGGCACGGGCCGGGGCGCTACGCGGTGGCCGGGGCGCTGGTGTGGCAACTCAACGATTGCTGGCCCGTGACCAGTTGGGCGATCGTGGATTACGCGCGCCGTCCCAAGCCCGCCTACTATACTGTTCGTCGGGAGTTGGCTCCGCTCGCCGTTGGGCTGGCGCGCGCGACCGAGGGCGCCGCGGCGTGGGCCGTCAACGCGACGCGGGACACGGTCGAGGGCGGCCTCATCGTGCGGGGCTATGGGGCCGATGGCGCGGAGGTGTTCACGCACGAGCGGCGCGTCACGCTCGACCCGAACCGCGCGACGGAACTCGGCGCCATCGACGATGACCCGCCGCGGGACGCGCTGCTCGTCGTGGCGGCGCGTCTGATTGTGCGGGGCGCGGTCGTGGCGCGGGCGACGCTGTGGGCGGAGCCGTCCAAGTATGTCACGATGCCCGACCCGGAGATCGCCCTGGAACGGGAGGGCGACCATGTGCGCCTGCAGGCGACCCGTCCGGCCAAAGGCGTGTGGCTGGAGGCGGGGGCCGGCGTGGAGTGGAGCGACAACATGCTCGACCTCCTCCCGGACGACCCGCAAACAGTCACCGCGCGGGGGCTGAGTGATCAGCCTTTGGAGGTGCGGTCGTTGTGGTCGTCGTAATCACCATGGAGAATAGGGCGCGCCTCGAAATAGTGGAATCGCGCGGGCGACGCCTGCGACTGAAGTCGCATGGCGAACGCCGGACACTGCAGTGTCGCTGACGTGGCGCCCCCCGCGACTTTAGTCGCCGTGGTTTGCCATGCGACGCCAGTCGCAGGCTAACGGCATTCGCCAAGTTATGTAGGCCAAGCTGTACTAGCGTAGAAGGAGCGGAGCACATGGCGCGTTTGCGCGTAGGGGTCATCGGGACGGGCCGCAGGAAAGATCGGCCGGACATCACAGGCTTTTTCATGGCCTATCAGCACGCGGCGGGCTACCAGGCGCTCCCGGACCAGTGTGAGTTGGTCGCCTGCGCCGATATCGTGATCGAGAACGCTCAGGCCTTCGCTGAGGCCACCGGCATCCCTGCCACGGGTGTGTATACGGATTATCACGCCATGCTGGCCGAGGCCAATCTCGATGTCGTGAGCGTCTGCACGTGGCCGCACCTGCACGCGCCGATGGTGATCGACTGCGCCCTCGCCGGCGTGCGCGCCATCCACTGCGAGAAGCCGATGGCCGACTCGTGGGGTGCCGCGCGGCTGATGGCGCAGGAGTGCGCGCGCCGCGGTGTGCAGCTCACCTTCAACCATATGCGGCGCTTCGGCGCGCCGTTCGCCCGCGCGCGCGACCTCCTGCGGAGCGGGGCCATCGGCGACCTCGTGCGCGTGGAAACCGGCTTCAGCGGCGATATCTACGACACAGGCACTCACTACATCGACATGTGCGGCTTCTTCGCGGGGGAGCAGCCGGCGGAGTGGGTGATCGGCCAGGTCGACTACCGCACAGAACGTCGCGTCTTCGGCGCGCATGCTGAGAACCAGACGCTGGGTAGTTGGCGCTATCGCAACGGCGTGTACGGCGTGGTCGCCACCGGCACGGGGGCCGCGTTGGTCGGCGTGACGCACCGCCTGAGCGGTACGGATGGTACGATTGAGGTGGGCGTCCACGACGGGCCGCTCCTGCGCGTGCGCCGGGCGGGCAGCGCGACATGGGAGGTCGTGGATACCGGCGAGGAAACCCTGCACGGTCCCGGCTTCCACGAGCGTGGCATCGCCGACCTGGTCGAGGCGTTGCGCACGGGGCGCGAGCCGGCGTTGAGCGCGCGCCGCGCGTTGAACGCCACCGAGATTATCTTTGGCATCTACGAAAGCAGCCGGCGGCGCGGCCGGGTCGATTTGCCACTCACGGTCTCCGATCACCCATTGACTGCTATGGTCGAGGCGGGCGACCTACGTCCGGAGCCGGCGTTGTAACGTGACGCGCGATGTCGCGCCGCTGACTGTCACCCGCGGCCACCAGAATATAGCAGCTATGAAAGGCGGGAGCAGCGTGTTTACGAGTCTACATACCGGCGCCATCGGATTGTCGATTCCACTGGAGGAGGCGCTGGATCTTGCCCGCGCCAATGGCTTCGCGGCGCTCGACCTATCCATCACCGATCTGCGCGAACGCGCGAAGCGGACCTCGGCCCAGGATATAAAGGACGCCTTCAACATGGCCGGGGTGCGTCCCGGCGCGTGGGGCCTGCCCGTCAACTTTCGCGGCGACGACGACGCCTACCGTGCGGGGCTGGCGGAGTTGCCCGGCGCCGCCGCGCTGGCACAGGAGGTGGGCAGCCCCTGGTGCTCCACCTGGCTCTTGCCGTTTTCCGACGAGTTGGACATGGCCGCCAACATGGCGCGCCACGTCGCGCGCCTGGGCCCGGTCGCCCAGGTCCTGGCCGCGCACGGCTGCTCTTTGGGTCTGGAGTTCGTCGGTCCCACGACAATGCGCGCCGGCCATGCGCATGAGTTCATTCACACCACGGACGGCGCACTGGAGCTTGCCGCGCGCATCGGGACGGGGAACGTCGGGCTGCTGCTCGACTGTTTCCACTGGTACACCGCCCACGGCACGGCTGCGGACCTGGCGCGCCTGAGCGCCGACCAGGTCGTGTACGTCCACCTCAACGACGCGCGCCGGCCGTTCGGCCGACGAACAAATCGACGGGGAGCGGCTGCTGCCCGGCGCCAGCGGCGTAATCGACGTGGTCTCCTTCCTACAAGCCCTGCGGCGCATGGACTACGCGGGGCCAGTGGCGGTTGAGCCATTCGACGACACGCTGCGGGCGCTGCCGCCGGCGTCGCGCGTCGCGGCCGTCGCGGAAAGTCTGCGGACGGTATGGGCCCAGGCCGGTCTGAACGTGGAGTGAATGTCGCGGGACACGTGGGATGGAAGCTCTCGCGCAATCGCCTCTTGTGTAGGCTTCTCACACGGCGTGGTGCGGGCACTTGACGCAGGTAAGCTTATGTACATCGACCTTAATCACCGGCTGCCCGGCCGCTCTGACCAAGACGTCACCTTCGGGCCGGCCGACCCGCGCGGAGCTTTCTCGCTGATCAACGAAGGGGAGGACGCAGGCTGTGTAGGATCAAAGTACAACGACGCGCATGTGCTGCATATCGAAAAGGAGGAGGGCGTGCAGGCGTTGGCGGCTGGCTGCATGCGGACGTATAAGATCCTGCACGACAAGGTCCGGCGGTTCACCACCAATTTGGAGATCAAGGCCGAGTTGGACCGGCCGTGCAGCCTGGGTGTACAGAGGGCAGGGGCCAACGGCGCTCGCGCGATACGCGCGCGATGCCAGAGACACCCAAGGAGCTAGTGTCGACGTGGAGGCGACCGCGGCTCAGGATCTCGGCTACGAACGCCTCGACCAACTCACCGCCAAGAGCTTACCTGGGGCGCGCTGCGTTATGTGCGCGTTCGGAGACGCAAGATGGGCCTGGCCCCACGACAGGGGGCGGCGGTCGGCGACGGCGGCCACGTCCGCGACGGGTGATGCGCACGCCGCGCGGTCGCCTATCGCCCCGTTTCGTCGGGGGCACGGTAAGAGATGGCCATCTCAGGTGACCAGGTGCGGCGCTCGTAGCGCACAGCGTTGTGACGGCAGCCTATAGAGTAGGAGAGTGACAGCGACCTTGGCGACAGCGATATATCAGGATCCAGCGGCGACGGTCGACGCGCGTGTCGACGATCTCCTGGAGCGCATGACGCTCGACGAGAAGCTGGCGCAGCTGGGGTGCCTCTGGAGCACCGACCTGCTGCGCGAGGGCGCGCTCGACCCCGATGCCGTTGCCACCCGGATGCCTCATGGGATCGGGCAGATTACCCGCATCGGCGCGTCGACCGGCCTGCGGGCGCGTGAGAGCGCCGCTTTCATGAACGATGTCCAGCGGGTCGCTCTCGGGCGCACGCGGCTCGGCATCCCCATCGTCGTCCATGAGGAGGCGGTCGGTGGATTGTGCCAGCGCGACGCCACCGTGTTCCCCCAGGCGCTCGCGCTCGCCGCGACCTGGGACCCCGCCCTGGTCGAGCGCGTCGCGGGGGCGATCCGCGCGGTCGGGGCGCGCGGTCGGGGCGCGCCTCGGGCTGGCCCCCGTCCTCGACGTGGCGCGCGACCCCCGTTGGGGACGCGTCGAGGAGACCTACGGCGAGGACCCTGTCCTGGTGGGCACGCTCGGCGTGGCCTACGTCCGGGGTCTGCAGACCGACGACGTGCGCCACGGCGTGGTCACCACGGGCAAGCATTTCCTGGCCTACGCCATGTCAGAGGGCGGCCGCAACTGGGGGCCGGTGCAGATGGGGCCGCGCGAGCTGCGCGAGGTCTACGCCGAGCCCTTCGCCGCCGCCATCCGCGACGCCGGACTCGCGGCGGTGATGAACTCCTACGCCTCCGTCGATGGCCTGCCCTGCGCCGGCAGCCACCAGATCCTCACCGGGTTGCTCCGCGACGAGCTTGGCTTCGACGGCGTCGTCGTGGCCGACTACTTCTCGGTGGCGCAACTCCTGGAGCATCACCGGATCGCCGCCGACCCGGGCGAGGCGGCGCGGCGCGCGCTCATGGCAGGGCTCGACATGGAATTGCCCGCGACGCGCTTCTATGGTGAGCCGCTCAAAGAGGAGATCGCGGCCGGTCGCGTGGCGATGGAGGTGGTGGACACAGCGGTGCGGCGCGTGCTGCGGATGAAGGTCGCGCTCGGCCTGTTCGAGGAGCCCTACGTTGACAGCGAGGCCGCCGCGCAGGCGTTCGATACCCCCGTGCACCGTGCGCTCGCCCGCACGGCCGTGGCGGAGGGGGCTGTGCTCCTAACCAACGACGGGGTGCTCCCGCTCACGTCGACGCTGCGCCGGGTCGCGGTCATCGGGCCGGGCGCCGACGACGCGCGCCTGCTACAAGGCGACTACCACTACCCAGCACACCTGGAGATGATCTACGCGGCGCCGCACGATCTGGCCACCGAAGGACTCGATACGCTCCCCCGGGCGGGGGGCGCCTACGCGCCCGGTCCCTACTTTACCCCGCATGTCACCCCGCTCGCCGGCCTGCGCGCCGCCCTCAGCGATGCGGTGGAGATCCGCTACGCCAGGGGGTGCGGGGTCCTGGGCGCTGATCGCTCCGGCGTCGCGGAGGCGGTGCAGGCGGCGCGGGACGCCGAGGTGACGGTGGTGGTCGTGGCCGGCAAGAGCGGCCTGTTGCGCCCCGTGACCGTCGGCGAGGGCAATGACGCGACCAGCCTCGCGCTCACGGGCGTCCAGCATGAGCTGATCGACGTGCTTGCCGAGACCGGGACGCCGCTCGTCGTCGTCGTGATCAGCGGGCGCGTCCACACGCTGGAGCGCGTCGTCGCGCGGGCCAACGCGGTCGTGTTCATCGCGCCGCCCGGCGAGGAGGGCGGCCACGGACTGGCCGATATCCTCACCGGGGCGGCCAACCCGAGCGGGCGCCTGCCCGTGAGCCTGCCGCGCGCGGTGGGTCAGGTCCCGGTCTACGTGGGCACGCGCGCGGGGGGTGACCGTGCTATGTTCTTCGGCGATTACATCGATGCGCCGGCGACGCCGCTCTTCGCGTTCGGGCATGGCCTCTCCTACACCACGTTCGCGTACAGCGATCTGACCGTGCAGGGCGCGCGCACGGACACGCCCGTCGAGGTGGCGGTCACGGTGCGCAACACGGGGGATCGCTCTGGAGACGAGGTGGTGCAACTCTACTACCGCGACGATGCCGCCTCCGTGGCGCGGCCCGACCGCATGCTGGTCGGATTCGCGCGCGTGCCGCTCGATGCGGGACAAGCGCGGCGAGTCACCTTCATCGTCGATCCGTCACGGCTCGCCTTTTACGACCCGGACATGCGGTTCGTCATTGAGCCCGGCAGCGTCACGTTCAGCGTGGGCGCGTCGTCAACCGACGTGCGCGAGGAGCGATCCATCGCCCTCGACGGAGACATCATCGTCCATCGTCAACGCGAGATCGTGGCCACGCGAGTCGTGATCGCATAACGCGAGGATCTCGACGTAACCGAGGGGCGCACCATGATTGGATCGTGCGGATGGCCGTGCTGGCCCGCTCCCACCGATCTCGTCGCGCGCAAACTCAGACCTGAGGCTACACACCGATCTCCCATCAGGCTGGTTATGTTGGCTACTTGGCTCATCCGGGCTGTTTCATTGCCCGGATGAGCCAAGTAGCCAACATAACCCTGATTCGAAAGCTGTGCAGCTACACCCAGCCGAATCCCACACGGCGGGCGATCTTCGAGTTCGAGAAGTTGGTCCGCAGCATCTATACGTTGCGCTACCTGCGCGACCCGCAGTTGCAGCGTGACGTGCATCGCTCGCAGAACCGGATTGAATCGTACCACCAGTTACGCGCGGCCATCGCCCAGGCCGGCGGTAAGAAGGAACTGACCGGTCGAACCGACATTGAGATCGAGATCAGCAATCAGTGTGCGCGGTTGATGGCGAATGCCATCATTTATTACAACTCAGCCCTCCTCTCGCGCCTGCTCACGAAGTGCGAGGCGAGCCCGAACGCGAAAGCCCTTGCCCTGATCAAGGCGATCTCGCCGGCAGCCTGGCGCCACATCCACCTGAACGGGCATGACACCTTCATCAGCGACGGGACGTTGATCGACCTCGATGCTATGGTGGCGAGCCTGGATCTCGGGTGACGGAATTTTCGGCGGTTTGGGCTTACACCCCCATATTCTGCCATGGGCCGATGCTGCATAACCCGGAGCTTTTTCGGGCTTGGGCGCGCATATCGTGCAGTGGGCCGCGTTTGATGAGCCGTCACAAGCGACGGATGGCATTTCCAGCCATCGCAGGGCTACCACCGGCATCCACATGGATGCCGGTGGTGATTGCGCGGGCGTCCCGTTCGCGGGCGTCGAGTCCGGCGCGGTCAGTACTAGGCGTGTGGCTTGATATTGAGATTGACACCGAGCTTGGCTTCGCCGTCGATAATCGTCCAGCTCCCGCCCGGATACATGCCCACGGTACGCAGGGCATAACCCGTCTCTTCGAGTTCCTTGACCACGGCGTCGCGGGCTTCGCCGACCTCGAACCCGATGTGATGGACGCCCTGGCCATGAGTATTCAGGTACTCGCGGAAGGTCGACGGGCTCTTGTCGGGCTCATGCAACTCAATCACGAAGCCGCGCTCCTTGCAATCGATGACGGCGAGCTTCAGACCATAGTTCGTCGTTTTGCCACGGTAGGTCTCGTTTGGATTGGGCCCCTCGGTAACGCGAACATTCGGCCTGGGTACATTAAGCAGCGTGCACCACGCGTCGAGGGCGCTGTCCATATCGGCCACCACCAGCGCAATTTGAATGAAACCGTTGAGTGAAACCGGGTTTTGCACGAACATATCCTTTCTCATTGGGAATGCTACAGCCTGTTCCCGCTCGGCCTGCGCTGGCTCACGCGCCAACGCGCCCTGGACCAACCGATCCATCATGCTTTCCATTTATGGGCTGAAGCGGCGGCCGCGCTAAAACTGTCATGAAATCAGCCTTCAACTCGCAGGAGAAGGGGGAATGGACGTTTTCTTCGGGGATTACATCCCCGCACCCCGCCCTCCGCTGTCGTCTCGCTGGACGCGATGAGCGCTTTGCGGATCCCGAGCTTGGAGGCGGCGTCCAGCACGTGATATGTGCTCAGCGGATTGATGCGGAACACCTCGTTATCCGGAACCGTGAAGATGGCCGGGATCGCCGCCAGATGGACCACGGCGTCGATCGGCCGAGGGCGGGTCGAGGCGGCGTCGATGGGGCCGACGTAGCTCGCCAGAGCGTTGAACACCTGCCCGGCGTCGGTGAGGTCGGTGATGAGCATGCGCGGGGGCAGCGAGGGCAGATGCGTGAGATCCAGGTTGAGCACTGCATAGCCGTGGTCCACGAACTCGCGCACGACATAGCGGTCCGCTTTGCCGCTCCCCCCGGTGATGATGCGTTTCATGGGATCGGTCTCTGACATGTATCTGTATCCTCCTCGCTCCTCGTCGTATATGGCGTATGCGGGGGATCTACTCTCGACGATATGCCCGATGCGCGGTTTGTCGTCATCTACCCGACAAAGACCTTCCGAGCAGTCGTGACAAGCTGAGGCGGCCGAGCCTCACCGGGACCACGATCAAGCGGCCTCGGTCCTCGCCACCGGTGCGCCCAGCCGCGCCGACGGAAGCAGGGCACGGGCGGGGTTGGCGTCCTGGCGTTCCATCAGCCACCCCATGCGCGGCTGGGCGTCCTGATGCGCCTCTCCTCCGAGCCCATGCCCGCCATAAGCTGACAGGGTCGTCGCGCGCCGCTTCTTGGCCTGGATCTCGTCGTCGGGTCAGCCCCTCTGCCAACACGGCCTGTCACGCGCGCCACGTGTGATCGGCGCCGATCACACGCGGCGCGCATCGCCCGTATCCGTGTCGAGCAGGACCCAAGAGGGTCCTTCCAGACCCAGTGCACGAGACCGACCATGGGGAGGAGATCGCCCCGGCCGCCCGCGTCCGGTGCGCCAGTCCAGCATGCGGTCCCTGTGGGGCAGTTCGCCGCGATGGAAGATGTTGGCGGGGTCCATCACGACTTTCAGGCGAGGGGACGCCATCTCGTCCAGCAAACGGCGCGCTTTCTGGACAGAATCCACGACGCTGGCGACTTCCGGCTCGAAGGCCAGCGTCACGCCGTGCTCCTCGGCCTCTCGGACGGCATCGCTCATGCACGCGAGGAGATCCGCCCAGGCCTCGGGCGTGTCGTTGTCGGGGTGGCGTCGCCCCATGTTCGTGGCGTCGCGCGTCCCGGTACAGAGGGTCACGAGCGAGACGCCCAACGCGCCGCACGCCGGGAGTAACGTCCGTAAGCCGTCCAGGCCAGCGGCACGCTGCCGCGGGTCTGGATGGATCATGTTGAAGGTCCCCGAGAGCGCGGCCATGGTCAGGTTGCGCATCGCGAAAGCATGGCGAATGCGGTCGCACAGGGCCGCATCGATCTGGGCGGGCAGGCTTGGTTCCCCGGCGCAGGCAAGATCGAACTGCAGGCCGCGCAGGCCATAGGAGACCGCCGCAACGAGGATCGCGTCAAGAGACGGACGGGCAAACGTGGTCGCCATGATGCCGAGGAACGCCATCACAAAGATCCTCCTCAGGGGTCGGTCGCGCCAGCTCGATGCGACACAGACATGATACACGTCTCGCGCCCCGACCCGGACGCGCGCCCCTCACTCGTACACGACGACGCCGACCTCCGCCCGCCGCACGTAGCCCCAGTCAATGCCCACGCCCAGCCCGGGCCCCTGCGGCACTGGCACATGCCCGCGCGCGTCCACCGCGTCGAGCGCGTCCGAGTAGTCGCCCGTGTACACCGGGTTGCGCTCCGCGCGCACCTTCGGGTGGACCAACCCCAACTCATAGTAATTGGTGTTGCGGATGGCGGCCATGCAGTGGCGATGCGGCGGCCCCGGCGCGTGAATCTCCACGTCGAGCCCCAAGCCCTCGGCCGCGTGCGCGATCTTCATCACCCCCGTGATCCCGCCGTCGTAGTCCGGGTCGGCGCGCAGGAAGTCGGTCGCCTCGGCCACGGCCAGGTCCACCTTGGGCTCCACCCCGCGCACATGCTCGCCCAGCAGCAGCGGCGTCCGGATCAACTGGCGCAGCTTGCGGTGGGCCACCTGCGACACGCCCCCGTCCTTGAACGGGTCCTCATACCAGAAGTAGGCGGCCTCGTCGCAGGCCCGGCCCACGCGCAGCGCGTCGGCGAAGGTCTCGTACTCGCAGGCCGGGTCGAGCATCAGGTCCATCCCGTCGCCGACCCAGCGCCGCGTCTCTCGCACGGTGGCGACCTCGCGCGCGATCGGGCCACGTCCCCAGCCGTGGATCTTGAAGGCGGGGTAGCCCAGCGCGCGGCACTGCAGCGCGAACTCGGCGAAGGCCTCCGGGCTGTCCAGACCGCCGTTCTCGTCGCCGTGGTAGGTGCTCGCGTAGGCGGGCAAGCTCGCCTTCCAGCCGCCCAGGAGTTGCCAGATCGGCGCGTGGTGGACCTTGCCCGCGATGTCCCACAGCGCGATATCGACCGGGCCGAGGCCCAGGCGATCCTGCTTGCGCAGCGCCCGCTTGACGTCGTTGTAGATCAGTTCACGCCGCAGGGCGTCCCGCGCGAGCAGGTAGCGGGCGAATAGGCCCACCTGGGCGTAGGTCGGGCCGTCGCCGCCGGCGTACTCCCCGGTGACGCCCTGATCCGTCTCGATGGCGAGGGCGTACCCGAGCCCTTCGCGGGCGGCCCCCGCCTCGTAGACGCTGTTGAAGCCGTTGTAGTCGACGCCCAGATCGCGGGTCTGGACGCGGTACTGATGCACGCGTACCCGTCGAATGCGTGGCCCTTCACTCATCGCCCTCTCCTCTCGCGGTTTCACCCAACGCGCGCCCTCCCCTGTTGTCCCACGCGCCCCGGCCCGTGCTACCTACAGTATGGCGCACCAGGGCCTGCGCGTGCGGCGCGCACGCTGGTACTGGGTGCGCGCCACATTTTCGCGCTAGGCGCAGCGAGGGCGGCTCACTGATCCCCGGCGCCAGGGATGATCGGCCGCTGGCGTGTGCGGACGCCGCGTGCGGTCGTCCGACGCCGCCGACGTACGACG
>JAABUL010006050.1_pt1 | contig 14304 bp, 8 predicted proteins | sample 5559151 | NCBI WGS metagenome assembly JAABUL01 (sample SAMN10711876, study PRJNA513368) | rock metagenome | isolation source: Antarctica rocks | place: Antarctica: Victoria Land, Pudding Butte sud | reverse complement strand
GCGCTCACCCCGGACCGCTCGGGCCTCCTGCTCGACTATCACGGCGCCCCGATCGCCTTCTGACCGTGGAGACAGTCCCTTTGAAGATCGTGATCGTCGGCGCCGGCATGGCCTGCGCCAGCGCGCTCGTCGCTTCGGGCCATGCCGTCACCCTGTTCGACAAGGGCCGCGCGCCGGGCGGACGCATGTCGTCGCGCCGGGTCGCGACGCCGGCCGGCGAGGCCGCGTTCGACCATGGCGCGCAGTATTTCACCGTGCGCGACCCCGGCTTCGCCGCCTGCGTTGAGGCCTAGGCGGCCGAAGGCGCGGCCGCGCGCTGGCCGCAAGCCGGGCCCGACGCTTGGGTCGGCGTTCCCGCCATGAACGCGCCGCTGCGGCTGACGGCGCGCGCGCTCGACGTGCATTGGTTGGTCCAGGTCGACGCGCTGGAGCGGGACGACGAGGGTTGGCAAGTCGAGGGCCGCCGCTTCGACGCCGCCGTGATCGCGACGCCCGCCGAGCAGGCCGCGCCGCTGCTCCGCCCCTGGGACGAGGCGCTCGCCGCCCGCGCCGCGTCCACCCCGGCGGCGCCGTTCTGGACGGTCATGGCCGCCTTCGCCGAGAAGCTGCCCATCGCCGCCGACATCCTGCGCGAGCAGGGCATCATCGGCTGGCCCCTGCCGACGCCGCTGACCGCCACGGCGCATCGCTGGCGCTACGCCCGCTCCGGAGCCGCCGGCGACGGCTGCCTCTGGAACCCAAACCTCCGCCTGGGTGCCTGCGGCGACTGGCTGATCGGCCCTCGCGTCGAAGCGGCCTGGCGCTCCGGCCGCCGACTGGCCGCCGCCGCCTCGGCCTGACTACTGCGCCTGCGCGCTCGCGTCGCTGCGCGTCGCACCCACCCGCGCGGCCAGCGCGGCCGACATGAAATCGTCCAGCGCGCCGTCCAGCACCGCGGCCGGGTTGCCGGTCTCGACACCGGTGCGCAGATCCTTGACCAGCTGATACGGCGCCAGCACGTAGCTGCGGATCTGGTGGCCCCAGCCGATCTCGGTCTTGGCATCCTCCTGCGCCGACGCCACCGCTTCGCGCTTCTCCAACTCGCGCTCGTACATCTTCGCCTTCAGCATCGTCATCGCCGTCGCCCGGTTGCGATGCTGGCTGCGGTCGGTCTGGCAGGCGACGACGATCCCGGTCGGCACGTGCGTGATCCGGATCGCGCTCTCCGTCTTGTTGACGTGCTGCCCGCCGGCGCCGCTGGCGCGGAACGTGTCGACCTTCAGGTCGGCCTCGTTGACCTCGATCTCGATATTGTCGTCCACCACCGGATACACCCACACGCTGGCAAAGCTCGTCTGCCGCCGCGCATTGGCGTCGAACGGGCTGATCCGCACCAGCCGATGCACCCCGGCCTCGGTCTTTAGCCAGCCATAGGCGTTGTCGCCCGACACCTGCAGCGTCGCCGATTTGATGCCCGCCTGCTCGCCGTCGCTCTGCTCCATCAGTTGGACCTTGTAGCCGCGCTGCTCCGCCCAGCGCGAATACATCCGCGCCAGCATCTCCGCCCAATCCTGCGCCTCGGTGCCGCCGGCGCCCGAGTTGATCTCGAGATAGGCGTCGTTGCCGTCCGCCTCGCCCGACAGCAGGCTCTCGATCTCGCGTCGCTTGGCGTCGTCCAGAATGCGCTCGAGCGTGCCCTGCCCGTCGGCGGCCATGCCGGCATCGCCCTCCGCCTCGGCCATCGCGATCAGCTCGGCGCTGTCGTCGGCCTCCCGCTCCATCGCCTGGATGCCGTCGACCAGGCTGGCCAGCCGGTTGCGCTCCCGCATCAGCGTCTGCGCCGCTGCCGCGTTGTTCCAGAGCGCGGGGTTTTCCGCCTCGGCGTTCAGCTCCTCGAGGCGCGCAACAGCCTGATCCCAGTCAAAGATGCCTCCGCAACAGCGCGAAGGTGTGCTTGAGCTGGGCGTGCAGGGCGTCGGATTCAGTGGACATGGCGCAACCTCAATAGAGGCCGCCGACGCCGCTATCAATGCCGATGCCCGGACCCGCGCCGCCCGCGCCGTCATCGTTGGCGGCCACCCCCGCGCTATCGGACCCGATCACGCCCTGGCTCACGCCCGGCTCCTGGCCCGGCTTGAACGCGTCGGTGCGCTGGCCGAACCCGGTCTCCCAGCTCGCCATCGTTACCCCGTCCGGCTGCTTGAACGTCAGCATCGGCCGGTTCTTCAGCGCGATCGCCATGTAGTCGTGCCAGATCGGCGCCGCGATCGCGCTCCCGGTCTCTTTCTCGCCCAGGCTGGTGCTATCGTCGAACCCGACCCAGACCGCGGTCACCAGGTCCGGCGTGAAACCGACGAACCACGCGTCCTTGGCGTCCTGGCTCGTGCCGGTCTTGCCCGCGATCGCCCGTCCCAGCCCGGCGCCCGCGGTATACCCGGTCCCCTTCGCCACCACGCCCTGCATCATCGTCACGAGCTGGAACACGCTCGGCGCGTCGGCGATCTGGCGCCGGTTGTCGACCAGGCTCGGCGGCTGCGACGAGTCCGAGCAGCCGCGGCAGTCGATGCCGCTCGGCCGCCAGATCAGCTTGCCCTCCCGGTCCTGGATCCCGTCGACCAGCGACGGCAGCACCTCGCGCCCGCCCATCGCCAGCCCAGAATAGGCCGCCGCCTGACGCAGCACGGTGCTCTCCACCGCGCCCAGCGCCGCCGGCAGCACCTTCGGCATGCCATCCACCACGTGGAACGCCATCGCGTTCTGCGCCACCGCGTCGATCCCCACCTTGTCGGCCAGCCGGATGGTCACGAGATTGAGCGATCGCTCCAGCGCGATCCGCATCGGCGTCGGCCCGTTGAACGTCAGCTCGTAATTGTTCGGCCGCCAGACGCCCTGCGACGTCCTCAGCTCGAACGGCGCGTCCAGCACCTTTTGGCTCGGCGAGATCCCCGCCTCGAGCGCGGTCAGATAGACGATCGGCTTGAACGAGCTGCCCGGTTGCCGCTCCGCCTGCGTCGCGCGATTGAACTGGCTCGCCTCGAAGCTGAACCCGCCCACCATCGCCAGCACGCGGCCGGTCTGCGGCTCCATCGACACCAGTGCGCCCTGCACCTGCGGCACCTGGCGCAGCAGCAGGTGTTCGCTCCGCGCCGGGGCCTTGCCCTGCGCCACCGAAGCGGCCATCGGCTCGACCAGCACGAGGTCGCCCACCGAGAGCACATCCGCCATGCGCCGCGGCGACGGCCCGCGCACGCCGCCCTTGACCGGCCGCGCCCAGCCCAGATCGGACAGCGACAGCGTCCCCACCCGCGAGGCCCCGCCGCCATTCCCCTGGCCCTGCGGCCGCTCGATCCACCCCAGCTTGGCCTCGCGCGCATCCACTGCCAGCGCGACGGCCACCTGCCATTCCGGCAACGCCCCGGGCGGGCGGGCCACGCCGGCCAGCCGGTTGCTCCAGCCCTGCGTCATCGCCGCGTCGCCGTCCAGATGCCCGACCGGCCCACGCCAGCCGCCGTGGCTGCGGTCATAGGCCAGCAGCCCCGCCCGCAGCGCCCGGTCCGCCGCGGTCTGCAGCGCCGGGTCGAGGCTGGTGCGCACGCTATAGCCGCCGGTGGTGGTCAGTTCCGTGCCGAACCGGTCCACCAATTGCCGCCGGACTTCCTCGGAGAACCAGTCGCCGCCGGGAATCGGATCCTGCCGCCGGAACGCCGCCGGCTGGATCGGCGTCGCCTTGGCCGCCTGCGCCTGCTCGGGCGTGATCGCCCGGTCCTCGGCCATGCGCTCCAGCACCCAGTCGCGCCGCGCCCGCGCCGCCTCGGGGTTGCGGAACGGGTTGTAGTTGTTCGGCGCCTTCGGCAGCACTGCCAGGAACGCCGCCTCCGGCAGGGTCAGTTCGTCGAGCGTCTTGTTGAAATACGCCGCCGCCGCCGCCGCCACGCCATAGGATTGCTGCCCGAGGTAGATCTCGTTGAGATACAGCTCGAGCACGTGCTCCTTGCTCATCGCCTGGTCGATCCGCACCGCCAGGATCAGCTCCTTGACCTTGCGCGCGACGCTGACCTCGTTGCCCAGCAACATGTTCTTGGCCACTTGCTGCGTGATCGTCGACGCCCCGATCGGCCGCTTGCCGCTGCCGTAGCTCAGCACGTCGGACACGCCGGCGCGCAGGATCGCCACCGGGTCGACGCCGCGATGGGTCCAGAACTTCTGGTCCTCGGCCGAGATGAACGCCTGCTTGACCACGTCCGGGATCGCCGCGATCGGCACGAAGATGCGCCGCTCGGTGGCGAACTCGGCCAGCAGCCGGTCGTCGCCGGCATAGACGCGGCTCATGATCTTCGGCTGATACGTCTTCAACCCGTCCAACGACGGCAGCTCGGCGGCATAGCGCTGGTAGGTGTGCCAGGCGAACGCGCCGGCCCCGAGCGCGCCGACCAACCCGAGAAGAACCATCACTCCGACCAGCCGCGTCAGAAATCCGGTCGAGCGCCTGCGCGGCCGCGACGGGGCAGGGCCCGTCTGCTTTGCAACCGTCTCGCGCGCCAGCCGATCCTGCGGCCGCGGCCCGCTCACCTCATCACTGCGTGCCATCTACTCTCGTCCTTCACCCGGCGGCGATATGCGCCCCCTGGCCGCGCGACGCCAGTGTAGCCTCGATTGATTGACGCAATGCTAATGCGATCCGGGCCCGATGCGCCGGCCGCCGCAGCGCCGCCTCGTCTATATAGTTGGACATGAACCCCATTTCGACCAAGACGCTCGGAATGTCGGCCGCCCGCAACACCATGAAATGGGCATGCCGCGCCGGATTGGACAGCAGCCCGACCGCCGGCTTCAGCGATCCCACCACATGCCGCGCCATGCGCGCCGACCCGGCCCGCGTCTCGTCGCGCACCAGGCTCGACAGGATATCGGCCACCTGCGGCGGCAGGTTCTGGAACCGCGGCCCGCCGAACCGGTCCGCGCTGTTCTCCCGCCGCGCCAGCGCCGCCGTCTGCGCGTCCGACGCCGTATCGGCCAGCGTGTAGACGCTCGCCCCCCGCACCGACGGGTCGGACAGCGCATCGGCATGCATCGACACGAACAAGGCCGCCCCCCTGCTCTGCGCGAGAGCGACCCGGTCGCGCAGCGGGATGAACACGTCGCGCGACCGCGTCAGCGCCACCCGGCAGCGCCCGCCCACAAGCAATTGGCGCCGCAATTCCTGCGCCGCCGCGAACGCCACATGCTTCTCGTAGGTGCCGCTGACGCCGATCGCGCCGGGATCGCGCCCGCCATGCCCGGGATCGAGCATCACCAGCGGCAACACTGGAGGCGGCGCCGGCCGTCGGGCGTGTCCCGTCGCAGGAACAAGGGACACCGCGAGCAGCGACCGCCGCGTGAGCACAACCGGATCAGTCATGCTCTGGTTTTTATCATAGGAGTGTCGCGCCTGCACTTGCCACGCATGCTCTTGCAGCCCACGCGCGATTGCGTCATCCTGGCGTCCGATCCGATGGCGCAGACGTGCCGGGCCCGTCGCGAGAGTCACTCGCGCGCCCTGCCGGTTTCGCCTTCGCCCGCGCCGCGCGGATCAGCGCGCCGGGGTCCGTTCGCCTCACCAGGGCGGCGTGAACTGGAAGCGGCGCGAGCCAGGCCTTCCCGGGAACGCCTCCCGCCTGCCAGGGATGTCCATGCCAGCCGCCGCGTTTGTTCCACCTCACTTCGGACCAGACGCGTCGTGCGCACCCCTGGCGTTCGGCGGAATGCCCGCCTTCCCAATCAATTCCAACGCCCGCTGCGCGCCCCACTGCCGTTCACCCGGCCGGCGCGAGCACGCGGTCCATCGGAGTCATCTTGTTTATGACAAAGCGCATGCTGATCGACAGCACGCACGCGGAAGAAACCCGCGTCGTGGTGCTGGACGGTAACCGCCTCGAAGAGTTCGACCTCGAAACAACGACCAAGCACCAGCTCAAGGGCAACATCTACCTCGCCAAGATCGTCCGCGTCGAACCCAGCCTCCAGGCCGCGTTCGTCGAATACGGCGGCAACCGCCACGGCTTCCTGGCCTTCGGCGAAATCCACCCCGACTACTACCAAATCCCGATCGCCGACCGGAAGCGCCTGCTCGAAGCCCAGGAGCAGGAAGCGCGCGAGGAGGAGGAGCAGGCCGACCGCGAAGCCCAGGACCAGCCCGACGACCAGCCCGACGACGACATCGACGACGCGGCGCATGGCTTCGGGCCACACGACCCCGGCCACCAGCCGGTCGCCGGAACCGACGACATGGACGATCTCCCCGACCCGTCCCGCGTCACCCAGGCCGCCTCGATCGCGGCGGACATCATGGTCGCGCCGGACCAGGCCGCCGCCCTGTTCCCCGCCGACGCCGCAGACGGCTTCGACCTGGCCGGCGCCGACATGGCCCCGGAAGCCAGCGACGACGTGATCGGCGAACCCGCCGACGACCCGATCCGCGAGGCCGCACTCGATCCCGCCGAACCGTCGACCGCCTCCGACGTCACCCACGGCCACGCCGAAGAGGCGCTCGCGCCAGAATCCGCCGCCGAGGAGCCCGCCCCCGCGCCCGAGCAGATCGGTGGCGAGAACGACACCGACGACCAGAGCGCCCGCCGCGCCAGCTCCCGTTTCCTGCGCCACTACAAGATCCAGGAAGTGATCCGCCGCCGCCAGATCCTGCTCATCCAGGTCGTCAAGGAGGAGCGCGGCAGCAAGGGCGCCGCCCTGACCACCTACATCTCGCTCGCCGGCCGCTTCTCCGTGCTGATGCCCAACTCGCCCCGCGGCGGCGGCATCTCCCGCAAGATCACCTCCGCCTCCGACCGCCGCCGCCTCAAGGAGGTCACCGCCGAGCTCGACCTCCCCCGCGGCATGGGCCTCATCGTCCGCACCGCCGGCGCCAATCGCCCCAAGCCCGAAATCCTGCGCGACTGCGAATACCTGCTCAACCAGTGGGACCAGATCCGCGACCTCACCATGAAGAGCATGGCCCCCGCTCTCATCTACGAGGAAGCCAGCCTCATCAAGCGCGCCATCCGCGACGTCTACTCCCGCGACGTCGACGAGATCCTCGTCGACGGCGAACAGGGCTGGCGCGCCGCCCGCGACTTCATGCGCCTGCTGATGCCGACCCACGCGCGCAAGGTCCAACTCTGGAAGGACCCGCAGCCGCTCTTCGCCAAGGCCCAGGTCGAGCTGCAGCTCGAAGCCATGCTGACCCCCACGGTCCAGCTTAAATCCGGCGGCTACCTCGTCATCAACCAGACCGAGGCGCTCGTCGCCATCGACGTCAACTCCGGCCGCAGCACCCGCGAGCGCGGCATCGAGGAGACGGCGCTGCGCACCAACCTCGAGGCTGCCGAGGAGGCCGCCCGTCAGCTCCGCCTGCGCGACCTCGCCGGCCTGATCGTGATCGACTTCATCGACATGGAAAGCCGCCGCAACGTGGCCGCCGTCGAGCGCAAGCTGAAGGACGCGCTCAAGCAGGACCGCGCCCGCATCCAGGTCGGCGGCATCAGCCATTTCGGCCTGCTCGAGATGAGCCGCCAGCGCCTGCGGCCGTCGCTCACCGAGACGAATTTCGTCATGTGCCCGGATTGCGGCGGCGCCGGACACGTCCGCAGCACCGAAAGCGCCGCCCTGTTCGCGTTGCGCGCCATCGAGGAGGAGGGCGGCAAGCGCCGCGCCGCCGAGATCGTCGTCTACTGCCCGTCCTCGCTCGCGCTCTACATCCTCAACCACAAGCGTCAGCGCCTGACCGAGGTCGAAATCCGCCACGCCATGCTGGTGAACTTCGCCGCCGACGAGACGCTGCTCCCGCCCGCCTTGCGAATCGAGCGGATCCGCGCCCAGCTCCCCAGCGACGCGCCGGCCCCGGTCCAGCAACTGCCCCCGCCCGAGCCGTTCGAGGACCCCGACGAGATCGAGGCCGAGGAGCCCGACGAGGAGACCGTCGCCGAAACCGCACCGGCCGACGAGACGACCGAGGAACGCGAGCAGCGCCGCGGCCGCCGCCGCCGCCGCCGTGGCCGCTCGCGCGACGACGCCGCCCGCCCCGCCGGCGACGAGCCCGCGCGCGCCGGCGATGACGACGAAGCCGGCACCGCTGCCGTGGCCGCCCCCACCAGCCCCGATCTCGAGACCGACCGCGAGACCGACCTGGAGACCCGCGCGCCCACGGAGCAGGACGCGGCCGGGCCAACCCCATCCGGAACAGAAGCTGCCGCCGAACCCGGCTCGGCCGACGCCGAAGAGGGCGAACGCCGCCGCCGTGGCCGCCGCGGGGGCCGTCGCCGCCGCCGCGACGCCGCCGACGATGCCGCCGGCCCGGCCGCCGACCCCGCCGGCGACGACGCCGTGCCAACGCCCGCCTACGAAAACACGCTCGTGCCGTCCTATGCGCCATCCTACCCGCCGGTCTACGCCGGCCCCACCCCGGCCGACCCCTTCGCCGGCGCCAGCGCGTTCGATATCTTCGATTCGATCGAGCAGGCCGAAGAGGCACGCGCCGCCGCGGTCGCCGAAGCGGCCGCCGCCCGGCCCCGCCCACAACCGGCACCAGAACCAATCGTCCGCTCTGCCGCCGAGCTGATCGAACAATCCTCACAACCCGAGCCGACGCCCGAGCCCGAACCGACGCCCGACCAGGTGCCGCTCGCCTCCACCCTGGCCGACATCCCAGCCGAACCCCCCGCCGCCGAGCCCGCCACCGCCGAGCCCGAGCCCGAACCCGAGACGCCAGTATCCGCCCCGTTGATCCAGCCGGTGCTGGTCAGCGCCGAGCCGCCGCCCTCCGAACGCAAGCGTGGCTGGTGGCGGCGCTGACCGAATGAGGCGGCGGGAGATGCGGCGCGTCAGCCAACCCCTTGGGCCGGCCGCCCTCCTCCTCCTCCTCCTCGCCGCATGCGGGGCCCGTCCGGGGGGCCCCGCCGCAACCGGCCCCGGCGGCATCCAGCTCAACCCGGTCGCCGCCGACGCCCAAGTCCCCGACTACGCCAAAAGGCCCTACGAGCCGTTCTCCCGCGAGAACGCCATCGCCATCGCCCAGCGCGAATGGCGCGCCTGGGGCATGCTCGTCAACGACGCGCCACCGGGCCCCGACCTGCCCACCTCGCTCCGCTCCGACCGCCAGGCCGGCCTATGGCAACGCGTCGGCGACTACTGGTGGTTTGGCCAGAACGCCCTCTCCCAGAGCAGCGGCTGGTCCGGCAAATACGGCGATTTCGGCGTCCCCTACGGCGCCGCCCCGCCCGCCTGGTCCGCCGCCTTCATCTCCTACCTGATGCGCTCGGCCGGCGCCGGCGATCGCTTCCCCTATGCGCCCCTGCACGCGACCTACATCAACGCCGCCGCCGCCGGCAACGCCGTGCTCCAGGCCCAACCCACCGAGACCTACCCGCCCCAGCCCGGCGACCTCATCTGCTACGGCCGCCGCGGCGCTGAACGCCTCCGCCTCGCCGACCTCCCGGCCCCCAGCTTCTACGGCCACTGCGACATCGTCATCGCCGCCGACCCCAGCCAACTCACCGTCATCGGCGGCAACGTCACCGCCGGCGTGACCGAGAAACACGTCCCCCTCACCCAGAACGGCACCATCGCCACCCCCGACGGTCTCCCGGTCGACCAACGCTACCCCTGGTTCGTGGTCCTCAACGTCCGCTACGACCAGTAGCGCCGGCCTGGATCCCGGCCAAGAGTGCAGGGAGCATCCGAGCGGCAACGTAGCGCGATCCCTCCCGCGTGAAATGCAACGGGTCGAATTCGATCGGCACATCGCCTTCCGTGACCAGCGGGCAGCGCCCGGCTGAGCAATACGCCTGCAGCATCGATACAAACGGCACATGGGTTTTCGCCGCCAGAGCCTGCGCCCAATCCTCGCGCTGGGGGACGAAAACCTGCATGTCCGATGGCGCCGAGTCATCACGGACGCCCTCATTCAGCGTCCGCGCCAAGATCTTGGGAGCAGCCTCGCGATAGTAGGGCGACGGCCCCACCAGCACCACGCCAATGCCGGCCGAGCGCAGTCTCTCGATGATCTCCTCGGTGCCGCTGAGGGAAGGCACGTCACCCCAGGAATGGGCGATGATCACGAGGGCCGGCTTGCGTTGCAGCAGCAACGCCAGGACCCGCTCGTTGAAGGGGCGGCAGAACGGTCGCTGCGGCGCGTCGTAGTGCAAGGCGGCAAGGCAGGCCGACGCAGTCGCCTGTCCCACAACGAAACCCTCCGGCGCCAAGGCTTCGCTCAATCCCGAGTACAGATGAGCGGCGATGCTGTCTCCCCAGATCACGGCCAATCGCTGTCCCGGACCCACCTGCGGCAAGCACAGCCCGACATCGTACTGGTCCGGACTCTGCTCGGCTTCCAGGAAGCACTTGCGCGACCGTGTCAGCGGCAGCGGGTCGTAGTTGAGGTACGAAAGGTAATGCGCGGCGCGTGCTTCGATCCGGCCCGGAAACCCGGCCGCCCCGATCACCCCGAAACCGAGACCGGCGACTACCGCCAGCGATGCGGCCGACTCGGCCAGGAAAACAGGCCCGCGCAGGAATCGAGCCCGACGGACCGGCTCCTCGACGGCGTAGAACACCAACACCGAAAGCGCGACCGACAAGGTCAGGAGCACCGGGACGCGATACGCCGAATGCGTGAGCCAGCGCGCCTGGCCGCTCAAGACGATCAACGGCCAATGCACCATGTACAACGCGTATGAGATGTTCCCGACAAAGGTCAGCAACCCCGTGCAGAGCAACCGGCTCGGAGCGGTGGTCCGGCCAGTTCCCACCCAGATCAGCAACCCGGTGCCGAGGCAGGGCAGGGCCGCCAGGCTCCCGGGAAAATCCATCGTCGCCCGAAAACCCACGATGGAGGCCACGAGCGCGGCCAACCCCAGCACACCGGCGATGCACGCCGACGTGTCACGGCGAGGCGGTGCCGTGTCCGGGAGCGCCAGATAGCTGCCGATCAGGAACTCGAAGGCCCGGAACGGCAGCAGGTAGAAGGCGGCCGTCGGATGCCCATGGGTCAAGCATGCCGACAGGCCGAAACTCGCCAGGCCCGCAACCCCGACGCAGACCGCGCGCGGGCGTGCCGCCAGCGAGGCGCCCCAGAGCGCCAGAAGCGGGAACAGAAGATAGAACTGCTCTTCGACCGAGAGCGACCAGAGATGAAGCAAAGGAATGGCGTCGGGGGACGGTCCGAAGTAATTGTGCGTCGCGTAAAAATACAGGTTCGCGACGAACAGGCTGCTGGCCACGAGCGTCTTCGCGTAGGTGACCAACTCCGACGGAAACAGGACCGTAGAGGCCACGGCGGTGGTCGCCACCGCCGTGGCCAGGAACACCGGCAACAGCCTGCGCGCCCTGCGCTCATAGAAGCGGCGCAGCGAGAACCGGCCTTGCGCGGTTTCGACGAAGATCCCTTGCGAGATCAGATACCCGGAGATGACGAAGAACACGTCGACGCCCACAAACCCGCCCCGGAACGGCCAGACATCCAGGTGGAAGAGCAGCACGCTGAGCACCGCGATCGCGCGCAAACCCTGGATGTCGCCCCGCCACGGCCTCTGCGCATGGCCAAGCCGTTCGCCGTCCCCCGCAGGAGAGCCTGCGACCCGTGTGTCCAGCCCGCCGCGCGCCCCGGCGCCCTCCCCGACGAGCCGTCCCCAATTCACACCATCTACTCCGCCGGCGCCAAGTCCCACCGCCCGGTGGAGGATTGCCGGAGCTTCGCGTGGCACTCCTGATCTCCGTCGCTCGGACCGAGCCAGAGGACCCCCTCTTGCACCAGCGTGAACACGGCGGTCATCTCGTGCACCGGCGCCGGCACCCCCGTCCGCAGGTCGAGGTCGGACAACGGCACCGTGAGCGCCGTGCTTTGACCCCGCCCGATCGTCGGCGACCCGGCGACCCGATAGCCGGTATCCCCGCGCAACTGGGTGCCGTCCGCGCCGAGCAATTGCCTCAGCCCGACCCGGATGGGCGCCGGGCCGTTGTTGAGGCGCAGACCGACCGGGCTGCGATTGCGCACCGTGAACGCGACGACCTCGTTGCCGGCGGCAGGCGGCGGGGCCTGGCAGAGCACGTCGGCATGCAGCGCGGAAGCGGGCTTGATCGGGACCAGGCCGAAACCGGCATCGGCCAGCCTGGTATCCGAAAACACCTCCGGATCTTGCGAGCGCTCGATGGCGACTGGTCCCGGCTTCAGGGCGGCAGCCTGCACCGCGCGCAGGAAGGCCTCCGGATCGAGCGTGCGCGAGAGTGCGTTCGCCTTGATCGCCGTCGGATCCTCGATCACGACCTCGGCCGGCGCCTGATAGTCGGGTCCGTAGACGATGCGATAGCCAAGCGGCGGCAAATGCCAGAAGGCGAGCCGGCTCGCCTCGTCCAGCACCGGCTGCGTCCCGGTCTGGGCCACGATGGCGTCGCGAACCCGGGCATACTCGGCGTCGCCCACCACCGTCCGGTCGACCAGCAAGCCCCCGAACCCGGCCGCGCGCACCTCGGTCACTAGTTGCTCGGGCGGTAGCCCGGCCAGCCGCATGTGCCACCGGTCGACGGGGCTGTTCTTGAACGCGCCGTTGCTCCAGCGCAGGTCGTGCGAATGAAGGTAGAAGCGGACATGCGCAAACGCGCCCCAGCCGTAATACGGGCTGTTGATCAGGTAATTCGAATACGGATACTGATAGATCTCCGTCCCTTTCGGCACGGACGCTTCGATCGTGCGGATGAACTGACGCTCTGCGGCGAAGCGCGCCAGGCCCGCCGGGTCACGCCGTCCGAGATCGTTTGGCGCTTGATCCAGGATGGCCAGCGGCACGAGCACCAGCAAGGACACGGCGCCGGCCACTCGCCACCGACGCCTGCCCACGGCGAACAGCCGGGTGAGCAGCAGGCCCGCCCCGGCGTAGACGAGGAAGATCGTGAAGAGCGGGAAGCGATCGTAGGCCCGGATGGTCGGGTAGACGAGCGCGAGCAGGGCGCCGATGCCGCCTGCGGTCGCGCACAGGAACGAGAACAGGACCAAGGCCAGGATAGCGCCGAACTCGGGGGCGCCCTCGTCCAAGCCGCTCGAGAAGGGCAGGGCCCGCCCGTTCGTGGCTCGGATCATGGTTAGCGCGAGCGCCCCGATGAGCAGTGCCGAGGCCAGCGCGCCCATCTGCACCGGCGCGCCTCTCGGGAACGCCCGCGCCTTGTCGCTCGTCTCCAGCATCCATGCGCCCAACCTGGCGATCATGGGAACGCGGTGGGTCGGGATCGGCGCCAGCATCAGCTTCAGGCTGCTCGAATAAACCTCCGCCTCGAACGGGTGCTTGATCATGCTCGGGTCGGGCTTGCCGTCGACCAGGAACTCCGCCTGATGCGCGCGCTCGAAGCTTCGCAACGGCCAGGCCAAGCTGTAGGCGGTCGCGACCAGCGCCAGAGCGAGCACGGCGGGCGCGACCAGGCAACGCAGGCTCCGTTGCGTCAGCGCGCGCAGCCCGCCCGCGAAGCCGAGCAGCAAGAGCGTGAAGAAGGCGTAGTAGCCGTCCGTCAACGCGGCCAGGACAGTGAAGAGAACGCTCGCCCACCATGTCCAGGAGCGCAGGATCGGTCGCCAAGCGCCTTGCAATCGGCCCGTCAGGATCCAGATCGGCGGCACCACGCTGAGCGGAATGACAAAGTAATTGGCCAAGTATGCGTAAATATAGGCAGACAACCGCCATGAGGTGAAAGCGTGCAGCAGCCCGATACAGCACGACGTCCAGCGCCCCACACCGAGCAGCCGGGCCGCGAGATACGACGTCGCGGCGATCAACGGAAAATTCAGCAGGTAGTAGACCTGCTGCATCGCAATTGCGTCCGGCACGAACGGCGCGATCCCGCGCATCAGGACGGAATGCAACGCGCTGGTCTGCGCCGAGGCATTGCCATGCCAGTGGGCGATATCCGGCGCACCGAGATAGGGGTTGTCCAGGATCCAGCCTGTATCGAACAAGACCTTGCTTAGTACGAACTGCCAGATCGCATCGCCGTTATTGTATTGCAACGGCAAGCTAAGGTCGAAATGCCCCAGGTGCAGCAGCCTGCCGGCAATGAGGAGCGGCGCGCAGACCAGGAACAGCCCGGTCACGACTGACCGCACGACCCGCGCCCAGGTCGCCCGACGAGCCGGCATCTTCATCGGCACGTTTCGCGGCATGTCAGACCTGACGTCCATGGCGCCGGACCCTAGATCCGGATCGTCTCCCGGTTCTGCTGATACCAATCCCACGTGCGCTGCATGCCCTGCTCGATGCCGAACCGGGGCGCAAAGCCTAGCTGCCTTAGCGTCGCGTTGGAGACGGAGCGCAC
>JAABUL010006049.1_pt1 | contig 14306 bp, 14 predicted proteins | sample 5559151 | NCBI WGS metagenome assembly JAABUL01 (sample SAMN10711876, study PRJNA513368) | rock metagenome | isolation source: Antarctica rocks | place: Antarctica: Victoria Land, Pudding Butte sud | reverse complement strand
GCAACCGGAGCGGTCCTGGCTACTGGCGGCGCGGCAGGCGCGGCAGGTGGATTCGGTGGGGCCAACGCTTCTGGTGCAGCCTCCTCGTCAGCTTCGACCGCCCCTGCAACCACGTCGGGGCCCTCCGCAACCGGGGCCGGAGGCGGGTCGGGATCTCCTGGCTCTGGCGGCGCTGGGAGCCCCGGTACGGGGGCGCCTGGCGCGTCCGGCTCAGGAGCGGGCAGCGCCGATGGTGCTCCGGGTCTCGGCGGCCCGGGAGCCGCGCAGGCCGCTCCCGCGGCCTCCGGCGCAGAGCAAGGCACGCGCACCCCCGAGGCCGCGGGCGGTTCCAGCTCGTCGCCTCCGCAAGGCTCAGCAGGCGGCGGAGGTACAGCCCGCAACGTGTTGGACGCGGCCAACACCGCGGCGACCGCGGCGCGCTCCGCGAGTGACACTGCATCCGGCGCGACAGGAGAACAGTCATGACCACAGCCACCCGCCCGACATACGGGAACTGGATTCAACAGCGTTCAGCCGGGATCGGCGGCGCCGGGCTCATCGGCTCCGCCTGCCTCCTCGCCGGGCTGGTCTTCGCCCTGCTCGGGCTGATGATCGGCGGCATCGTCCCCGCGCTGGTCACGCTCGCCGTGTTCGCGGTCGCGTTCACCGCCACCGGGACCCCGCTAGGCCGCAGCGTGGCTCGACGTGTCGGGTTCACCCGGCAACGCCGAGCCGGCGAGCATCAGTGGAGATCCGGCATGTTCTCCCGCAATAAGAACGCGGCGATCAGGCTCCCCGGGATGCTCAACAAGACGTCGCTGCTGGAGAAGGACGACGCCTTCGGCAACCCGTTCGTCGTGGTCAAGAACCCGCGCAAGGGCGGTCTCTACACGATGGTCGCCCGGTGCGTCGCTGAGGGCCCGTCGATGCAGGATCAGGACCGGATCAACGAGTGGGTAGCCGGCTTCGGCCGGGTCCTGGCCTCGACCGGCCAAGAGGCCGCGCTGGTGTGCGCGAAGGCGATCACCGATACCTCTCCCGATCCGGGAGGCCGGCTCAGCGCCATGGTTCACACGCTGCGCGACTCCAACGCGCCAGGTGTCGCGACCGCGGTCATGGACGAGTGCCTGGCCGACTACCCCTCCGCCTCCTCGGAGAACGTCACCTACCTGGAGCTGACGTTCCGGGGCCGCGGGCTGCACCGCAAAGGCGATGAGAGCGCCATCCTGTCCGAGCTGGCCCGTAAGGTGCCCGGCCTGCTCGGACAGGTCCAGGCCGCCGGCGGCGGGTCGGTGGACATGGTGACCAAGGCAGAGCTGCCGCGGATCGTGCGCGCCGCGTACGACCCGGCCGCCCAGAAGTACCTGGAGCAGGCCGAGCTGGCCGGGGAGGGACACCACGTGGAGTGGCAAGACGCGGGCCCGGTCGCCTGCCAAGAGGCGTGGGATCACCTGCTGCACGACTCCGGCCGCTCCATCTCCTGGGAGATGTACGGGGCACCCCGGGCGGCGATCACCGAGCTGGCCCTGTCGGGTCTGCTAATGCCGCATCGTGACTTCACCCGTAAGCGCGTCGCGCTGATCTTCCGGCCGCACACGCCGGAGGACTCCGCCAAGGTCAGCGAGAACGACGCCAATACCGCCACCTTCACCGCTCAGCAAGGCAAGAAGCGGGTCAGCGCGTCAGCCAGCCTGCGAGTCAAGGCCACCGAGCAGTCCCGCACCGAGGTCGCCACTGGCGCGGTCCTGGTACGGCTCTCGATCCTCGTCACGGCGACGGTCACGGACACCGAGGACCTGGTGCAGGCGGCGGCGACGGTGGAGTCCCGGGGCGGGGCCGTCCCGATCCGGGTACGCCGTTCCTACGGCTCACAGGCGGCCGCGTTCGCCACCACCCTCCCGCTGGGCTTCGTGCCCTGGGAGCACACGGTGATTCCCGACAAGATCAGGGAGCTGATGTAGCCATGACGAACGGTCTCGGCCCTCGCGGCTACCGCGGCCGCGGCGGCGGCTCGTGGCGGGTGCTGCCCACGCCGGCGTCCTTCCGCGGGACCTCCGTGCAGGTCTGCGGGATGTGGCCGTTCGCGGGCGGCTCGTCCCGACCGGTCATCGGCGTGCCGATCGGACAGGACATCGAGACCGGGTCCACGGTCTGCTGCGACCCGTTCTCTTGGTTCCGAGCCGGCCTGATCTCCTCCCCGTCGATGAGCGTGTTCGGCCTGCAAGGGCTGGGCAAGTCCAGTTTCACCGTCCGCCAGATCCTCGGTCTTGCCGACCAGGGCATCATCCCGATGATCGCTGGAGACCTCAAGGGCGAGTACAGCAAGATCATCCGAGCCCTGGTCCGGTCCGGCCCTGAGCCACTGGAAGGGCGGCGCGGCCAGGTCCTGCGATACGGCGAAGGTCAACGTCTCAACGTGCTCGACCAGGGCGCGATGGCGCAGGCAGCAGAGCGGCTCGGCGGTGAGGCTGGCCTGGCGCTGCGCGAGCTGGCGCTCCAGCGGTCGGTCACCATGGTGACCACACTGCTCCAGATCATCCGGCACGAGCATCTGGAGGACTGGGAGCAGAGCCTGCTCAGCCGTGCCATCCGCATTCTGAACGACAAGCATCACTCATGCGGCGGCGCGCCGCCGATGATGCCGGAGCTGGCAGCGATCATGCAGCAGCCGCCCGAGGACCTCATCCGCTCCGTCCTGGCGGACGACGAGCGGGAGTACTGGGAGCTGACAAAGCGGCTCAACCGCTCCGTGCAGGCCCTCCTGGAAGGCCCGCTCGGACGGACCTTCTCCGGCCAGACCACCGAACGGCTGCGTCATGACGCGCCCGGGATGAGCATCGACATCTCGGCGGTCGCCAAGCAGTCCCAGGACATCCAAGCCTCAGTGATGCTCGCTGCCTGGTCGGAGACGTTCGCCTCGATCGAGGCCGCCAACGCCTTGGCCGACGCGGGCCGCGCCCCGCAACGGCACTTCGTCACGGTGATGGATGAGATGTGGCGTCCGATGCGGATCGAAGGCGCGGGCCTGGTCGACAAGCTTGACGAGATCACCCGACTGAACCGCAACGACGGAGTGGGGAACATCTTCATCACCCACTCCTTGAAGGACATGCAGTCGATGGCCTCGGCCGCCGACAACATGAAGGCCCGCGGCTTCGCTGAGCGCTCTGGGATCGTCGTGACGGCCGGGCTGGCCAAGGAGGATCTGCGGGCGCTGTCCGAGGTCAAGCGCATGAGCGAGATCGAGATCACCACCGTGGCGGGATGGTCCACCCCACCCGGCTGGCGCCAGCGCATGGTCCGGGACCCCGAGACAGGGCAGATGCGGCCCGCGCCGCCTCCTGGCGCGGGGAAGGTCCTCGTCAAGCTCGGTGAGCGCGCCGGAATCCAGACTCAGGTCAAGCTGACGCCGACCGAGCTGCGTCTGCACGACACCAACGAACGGTGGATCACCGAGGCGGCGGTCTGACCATGCCGCAGCGCCGGCAGGTCGATGCGACGTCACAGAAGGACCGACTGATCCTGACCCTCGTCGGGATCGCCCTCGGGGTGCTCCTGGGCGGCGGCGGGTGGGTATCCATGCACCTCGGATACGCGATCGACGGCCGCCCAGCGCCCCCGAGCAACCCGGCCGAGCTGGCCGCGACAGTCGCTAAGGGAACTACGCCCTGGACGCCCTCGGCCACCCACGTGGCGATCGCCCTCAGCGGCCTACTGGTCATTCTGTTTATTCTGGTTCTCGTAGTCATCGCGCGATCGGGCCGCAAGAACCTCCGGCCCGATCGGGCGGCTCAGCACATGGCGTCCGGGCGCGACGTCGCCCACATGAGCGCCAAAGGATCGCACGCCAAGGCCGCCCGCCTCGGCGCTGTCGCTGCCTCGCCCGGTGTCCCGATCGGCAAGACCGTACGAGGCAACTCCCCCCTGTTCTCCTCCTGGGAGGACATGATCGCGATCGTCGCCGGCCCTCGGACCATGAAGACCACGGCATACGCGATCCCGGCCCTGATGGCCGCCCCTGGGGCCGGCATGGCCACCTCGAACAAACGCGACGTCGTAGACGCCACCCGCGACAGCCGAGCACGTCTCGGACAGGTGTGGGTCTTCGACCCACAGAAGGTGGCCAACGAGCCGACCACCTGGTGGTGGAACCCGCTGACCTACATCGCGGCGCACGATCCTGTGACGGGTCAAGCGCGACGCGACCCCGCCACGGGCTACGTCGCGGCGGACGAGTCACGAGCCGAGAAGCTCGCCGGGCAGTTCGTCGCCTCATCCCGCCCGGTCGGAGCCAAAACTGACGCCTACTTCGACACCGAATCCGAGAACCTCATCGGCCTGCTGCTGTTGGCGGCCGCGTGTGGTGAGGTCCCCCTGACGCGCGTCTACACCTGGCTGACCCAGCCCACCGACGACACCCCCGTCGACCTGCTGCGGCACAACGGATTCGACCTCCAGGAGCAGTCTCTCTTCGCCCTCAGCCACCTGCCCGACAAGCAACGTGAGGGCGTGTACGGCACCGCTCGATCGCTGATGGGCTTCTTGCGCAACCGCGCCATGGTCGCCTGGATCACCCCGCCTCCCGCCACTGCCCACCTGCGGCAGTTCCACCCCGCCAACTTCGCCCGGTCCCACGACACGCTGTACCCGCTGTCACGGGACGGCGAAGGAAGCGCCGGCCCACTCGTCGCAGCGCTGAGCCTCGCCGTGATCGACGCCCTAGAGGAGCTGGCCACCGCTTCACCTGGCGGCCGGCTCACCGTCCCCTTCCTTGCCGTCCTGGACGAGGCAGCCAACATCTGCCGTTTCCGCAACCTCGACTCGTACTACTCCCACTTCGGATCTCGCGGCATCCTGATGATGACCATCCTCCAGAACTGGGCTCAGGGCGAAGAGGTGTGGGGCATCAAGGGCATGGAAAAGCTGTGGTCTGCCGCCAACGTCAAGGTTTACGGCGGTGGAGTTGATGACGACAAGTTCCTGCGTCGGATCAGCGACCTGATCGGGCCCTACGAGCAGATCGTCACCAGTGAGTCCTCCGGCAGGGGCACGCGGCAGCGGTCCCGCTCGGTGCAGGAGAAGACCATCCTGACGGTGGCCGAGCTGCGCGAACTGCCGACCGGCCGAGCTATCTGCTTCGCCTCGGGCACTCCAGCCGTGCTCATTGAGCCGCAGCCTTGGTTCAGGGGCAAGGACGCGGCGGGAATCGAGGCCTCCCGCCAGGCGCACTCTCCGGTCGGGGGCGACGCGCTGTTGGCGACGTCGCCGTGGACCGTCAAGGCGATCGATGAGTGACCTTGACGACGGTCTGATAAGCGACACGCCCGCTGTCCCCCCTCGCTTGGCCGATGCCCCCCCTCCTGTCGGGCCAGCGGGTTCCCCGTTGGACGCCGTGGTGGCCAGCGCGGTCAAAAGCTTCGACGCTGCCGGGCTGGTCGAGGGTGTCGTCACCGCCGAGGTGGCCAAGGTGGTCCGCCAGATGGTCGCGAAGGCGCTCACCGAGGCACTGACACCGGAGCGACGCAAGCAGCTCGCCGCCACGGCGGCGGCGGCCGTCGAGGCGGAGTTCCAAGCGATGACCGGCGAGACGCCCGCCCCGGCCGGCGACGGCGCTGAGGAGGTCGAGAACCACTTCCCGAACGTCTACGTCTTCGTCCAGGACTTCCTGGTCAAGGTCCATGCCAGGCCCGTCCGGGCCCAGCTCTCGTGGCGCTGGTGCTCGCAGTGGTGGAACCACCCCGAGGCGCTCTCTCGCCTGGAGGCCCTCTGGAAAGCGTTTGAGGTCCTCCGTCGCGACCCCGGCACGGGTGCCGCCACCTGGTGGCGCGACTACGCCGACCCGACCATGGCGGCCCTCAGCGACGCCGGAGGCACGTTCGCCAAGTGCTCCGACACAACACATGGCGTCCCTTCGGACCTGCCCATGGATAAGCCGGCCGCGTGGCTTTTGGAGTCGGACGGCGCCACGTTGTCGTCCGAGTAGAACAGCTCTCAAGCTCACTACCCTCGGAGGAACCATTGGTGCATGCGCCGGCGTCTGACCAAGACGGCCGCACATGCCCCCACCCCCCAAGGGAGAGCGTGGAAAAGCACTCAGCCGGCTGGCTCGGGTCAGGCGTCAAACCCCTCAGCACCGCCGACTGGCTCGGGTCAGGCGTCAAACCCCTCAGCACCGCCGACTGGCTCGGGTCGGGCGTCAAACCCCTCAGCACCGCCGACTGGCTCGGGTCGGGCGTCAACCCCTCAGCACCGCCGACTGGCTCGGGTCAGGCGTCAAACCCCTCAGCACCGCCGACTGGCTCGGGTCGAGCGTCAAACCCCTCAGCACCGCCGACTGGCTCGGGTCGAGCGTCAAACCCCTCAGCACCGCCGACTGGCTCGGGTCGAGCCTCAAGTGGTTCCACATCGATGGTTGGCTCGCGAAGACCCTCGCCCTCAGACATCTCCCGAACGGTGTCGGGCTCTGGGGCCGCCTCAACGTCCTGGCGGCGGCGTCTCAGGCTCTCGTGGACGAGGGTGGCTGCTCGCCGGGTGCCGTTGACGCACTGTCGGGGGTCCTCCAGGACGCCGGCCTGGCGGTTCCTGATGACCTGGATCTCACCGCCATTAGCTCGCTGTCTTCATCCCTTGAGGACGGCGAACAGGTCTGGGAGACGCTCAAGGTTGTCGCGCCGAAGGTAGCGGAGTCTGTCGAGCGCCGGTCGGCCGAGCTGGCTACGCCGTTCCGTTCCCGCCGAGCCGTTCGCAACTCTCTGGCTGCCCTGGTCTGGACGACGGTCATCGGCCTCTACGTCGCGGGGGTGCTGCTCCCAGCTCCCTACAACCTGCTCGTAACGCTCACGCTGTCGACGTCGGGAGTTTCTGCCCCATCCGCTGTGAAGACCATGAACCGCCAGCTAGACAAAAGTCGACCACCAACCAAGGACTGACGCCGCTCACGCTTGACCCAACCCCATCGCCGCATCGTGACCACCGCCAGGAGGAACCCGTGAAGATCACCGACCCGGACAACGGCAACCGTCAGGATCGTTGGCAGACGGCGTTTGACGACCTTGAGCACCGCGTGGTACCTCTTTCGCGGTCATTCGCCGAGTCCTATCCTGAAGCATCCTGCCCACCCTCACGCCAGGGTCGGGTAGCGAAGATGACATCGGCGGGTGTGGTCCTCGGCGTGATCGGCAGCTTGAGAACTCCCATCAAGTCACACAGACCACACCCGTCACTCAAGCCACGCGGGCGAGTACCAGACAAAGCCGCAGGTCAGCGCCTCACCAGCCGACTTTGCCGGGGCCCCTGGCCCTTGAACGTTGGGGCGGCTGACTCCTTCTCGGAGTGGGACCGTGACCAGGGTGGCGTCCACGTCGAGGACGATGGTCTCGCCCAACAGAAGCCCCTAGGTCAAGGATCTTGCCAGGGACTCAGCGAGGTGGGAAACTGGCATTTCGGACTTGGCCGCCCCCCAAACGGAGCTCAAAGGAGAAAGTTATGACGACTGCCACACTCGTTCGGCCCAAGACGAACCAAGAAGTGCTGGGTTCTGAAGGGATTGTCCTCAACCATCTGTCCAGTGAAGCACGATCACAGCTCGACAGTCTAGGATTCGATGAGATTCAAACGCTCATCGATCTGAAGCGTCGCTTCGCTGGCGAACTGGCCATTGATCCGACGATGTACACCGGATCCGACGCGTACTAAGTTCTCCCGACACCCGGCCTTACTCGCATAACTTCGGAACTTCGTTCCGAAGTAAATAAGCGGGGCGGCCAAGGCCGGGAACACTACTTCTTCATCGACAAGGAAGCCTACTGCGATGAATTGGGCAAGAATCAACGCTCGGCGCGCCGTTCCCGGCGCGGGGGTATTCATTTCTATGACTCGCAAATGCCCGCTTCATTGCGCCCACTGTTCTACCGATTCGACGATGGCTAGCCCACAGGCTGAAGATGAATACTACCGCCGATTCGTAGGCTCCTTTACTCAGCAGGAGCACCCGGAGTTCGTGTGGTTCACGGGCGGTGAACCCCTCCTCCGCCATCGGCTAGTGCGCGATTTGGCTATCTCCTGCCACACCTTAGGTGCGTCAACCGTCCTCACTACCGGTTTGTACTTCGGACGCGGTGGGACAATCCCTAAGCCGTTCTGGCCCACGCTCCGGGAAATCGACTTCATCACGGTAAGCATCGACACCTGGCACGAGGAGGAGGTCGACCGTAGGAGTTCATTCTCGTGTTTTGACCAAATGCTAGAGCAGGGCTTGCGAGTGGGCATTCAGGCGACAGGGCGGGATAGTCATGACCCATACCTCTTATCCCTGCTTGAAGAGATCGAATCGCGCTTTGGTGAACGCATAGGGGTCTACGTCAATCTGCTCAAACCCACGGGCAGAGGGCAAAATCTAATGGACCCCTGGCAGCTGAGCGACGACGCCCTCTCCACAGGGCCGCCTCGGCCTCAAGGATGCGGCGGTCTCTCTTGGCCGGTGTTCGGCTTCAGTGGCCCTAGCACTAATGCGTGCTGCAACCAAGAAGCGGTGGATGAAGGCCCTTCTCATCTCAGCCTGAAAACAGACTGGCCCAGCATCGTCCGATCCCTTCGGGAAGATAGCGTCCTTCGAGTTATTAGCGTGCTTGGACCGCGCGTTCTGGGCTACGAGCTCGACGCGACATCGGAGCCTGCGCTCGACTATTGCGGAAAATGCAGAAGCCTGTCCGGGAGGCACGAGTTGGGGCTTGCCGCGGCCCGCATCACTTCTCGCCCATCATGGGAGGTTTTCGAGAGCTTGGCCCAGGAAATGCGGCAAGAGACGGGCGACCCCACACTTGACCATAAAGAGTTCGCGGGGCACGCAAAGAGGGGGACCTAGGCCAATGTCTGGCCCTACGGTCGCGCCCGTCAAGGCATCGCTGAGCGGACGCACACTTCTTCTGCTCCGGACGTTCGCGCCGCAGACAGGGCTCTCCGCCGAGGAAATAGCCACCGCCGGTGTAGCAGGCTACATCCGCTTCATGCATGCGACTCATGCCTATATGCGAACTAGCGTTCCTCTCATGGTCGCCGCCCGCGACCGCTTCGAATCGTTGTACGAAAAGAGTGTCGTTTCCTACCTCGATCAGCACATCATCGAAGAGACCGGCCATGACGCCTGGCTTCTCGAAGATCTGGCGGCCAACGACCTCGACGTCGATCTTACCGCGGTCGCAAGGATGCCCGAATTCGCGGCAGCATGCGGCTCGCAGTATTACCACATACTTCACGGCAACCCGTGGTTGTTCTTCGCTTACGTCTTTGCCCTTGAGATCTCCCCGCCTACTACTCATCTGATCGGCGAACTCGAAAAAAGAACCGGTCTCGATCCGACCGCCTTCAGAACCTTACAAGAGCACCAAAACCTCGACGATGGCCACTCGGCTGACCTAGCCCGACTCATTGATACATTTCAACTCAGCCCCAGCGTGGAGCTAGCATTTCAGCGAAATGCCTTGCTCAGCCGGACCCAGATCCATGTCGGCATCCGTCGGTTCTTGAATCAAGACCTTGAGACCTGAGGCTTACGGCGAGAAGTTCGCCGACGTCTACGACGAGTGGTACGAGAGTGGAGACGAGGCGCATCAAGCCGCAGACTTCCTCTCTGACAGAGTGCACGGCGGCCAGGTCCTAGAATTGGGGGTGGGGACGGGAAGGATTGCTCTCCTTCTCGCGGACCGTGGTCATGCTGTCACCGGAATCGACATCTCTGAACCGATGTTGAAGCGACTTCGCGAGAAGCCAGGTGGCGGGAACGTTAAGACCGTCCTCGGCAGCATGGTCGACATCCGCGATCTCGGACCATTCTCGTTGATCTACGCAGCCTTCAACGGGCTCTTCGGCCTTCAGACAGCCGAAGAGCAAGCGCGTCTCTTCTTGGCCAGCGCCGAGGTGTTGACCACGGGCGGGCTTCTGGTGATGGAGGCGAGCGCGCCAAGCGCGCAGGGATTGAGCACCAATGGCCGCCCTCGTGTCGTAGGCATCACCGAAACGACGGTCCTGCTAGAAGCCGCGCATCTCGATGAGCAGGCTCAACGCCTCGATCTGCAGATTATCGAACTCTCAGAATCGGGAACGAAACTTTACCCGGCCAGCCTGCGCTACGCATACCAGAACGAAATGGAGCTCATGGCCTCCGCAGCTGGACTACGCGTTCGGGAACGCCTGTCCGGCTGGGCGGGAGAAGCAGTACCTCCTGGCGCACAACCCTCCATCACCATCTATGAGGCCTTCTAATGGGCAGGTAGGTTAAGGCGTTCGACACGCGCTAATCTAAACGCTGCGACTAGACGGGAAAGCGGCCAGAAATGAGACGTCCGGAGATCCTGCGTGACACCGATTTCCGCCGGTTCTACTTCGGGCAGCTCGTCTCATTCTTGGGGGATCAAACGTCGGTCCTGGCCATCCCCTTGACAGGGGTTCTCGTGCTAAATGCTGGCCCCTTCCAACTGGGACTTCTTACCGCGGTCGGCATCTTGCCCAGCCTGTTCTTTTCGCTGTGGGCTGGTGCGATGATCGATCGCCGAGGACGGCGGCGCCAGACGATGCTGGTGGCGGATGTGGGTCGGGCGGTCGCCGTGCTCAGTCTCCCCGCGGCCTACTTCTCTGGGCACCTCACTCTGACTCAGCTTTACATCGTGGCGTTCGTCGTCGGGACGCTCGACGTCGCGTTCGCGGTGGCGTATCAGGCGCTGGTCGTCGCGATGGTCAAAAAGAGGCAGTACCTGGCGGCCAACAGCCTACTGAACGGGACCAGGTCGTTGGCTGAAGTGGTCGGCCTAGCCCTAGGAGGCACCCTGGTCGGCCTCTTGACCGCGCCCGTCGCCTTGGTCCTCAACGCCCTCAGCTTCGTCGTCAGCGGCGCGCAACTCGCGCGCATCCATCCGTCTGAACCTCCGGGCGATACGTCGAGAACCGGCGGCCTCGCCGGCGGAATGACCTGGATCGGCCGCAACCCCCCCGTCAGAACGCTGTTGCTGTCGACAGGCACCACCAACTTCTTCGCGTTCATCGGCAATGCCTTGCTCGTGCTCTACGCCAGCCAGACTCTCGGGCTCAATCCCACCGTCATTGGTATCGTCTTCGGCGCCGGCGCCGTCGGTGGTGTGATTGGCGCTGCCACCTGCAGTCGAGTAGTACAGCGAGCAGGGCTCGGCAGGGCCGTACTCATCGCAGCCTTCGCTTTCCCAGCCGCAATGCTGCTCTACCCCGCGGCGCGAGGCAGCACCGTAACCGCCGCACTCCTGCTTGCCGCCGGCGAGTTCCTAGCGGCGGTTGCGGCCCTGTGGCTCGACATCAGTATCGGAGCCGTCTTCGCCCAGCAGATTCCCGACCAACTCCGCTCTCGAGTGGCAGGCGCTTACCGAACCGTCAACCACGGCATCCGACCCCTCGGAGCCCTCCTCGGCGGCCTCCTCGGAACACACGCTGGACTACGTAACGCGCTGCTCATCAGCGCCGTCGGCGCCATCGGCGGAGCACTACTCCTTCTACGCCCAACCATCACGACACTGAAGCTCCAAAACGAGCCAGTAACCCAGGAGCGATGACCGGCACCACCTTGGGTGCCGATCCCGAGCGCCCAGGAAACCCACCCAACCTGTTCGAGCTCTACCCGATGCCCACCCGACGGTGTAATCCCGAGCGTGGAGAGTCGGCTGTGGGGGGCCTGCCGGCGATTAGGGTCGGCAGACGCGGCCAGTGGCGCGTCGAGGTGCCAGGTTCTTTGGAAGGATAGCAACTCAGCCCATTCGCACCGCAAACGGTCGCTGTCGGTGTTTCGGGAGGTGAAATGTCCTTAGGGGAAACACTCGGACTCGCCGCGACGGTAGTGGGTCTGCTCGCAACGACCTTCGCGGTGTGGCGGTGGGCGACCCGCGTGTGGCGCCGTACGGTCGGCAGCCGCAGGGTGTTGCAGCGTCAGCTCGATGGAATCGGCTGCGGTGTCACTGTTGCCTATGTCGAAGACCGGCTCGGACGGCCTGCTTTCCGGCGCCGGCGCTCCGGCCTGGTCGAGTTAAGTTGGCGCCTGCCGCACGCTTGGTTCTGCGGTCTCATCGGGGACGACAGTCTGCTGAGTTTTGCAATCACGGTCACGGACCCGAAGTTCCGCTACGACTGCCGCCACCTCACATTTGGACACCTGCCAGTGACGCTCGGGCGCGACACCCTGGCGACCGGTCCGAAGCCCATCAAGACAACCGTCAGCGTCGGAGCCCGCAGGGTCTACGTCACCGACGAGCACTACTTCGGCAACCCCGGCGCCTACCAGAATTAGTGTGGCGGACGGGCCCTTGTCCGTTCGCTCGACTGCTCTACCGGCCTCGGCCGAGCGTCTTGGTGCGCTTCTTGGCCTGCTCAACACCGCGGCCCTTGGCGGCCGTCTTCTGTCGCCCCTGCCCGGACTGCGCGGCCGTCTTCGGGTGCTCCGCGTTGAGGTGGTCCGCTGTCAGCTTGGCCTCTCGCTGCGTCTCAGGGACGCCGGCCTCCTTCATCTCTTTGGCGGTCTCTTCGCGTCGCTCGGTCGAGTCGTAGGCCGGCCCCTCGGCTTCGATCTCGTCCGCGGGGTTGGCGTGTCGGTCAGCCTCGGTGCTCGCCTCGTCGCCTCGGGCGGCCGCGGCCTCCGATGCTTGCCGGCGTTCGGCGGCCTTCTCCGGGTCCTCCTCGATACGGGCCTTGCTCTCTTCCTCGGTGGCGATTCGTTCCTCCTCGCCGCCCTCGTGACGTCGCCCGGCCTCCTGGTCCAGCTCCTCGAACCATGCCGTGAGGCGCTCCGAGTACGGGCCGAACCTGTCGGGGTCCAGCTCGGCCCACTCCCGCGCGCCCTGGCGAAGCGCGTCCTGGTCGGCGCGCGGCGAGGTGGCCATCAGGTCCTTGTCGAGCGTCTCTCGATAGAACCGTTCTGCGACCTGGGCTTGTGCGTCGTACCGGCGTTGCCCTTCCTCGGCGTCCTGTGCGGCCTGTTGCGCTGAGCGCATCTTGTGGTCCTGCGCGGAGCGAATCATCGTCTCCGCGACCCTGCTGAGCGCGGCCGCCGATGTCATCCCCACCGATCGCAGCTCGTCAACCGGATCTTCATCGTGAGCCATCTCGGTCCCCTTCCCTGGTGGTTCCGCCACGGGTGGTGGCGGGGTCTATGCGTGGCGTCAGCGGGCGCGGCAGCGGGTCCACTGCCGGCCCGGCCGGCGCCGGTGTAGGTACTCCAGGTGCCGTCCTGCGCGGGCCGACCTGGCCGGCCAGGGCGACCTGTCGGGCCTCCCAGGTGCGCCGCTCTGCCTCGGTCATCGTCTCCGGGGGCAAGACCCGGTATCCGGTCATCGGAACGCGCTCCAGCCGCTCCAGAACCTCGCGCTGGAGAACCTCGGCTTGCCTCAGGTTCTTGGTGGCCACGTGGTAGTCCCGTAGTGCCGTCGCGGTCTGGAGGACCTGCCGCATCAGCACCGCTCCCGCGATCTTCGGCTTGTCGTCACGGCGGGCCGACATGAACAGCAGCGCCGTCCCCATCGGAGACTCCTTGACCCGTCGCCCGGCCGGCAGACCCTTGCGGTGCACCTGCGCGGAACGGCTCAGCGCGGCCGCCGCCTGGCGCAGCTCGCCGGCGTTGGTCTGGTCGTAGCGCGCCCACGCCGACAGCGCCCCCGACACGTCTTTGGCCGCGTCGGCCCACGCCACGTGGTCCCCGATCGGGACCTGGGCCAACCGCTGGTTGAAGGCGCCCAGATTCTTAGCCGCGACGTCCGGCGCGGACGGGGCCAGACGCTTCGTCTCCCGGCCGCCAGCGTGCTTCGGGGCCCGCCCCCGGAACGCCGCCTGCCACTCCTCTGACGCCTGCTGTGCTTCCTCGATCGACGGCTCCGGCCAGCCCTCCCGCAACCGGGGCAAGGTGAGGTCCCGGCCCAACGTGCCGCCGCCGTAGAAGACGAGCTTGTCCTTGTACTGCTCGGGCTTCAACGCTGCCCGGTAGCCGCCCACGACGTCCGTGGTGCCGGCCGCGAAGAACGGCTTGACGATCACGCCATCCGCTCGGACGCGTCGGAGCCACTCGGCCTCCGACGTCGCCGCCACCGCCGCCGACCGGACCCGCTGAGCCAGTTCCTTAGGTGCTGTCAGGTTCATCTCGGCCCGTTCCGCCTGGTAGCGCTCGGCCGGCTTCTCGCCCCGCTCAGCGGTCCCATGCGAGCGGCCTTCGACACGGGTTAGACCGTGCTTCACCTCCAGGTCGCGGCACGCGTCCTGGGCCCTCTTGTAGTCCCGCAATCGCCCGTCCCACCTGGTGCCGTCCTCGCGCACCATGGACGCCGCGA
>JAABUL010006047.1_pt1 | contig 14309 bp, 13 predicted proteins | sample 5559151 | NCBI WGS metagenome assembly JAABUL01 (sample SAMN10711876, study PRJNA513368) | rock metagenome | isolation source: Antarctica rocks | place: Antarctica: Victoria Land, Pudding Butte sud | reverse complement strand
CCGCGAAAATGCGTCTGCTCCGCTCGTCCAGATGCGACGAAAGAGCCAGAAAGCGTTCGCGAATCGCGGTGGCATTGGTCATCGCTGCGGTGTACCGATACCAATCGCGCCGAGGGAAACGGCAACCTGCACCAACAAGAGCTACCCGATTCAGTTATCTTTGGATGGGCCCTTAGATGGACTCTTTCAGAGCCTTGGCGACCCGGAACGTCACCTTCCGGCTGGCCGCAACATGAACCGATGCGCCAGTCGCCGGATTACGCGCCATACGGGCGGGCTTATCCTTGATTTCCAGGATGCCAAGACCGGCAATCCTCACCCGCGCGCCCGATCTCATTCGCTCCACCAGGTCGGAGACGAGTGCATCGGCGAATGATTCTGCATCCCGCCGTGACAGACCGTGACGATCGGACAGATCAGCCGCCAGATGCTTCATGGTCACGGCAGGTTGCTTGGCCGGTGCTGGGGGTGCCGCAGGCGCCTTCGCTTTTGACGACTTGAGAGCTGCGGGGGTCGGTGTGGTCGCTTTCGCTGTCGCCGTCTTCGACGCCTTTGCCGGCACGACCTTGACGGGCGCGGCCTTGACGGGCGCAGGCGCGGGCGCCGCCGCTTTCGACTTTACCACCTTGGCCGGTTCGACCGCTTTAGACTTCGACGCCGCGGCCGGAGCCGCGTTGCCCTTCGGTGCCGTGCTGGCCTTCGCCGCTCGTGCCATTCGCTCGTTTCCTCTCGATCCAGCGGCAGAGAAATCACGATGCCGCCGCGAGAACAAGATCGCTCATGCGCAATCAGCAGGATGACGAGTGCCGCAGCCGCTCACGGCCGGCAAGGGTCGCCCAATGGGCGCCCGGCTCCGCCGGCTTCGCCCTGGCCTGCCGCGATCGTGCCGCGGCCAGGGGATCGGGTTAGGGAAGAGGAGTGATCCGCCGCACGAACGGCTGATCGACCTCTTCCTCCACCCCCGGTCGCACAAAGCGCGCTCTGTTCGCATTGCGCTGTGCAACCGCTCGAGTCGGAGAGTGGTCATGCCTGATGCCGCCCAGTTCACGCTCAACCTGTTCGACAGCTCCGCCCTCGGATGGACGGTGCCGGTTCCCATGTCGACGTCGGCCGACGATAACGATGCCTCGGACGAAACCGAGGCTCCGATCCAGGCGCCCGTCGCTCGCGCAATCGGCAAGAAGCTGCCGGCCAACAATTATCGGCTGACCGGCGACCGTACGCTGGCGCGCGGCTGGCCGGCCCGCGGGCGCGAGAACGTCGAGGCGATCCGGCTGTCGAAGCAGATCGAGGACGAGAACCGCGCCGCCACGCCTGCCGAGCAAGCCAAGCTGATGCGCTACGTCGCCTTCGGCGCCTCCGAGTTGGCGCAGAGCGCCTTCATGGCGCCGGGCGAACACCGCTTCCGGTCCGGCTGGGAACAGATCGGCGACGATTTGCGAGAGACCGTGACGCCGATCGAATACGCCGCCCTTCAGCGTGTCACCCAATACGCGCACTATACGTCCGAACAGATCGTGCGGGCAGTCTGGCGGGCCGCGCAACGCCTCGGCTTCGCCGGCGGCCGCGTGCTCGAACCCGGCATAGGCACCGGGCTGTTCTTCGCGGCCATGCCGGACGAGTTGCGCGACGTGACCCGCCTGACCGGGGTCGAATACGATCCCGTCACCGCCCGCATCGCCCGGCTACTCCACCCGAAGGCGACCATCCGCGCCGAGGACTACACGCGCAGCTCGCTCGGCGACGGGTTCGACCTGGTCATCGGCAACCCGCCCTTTGCGGCGCGGACCGTGCGAGCCGACCCGCGCACCGCGTCGCTGGGTCTACAGCTGCACGACTACTTCATCGCGCGCTCGATCAGCCGCCTCCGGCCCGGCGGGCTTGCCCTGTTCGTCACCAGCACGGGAACGATGGACAAGACGAGCACGACGGCCCGCGAGCACATCGCCGGTATGGCCGACCTGGTGGGCGCGGTTCGTCTGCCCGAATACAGCATGCAGGCGACCGCCGGCACGCACGTCGTCGTCGACATCCTCGTTTTCCAGCGGCGAGCCGAAGGACACGCGCCGGCCGGTCCCGCCTGGCATCAGCTTGTAGAGGTCACCGTCGCCGACGAGGAAAGCGCGGAGGCAAGCGATCCGGAGGCGGCCGACCCGAGCGCAACCAGCGAAGCGGAGACCGATCCGCCCGCTCCGGACGCCCCGAGCCTTCCGCGTCATCTGCGCCGCGGCGTCGTGCTGGTGAACGAGTATTTCACCGCGCACCCCGAGATGGTGCTTGGCACCCACGCGCAGCGACGCGGCATCTACGGAATCGGCCGATCCTACACCTGCCTGCCGAACCCAGACGCCGCGGGCACCCTGGAGGTGCAGATCGACGCGGCTTTGTGGCGTCTGCCGGAGAACATTCACACGCCCGATCCGGACGCCCTGACCAACGAGGAGCCGGAGAGTCCGGAACCGGCAATATCCATCGGTCGCGCTGCAGACGGTGCGACCGTCAAGGAAGGCAGCTACCTGAACGGGCCTGGCGGGCGTCTCTGCCAGGTGGCAAACGGCGGCGTCGTTCCGGTCGAGATCAAGGACGGCAAGACCAAGACCGGCATCGCGCCCAAGGCGGTCAAAGTCATCCGAGCGTTGATGGCCGTCCGCGACGCGCTGCGCGACGTGCTGCGGGCGCAGGCAGATGGACGCCCTTACCAGGAGCAGCAGGTTCGGCTCCGCTGCGCCTACTCCAATTTCATCCGCTATTACGGCCCGATTAACCACACCACCATCGTCGTGCAGACCGACGCCGAGACCGGCGAGGAGCGCGTGCAGCACCGCCGGCCCAACCTGGCGCATTTCGCCGACGATCCCGATTGCTGGCTGGTCGCCTCGATCGAGTACTACGACGTGGACACCGGCCTGGCCCGGCGCGGACCGATCTTCAGCGAGCGGGTCATCTCGCCGCCGGCCGCCCCGATCGTCACCACGGCCGCCGATGCGCTCGCCGTCACACTCAACGCCACAGGCCGGGTCGATCCCGACCACATCGCGGAACTGCTGGAATGCTCGGCGGCCGAGGCGATGGAACGGCTCGGTCAAACCGTGTTCCTCAACCCGGCAACCGAGGTGTGGGAGATAGAGGATGCCTATCTGTCCGGACCGGTGCGGCACAAGCTGGCCGCGGCCGAGATCGCCGTCACCTCGGATGGCCGCTTCGCGCGCAACGTCGAGGCGCTCCGGCTGGTGCAGCCGCAGGATCTACTGCCCTCTGACATCACAGCCCGCCTAGGAGCGCCATGGCTGCCCGATGACGTGATCGAGGCGTTCGTCAGCAAGGTCATGGACGGCGAAGTGTCGATCCGCCACTCCGAGGCGTTCGCGACCTGGACCGTCGTCGCGGCCAACTTCGCCCGCTCGGCGGCAGGAACCTCCGAATGGGGCACCGAACGGCGCAATGCCACCGGCCTGCTGCACGACGCGCTGAACGGCAGCACGCCGCAGATCTTCGACGTCATCATCGTGGATGGGTCCGAACGCCGCGTGCTCAATCTGGAGGAAACCGAAGCCGCGAAGGAGAAGCTGAACAAGATCAAGACGGCGTTCGTCGATTGGGTCTGGACCGACAGCGGCCGCGCCGACCGGCTCTCCCGCCTGTACAATGATCGCTTCAACAACCTGGTGCCGCGCCGCTTCGACGGCTCGCACCTGACGCTGCCCGGGGCGAGCGCGGTGATCCGCTTCTACCCGCACCAGAAGAACGCGACCTGGCGGGTGATCTCGGCGGGATCGACCTACATCGCCCACGCAGTCGGCGCCGGCAAGACGTTCACGATGATCGCGTCGATCATGGAACAACGGCGTCTCGGCCTGATCGGCAAGGCGCTGGTCGCCGTGCCCGGGCACTGCCTGGCGCAGTTCAGCCGCGAGTTCCTGCAGCTCTACCCGAACGCCAGAATCCTGGTCGCCGACGAGAGCAATTTCGCCAAGGAGAAGCGCGCCCGCTTCCTGGCCCGCGCGGCGACGGATCTGTGGGACGCCATCATCATCACCCACGCCGCCTTCAAGTTCATCGCGATCCCAGGGGACTTCGAGCGCGCGATGATCAACGACGAGATGCAGAAGCTCGAGGAGGTCGCCCTCGACATCGACAGCGACGACCGGATCACCCGCAAGCGCGTCGAGGCGCTGAAGGAGAGACTGGCCGAGAAGCTGGAGACGCTGCAGGCGCGGCGCGACGACATGCTGACGATCGCCGAGATGGGCATCGACCAGCTCATCGTCGACGAAAGCCAAGAGTTTCGTAAACGGAGTTTTGCGACGAACCGCACGACCCTGAAGGGGGTCGATCCCGACGGCTCGCAACGGGCGTGGGACCTCTACGTCAGGCGCGCCTTTATCGCGACGGTGAACCCGCGCCGGGCGCTGATCCAAGCGTCCGGCACCCCGATCACCAACACGATGGGCGAGTTGTTCACCCTGCTGCGGTTCCAGAACGAAGGCTTGCTGATCGAGCGCGGTGTCCACGAGTTCGACGCCTGGGCCGCCTGCTTCGGCGAGACCCGCACCGAGTTGGAGTTGCAGCCGTCCGGCGCCTACAAGCCGGTCGAGCGGTTCAGCCAGTTCGTCAACATCCCCGAGCTGATCGATATGTTCCGCACCGTCGCCGACGTGGTGCAGAAGGACGATCTGCGACCCTACGTCCGCCTGCCTCCGATCAAGGGCGGCCAACGCCAACTGATCACCGCCCCAGCCAGCGAGGGGTTCCGCGGCTATCAAGCGGTGCTGGCCGACCGCATCGAGAAGATCCGGACACGGACCGGCAAGGTGCAGAAGGGCGACGACATCCTGCTCAGCGTCATCACCGATGGGCGGCACGCCGCCATCGACATGCGGCTGGCGAGCCTGCGCGCGACCAACGACGAGGAGAACAAGCTGAACCGCTTGATCCGCAACGTGCTGCGGATCTGGCAGGAGACGGCCGCCGATCGGTTCAACCAGCCTGACGGGACGCCGTTCCCGATCCCCGGCGCGGCACAGATGATCTTCTCCGACCTCGGGACGCTCGCGGCCGAGGACAAGCGCGGCTTCTCCGCCTACGCGTGGATTAAAGCCGAATTGATCCGGCTTGGCGTGCCGGCGGCCGAGATCGCAATCATGCAGCACTTCAAACGGTCGGCGGAAAAACAACGCCTGTTCAACGACGTCAACGCCGGCCGCGTCCGTATCATCCTCGGCTCGACACAGACCATGGGAACGGGGGTCAACGCCCAACTCCGGCTCCGGGCAATGCACCATCTCGACGTGCCGTGGCTGCCCTCCGACATCGAGCAGCGGGAAGGGCGCATCGAGCGCCAAGGCAACCAAAGCGGCGACATCGAGATCGTGGCTTACGCGACGCTCGGCTCCATGGACGCGACCATGTGGCAGAACAACGAGCGCAAGCAGCGCTTCATCCTCGCGGCACTGGCCGGGGACCGCAGCGTGCGCAAGCTGGAAGACGTCGGCGACGCGGCCGATCAGTTCGCGCTCGCCAAAGCCATCGCATCGGGCGATGCGCGGCTGATGCAGAAAGCGGGCTTGGAAAGCGAGATCGCCAGGCTGGAGCGCCAGCGCGCCGCCCACTTCAACGACCAACTCGCCGTGCGCCGCCGCATCACCGAGTTGCAAGACGAGAGCCACCACGCGGCGCGACGAGCTGATCAAGTCAGCCTTGACCTGGCCCAGCATATCTCGACCCGCGGCGACGCCTTCGTGCTCATCGCCGGTGATCGCCGCATCACCGAACGCCGCGTCGCAGGCGCGATGCTGCTGTCCAAGGTGCGGCTGATGGCCCGGTCGAATACCGAGGACGAGATCGTGCTCGGCACGCTCGGCGGCTTCGATCTGGTCGGTTGGGCCGGCCGCACCTGGCGTAACCAATTCGAGGCATCGCTGCTCTTGCGCCGCCATGGGATCGATGAGCCGATCCAACTCGAGGCCGACCTGACGCAGGCCGGGCTGATCGCCCGCATCGAGCATATTCTGGAGCACTTTGAGGACCAGAAGCTCGACTACGAGCGCAAGACGCGGGAGGCCGAGCAGCGGCTGGTCGGCTTCCGCGAACGTCTCGGGCAACCCTTCGCGTTGCAAGGAGAGTTGGACGGCAAGCTCGCCCAACTCAGCACGCTCAATGCCGACCTCAAGGGCGAGACGAACAAGACGAACGAGATGGAGCTGATGCCGGAAGCGGCCTGACGCGCCGAAAGAGACGAGCGCGGAGCGGGAAAAGTGCCGCCCCGCGTCCGTCGCGGCAAGGGTCGCGCCACCGCGCGCCCGGCTCCGCCGGCTTCGCCCTTGCCCCGCCGGACTGGCGCAGAGGCGTGGGGGAGAGGTCTTCCATCACGGAGCCAGACCCATGACCATCTGCTTCAGCGTCAGCAGCTATGACGATCAGTTGGACATCTACAACTGGATCGCCGGGACTGTCGGCGACGACGAGATTTCCCTCAGCAACGCCAATGGCGTCGACGTTCTCCTCGCCATCGGCTTGGAGCCGGAGCCCGCGGGAATCGTCCCTCTGAGCGCGTTCGCAGGGCTGATTACCGCAGCGCTGCGCCGGCATCTGGACCGGCGTTCACCGGCGATCGAAACGACGTCCGACTGCGCGCCGGCCGGCTCACGATCATCGAGTGCGGCCGACGCGAAGGGTACATCGAAGCGCAGCTCGGCCGCCTGGCCCGTCTCTCCCAGACAGGAGTGACGGTGGGAGCAACACACATCTGCTGGGGCTGATGCCGCCCCGCGTCCGTCGCCGCAAGGGTCGCGCCACCGCGCGCCCGGCTCCGCCGGCTTCGCCCTTGCCCCGCCGGACTGGCGTCGCGGCATGGGGGAGGGGTCTTTCATAAGAATGGCGGAAGGCGGAATCCCTCGAACCAGGAGCACACCATGCCCGAGTTGCGCCGCGTCAATCCCAAGACGCTCACGCCGAACCCGAACAACCCGCGCCGCACCCCGGCCGGCAAGGAGATGGACGCCCAGCTCGTCGCCTCCATTCTCGCGATCGGCTTGCTGCAGCCGCCCGTCGTGCGCGAGATCGACGGAAATCTAGTGGTCCGCGCCGGCGATCGCCGCGCCAAGGCCGCCATCAAGGCGGGCCTGAAAGAGATCGACGTTTACGTCCTCGATACCGACGAGGCGAACGACCCCATGACGGCCATGAGCGAGAACCTCGTCCGGGTGTCGATGAATCCGATCGACACCTGGCGCGGAATCGAGGGGCTCGAGGCCCAAGGCTGGAATGAACAAGCCATCAGCGGCGCCCTCGCCATCCCCGCCCGTGCCGTCCGCAAGCTGAAACTGCTCGGGGCCCTGCACCCGCCGATGCTGGACTTCATGGCCAAGGGCAGCATGCCCACCGACGATCAGCTCCGGACCATCGCCAACGCCTCTGCCGACGAACAGGCCGAGGTCTGGAAGTCGCACAAGCCCAAGAAGGGGCATGATGTCATCTGGTGGGAGGTGGCGCGCGCCCTCAGCAAGCGGCGCATCGCCTTCTCGGCGGCGAAGTTCGACGACAAGATTGCGGCCGATTACGGCGTGGCTTGGGAAGAAGACCTGTTCTCCCCCGCCGGCGCCGAAAACCGCTACACCACCAACGCCGAGGGATTCTTCGCCGCACAGCAGGCGCATATGCTGGCCACCCTGCCACCCAACGGCACCATGTTGACGGTGGGCGAATACGGCGCAGCCCAGCTCCCAAAAGGCGCGGAGCGGGTTTATTCGACCGCGAAGAAAGGCGATCTGATCGGCCACTACATCGACGAGCGTAGCGGCGAGATCACGACGATTGCCTACCGGATGCCCCCGCCGAAGGCGAAGGCGACGCCGGGGAAGGACGGCACCGTGACCACGGGCGGCGACGCCTCGGACGACAGCGGCACCGTCGTCAAAATCAGGCCGGACGTGACCCAAAAGGGCATGGCGATGATCGGTGAGTTCCGCACCGACGCGCTGCACCAGGCGCTCGACGACAGCGCCATCCCGACGGAAACGCTGCTCGGCCTGCTGGTGATTGCCTTCGCGGGCAAGAACATCGCCGTGCAGTCTCCGCAGGGGATGGAGGTAACGTCGCGCCTGCAAGTCCTCGCCTCCATCTGCGAGGGTGGCGTGCTCAGCATCGACAGCGATGCCATTCACACCGCAGCGCGGGCGATGCTGAAGCTGGTCCTGTCCTGCCGCGACAACATGACCGACAGCGGGATCGCGTCCAGGATCGCGGGCGACGCGCTCTGCGCCAACAAGCACCTCCCGCACATGGCAACCGAGGAGTTCCTCTCCTGCTTGTCGCGAGCGGCGCTGGAACGCTCGGCCAAAGCCGAGAACGTCTCGCTCGGCGCCCGGGTCAAGGATACCCGTGCCGCCCTGGTCAAGCACGCTGACGGTTCGACCTGGCAATACCAGGGTGCCCGTTTCGACCTTACCGGCGCCGAGTTCGCCAACGGCACGCAGGAGTATCGATACGAGAGGTCGAGCCATTTCGTCGCGGGGAGCGGTTCGAGCGACAGCGAAGACGGCGATGGCCGCGATGGTGAAAGCGGCAGCGCTGATGGCGGCAGCGAGGACGACGCCGGCGAAAACGGGGCCGGCTCGTCCGAAGCCAACGCCAAGGTGATCGTAGGTGACGACGCGATCAGCAACGCCGCCTAGCCGCCCCATGCGCCCGGCGCCGCCCTCCGGCCCGGGCGCTCCTTCGGAGCACCCCGACATGACACACATCCCGATCGGGACGGTGCAAACCGCCCCTCGTACGATGACGCGCGCCAGCTTGCCGCCGCTCTCCGGCAACCTCGCACAGCTTCGCGCAGCACTCGCCGACAAGCGCCTCACGGTGAGCCGGCTGGAAGCGGGGTGGGTCGCCGCGGCGGAAGCGGCGATCGCCCTACATCTCCCGAAGCACGTCCGCCTCGAGGATCGCGGAACGTGGGACGGGCCAACCTACCGCCGCTACCTCGCGCAAGCCGAGAAGATCGAGCTGGAATTCAAGCCGCGCATCCGGCGACTGCTCTCGGAAATCGACAGCTTGGAAGGGCTTCTGTCACCCTCCCAAGCCGTCTTCACCCGCAACGCCGCCTAGCCGGAACAGGAGACGAGCATGTCTATTCACAAAAGCATCACCACGGAGCGCGTCTGCGAAGCCGTGGAACGACACAACACGACGTTGGATAATCCTGGCTTCTGCACCCAATGCGGGGCCGACGCCGAGGGCGTCGAACCCGATGCCGAGGGCTGCGAATGCGAAATCTGCGGCGCTCCAGCAGTTTGCGGCGCTGAGGAATTGTTGATCCGGCTGGTGTGACAAACCGGGGACGTTCTCCCGAACGCCCCCGCTCAGTCGAAACTTCCAACATTCACCTTCCGTAATTACCCGGAAGTTTGGTTGGGCGTGTACGAGACGAGATCCCACCGTGCTTTGACCGCCGCCATTGCCCACGTTCCGACGCTCCGGCCGGGCGGCCGGCGGATAGATCGGGTGGCGGGGTCAGTGCCGCAGCCGAGCGCAGCGCCGCAAGGGGCGGACGGCACGCCGCCATGCACCCCGACCACTTCACCCTCCTCTCGGTTTACCAGCTTTGCGGCCCTCGGCGCGCCCGCCCTGGTCAGCGCCAATGCCCTATCGCTCTGGTCCCGCGACACCCTCGAGCTGCGCCATTGGGAGCGCTTCGACGGCCGTCGTCTCAATGTCGTCGCCCGCCTCCGGTAGCCTTTGATTCCGCGGGCTCCTTTCCCGGTTACACCCCATTTCTCTCGCGGCCTCGACCGCGGGTCCGTTCACCAATCAGCTCCCGCTCGAACGACCGATACGCCTCGCGCTCCGGGCTATTGGCAGCTCGAGCAGAGATCAAGCGGATGATCTCGTCCCGATCAGTGTGCGTCACCATGGCGATTACGAGGCCGCCCAGACAGCCGATGGAGTTGGTACGGACCTCGCCGTAATCTCGACGGTTGTCGGCCCGATCCAGAGTAGGCCGGTCGAAGAGCCGCACGGCATCGCGGAAATCGATGCCGTGCTTGCGGATGTTCACCTGATTCTTGACTTCGTCCCACTCGAACCCAGGCGGGAAGCCGCCTGGGGGCAAGCTCACTTTCGGTTGCGGGGCGGAGCGGGCTTGAAAAGCTTCAACTCGTCGGCCGTGAAGATCGGAGCCGCGTCCGGGTCGTCGGCGACAGCGCGAGCGATGTCTTCGTCTGATTGGGTCCGAATGCGGTCCCAATCAGTTTGTGTCTCGATAACCACTTCTTTAATTGCTGGCACGGTGCATTCCTGGCCTCAAAGGCCGAGATAGGATCTTGGACATGCAGAATAGCAGTTTCGACAAAGATTCTCAAAACGTTCTGCGCCGAACCTGATCCCAGCTCAGTCCGTTCCCGACTAGTCCATACTTCGGTGAAGAAGGGCGAAAGCGGCTCGGATGTCGAGGGCGAAGCCGCTACCAGAATTGGTAGCTGCTGAGCCAACTTGATAGTGCCCTCGCGAGCAAATATCGTAGATAGCCCGCCCATCGCAATCTCAGTTCGCCCGGAGCTGGCCGCCCGCGCGGCCGCATTCTCCCGAATGCCCGATCAAGGCGCGGACTGCGGCTGCACGGGAGGAGCTGCGAGCGCTTCACTGTGCGGCGAGGTCGACTGGTCCGACCTGAACCCGATCCGCGCTTAGGAGACGGCTTTCCTCGAACACTGAACCAGCCAGCCGGCCGGTGATGGGAAGCTGAATGAGGAATGGGAGAGAGGGGGAGGGGAGAGATCGCCTAACCGGGTCTGTGGCCCGCTTCCGCATCCCCGCTTCGCTTCGCTTCGCTGCGCGCCTTCGGCTCACGACGCTGCCGTGTCGGTCGCTGCACTCGCTCCCGCACCAACCACGCCGTTCGGGGTGCGGGCGGTCCCCATCCCGGTTCGTGCTGGTTCGTATCAGGAATGGAATGAGGCAGGGCAAGACCGCTCCGCCAATCCACCTGAGACCACCGCGAAGGAACACCCCATGTCCGGTTCTCTCAACAAAGTCTGCCTCATCGGCCACCTCGGCGGCGACCCCGAAGTCCGCAGCTTCCAGAACGGCGGCAGCGTCGTGACATTCAGCGTCGCCACGAGTGACAGCTGGAAGGATGCCAACAGCGGCGAGCGCCGCGAGCGCACCGAGTGGCACCGGGTTGCGATCTTTGGCGACGGCTTGGGCAAGCTCGCCGAGCGGTATCTGTCCAAAGGTTCGCGGGTTTACCTCGAAGGCAAGCTCAGCACCCGCAAGTGGCAGGACCAGTCCGGCGCCGACCGTTACACCACCGAGATCCACCTCACGCCCTACAACGGCGTGCTGACCTTCCTCGACAACAAGCGTGATGAAGAGCGGGCTCCCAGCGCGGGTGGACGGGCCGCTGCGTCCCCGCGTGTGCCGGCGACGGCCGGCGCGGATGGCGCGTCGTGGGACGCCGGTGCGGGGCCGGATCTGGAAAACGACATCCCGTTCTGACGGTCCGTTGGCTGAGGCGCTGATCCCGATCGGCGCCTCGCCGCACTCCCACCATCAGCATCGTCGAAGGGAGGCAATCATGAACCCGGTTTACGTTGTCGAAGAGCACGGCAGCCCACAGGCAAGCGTTCTCATCGGCCTCTACGAGAGCCGCGCGCACGCGCTCGACGTCGCCGAGAGCCACGTCCATCAACGCCTGCAGCGCTGCCGGCAGTCGGACACACGCTGTCTCGGCATCAGCCTGGCCGAGCCCAGCTACGAGATCGTCCACACCGAAATGGGTGCGCTGGTCTGGATCGGCCTGCGTCACCGCGTCTCTGGCGAATGCGACCTGACGTATTGGACCGTCGAACCGCGCACGATCATTTCCCCGCCCAGCCTCGAGCAGCCGGAGCTGCCCTCGATCTTCGCAGCGGCCGGCGGTGCAACATGATCCGGCATTACGGCGCACAGCGGTGCATGGGCGGCCATAATCCGCTGCGCGTCGGCGTCATCCCCGCCCGCGCGATCTTCTACCTGCAGGACGAGGGATGGTGGCGCGAGCGCTACCGGAGCAAGCCGATCTGCCGGACGCCCTGGATCGTCGAGGCGTTCCTCAACGGCACCATGGGGCCGCCCGGCGCAATCGCGGCACCGGGCTTTGGGAGGACGCCTACCGATCCGGCCGCTCCGACATGGCGGTCGTGCGCTCGCTCCGCGACGGCCGTCGCCGGATCATCGCCGTGCGGCTGCTGATCCTGCACGAGGATGAGGGCCTGCGGAGCGACGGCTGCAGCTACCCGACCAGGCCCGAGCTGCGCTTCTACCGGCGTCAGCCGGCCTGGTGCGCGGCCCGAGCCGCCTGATCCCGACCGGCGTCCGGCCCGACCGGGCCCGGTCGGCCTCGGCAGACCCGCTACGCAACTTCATCTGAGGAGGTCCCGCCATGCTGCGGTTCAAGCCCCGCCGCGAGGACTACATCCCGACCGGCGCTCTGAAGATCGCCGATAAGCACTCCACCGCCATCGCATACACCTACTGCGACAGGGCGGAGCGGCCGAACGCCGTCGTCTTCGTCGGCCAGCAGTCCAAGCCTGTCCTGTTCTGCTCTTACCGGTCCGAGGCGGCCCGCGCGAACGCCGTTCGGCAAGCGTTCGAGGCCGCACAGTCGCACGCCGCGGCAGTGGCCGACCGCCGCACGTCACGCACCGCCGCCAACAGTCTCGATGTCGGCGACGTCCTCGCGACGTGTTGGGGTTACGAACAAACCAACCGCGAGTTCTTCGAGGTCATCGAGTGCTGCGGCAAGCACGTCATCCTTCGTGAGATCGCCCAGGATCGCTGCGAGACAGCGCACGATCAGGGCACCTGCCGGCCGGTTCCCGGCAGCTTCATCGACGGGCCGATGCGCCGCCTTGTGCAATGGGGCAACACGGTCCGGATCGACGAGGTGCGCGAGGCGACCAAGTGGAACAACGACAAGATCGACGGGGTGGCGGTCGGACCCGCCCTGCGGTGGTCGAGCTATCACTGACCGGGGACGCTGCGCGGGTATTCCAAAGCAGCGGCCGGGCAGGGCGGTTGAGGTCGGGCCTTATCTGCCCTCGCCATTCATCGCGAAGCCTACGGCGTGGGCGCGGCTCGGCAACCATGCAGTTCTTCACCTGGGTAAAGCTGCACGCTCGGGCGAGCGAACGCCGTCGTTCCGATCTGCGCGCCGTCCCGGCGCGGGTCGCCCGCCCGCCCCGGCCAATCCTGGCCTGGCGCCGCCGCTGACAACCTGGCGCACGTCGCGCCTGAAACGCTTGTCGCGCCAGTCCTGTTCCCAACTGACCGGGAGGTGGAAGTCGTGCTCCACAACGGGCGCACCGGCGAGCGCCGCCGAGAGCGCCGCATGCACCCGCACCTTTCGGGTCCGATAGTCCTCGTCGGCATAGCCCATCGTCTCGACGATCACCGTCCGCCCGCCGCCTCGCACGACAAAGTCGGGAACGCACGATGGGCGTGGCTGATCCTCCGGCCCGGTCTCCGGGCCGACGTCGAACAACGGCTTGTCGATCGTCGCCTCGATACCGTCCTCTCGCTGAAGTCAAATCTGAACACTCTGCAGTTGCGCAAGCGTCCGCCGTTCGGCGTCGCTGTCGACCAGCATGAGATGAGCCTTGGACGCGCAGGGATGGACGTAGGCCGAGACGATCCCGATCGCCCCGTCCGCCTCGATCTGGCTCACCAGGCAGGCCGCGAGATAGGGCGCCCGCGCCCGCGTCGCATCCGCGGCGTCCTCGCCGAACACGGCGAGCCGTCCAATGACCGGCAGCGCCGGACCGGAAACCGGCTGGATGGAGCCGGTGCCAATCCCGACCAGCCGGAGCAGGAGGATGCCGTGCGGCCGCGTATGCGCGAACACGCCGGGGTCAGTCAGGCGAATGCGCTCGAGGAACGCCGGGTATTGCGCGATCCCAGTACAGAGAAAGTCGGTCACCCGGACGGCCCTCATCCAGCTCCAGTGCCTTGGCGGCCTTCCAGCTTCCCAGCCTACTCATGTCCAATAACCAAGCCCAGGCGCGCAGGTGCCGTTCATCGACCGAACTATGCGGTTCGTCGCAGAGGTGTGGAAGACGCTAGCGAGCCGTGGCTACGACGTCTAATATGGTTGGTCGCGGGATCATCACCGGGCGGCAGCCTTGCGAGGGCGCGCCCTGGGTTAGCGCCACGTGCTAAGGGCTCATCCGAAGATAACTGCTTTGACCTGGGATGCGTTCGTTTCGGTTGGGTGGATCGTATAGTTCCATTCGCCGTGGAACGCGTCTCGGGAAATATGAAGACGATCCATCTCACAGTCA
>JAABUL010006046.1_pt1 | contig 14311 bp, 4 predicted proteins | sample 5559151 | NCBI WGS metagenome assembly JAABUL01 (sample SAMN10711876, study PRJNA513368) | rock metagenome | isolation source: Antarctica rocks | place: Antarctica: Victoria Land, Pudding Butte sud | reverse complement strand
CTTATTCTAAATAAAATACTATAATAATATTATTTACGCGTATTTCATATTAAATCTTATATAGATTTTTAATATTTTATAATTTATTTTATAAAATTAATAGCTAAATATCCTCTTCTAGTTTATAAGTCTTATAATTTAAATATTTAAAAAGCGTGTTTATAAGGTTATTTACCTTTACCTAATATAATATAATAAAATTCAAAGCTATTAATTTAGTTATTTATCTAGTTTAGTACCTATTTAGCGATAATATAATTTTAAATTATTTTAAATTATTATAATTTATAATTATGATTATTAGATATATGTTTTTTTATAGGAAATATCGTTATACCTAGAATATTTCTATTATTACTAAAAACTTTTAGTTATATATTTCATACTATATTTTTACTAGCTAAAGCTTTTTAAAATAAAATGTTATTAGCTTTTATTACGCCTTTACTATACCCCTTAAAAGCTTTTATAATAAAATATTCGCGATAGCTATAATTAATATATTAGTTTTTATTTTAATTTCTATTTTTAGATCGAAATACAAAAGTAAAAACGTGGTTTAAAAGGTGTCTTTAAATTATATAAACGCCCTTTTAGCTTTTTTATCTAATATAAACTTTTTTAGTTTTTAGGTAATATTTTTAAAATAATTAGATAAAAATATTATAATATAAAAATAGCATTTAATAAACTATTGATAAAAATTTATAAATCCTAAAAATATTTATATATTTCTAATATTTATAGGTTCTAGCTATATAGTTATAAAGCTGATTCTATTAAAATTTATTCTAATATATCTTTTCCCTACTAAAAAATCTAAAAATTTTATTTTTATTACGTTTACGTAAGACTCCTAGTCTTAAAAGAAAATTAGAATATTATTTAAATAAACTATATAAATAATATTTAAAAAACCTACTATTATATATTAATATATATTTAGAATAATAGAAGTGTATTTACTAATCTAAATAGTATTATTATATATTTAAAGTTACTATAATATATATAGAATATAGTTTTCTATTTATCTTTCTTCTAGATTCTAAATTTATAGTAAGTGTTTTTAAAATTTAGCTTTATTAAATATTTAATATTTATAAGCTTTGTAAAAGTTTTATTAATAAAAGGAAAAAGATATTGATTTTTAATAATAAGCTTGTTTAATATTTTATAATTAATATAAAAGTATAAAAAACTATCCTTTTTAAAAATAAAAAGAATTAATACCCTTATAAAACTAATAAAATATTAAATTTATTTACGTATTAGCGCCTAATTTAAATATTCTCTTACTATACATAGCTTTTTCTCTAATAAACTATATAAAAACCTAAAAAAGAGTCTTTTCCTTTTTTAAAATCAATCCTATAATATTAGATATAAGTTCTAATAATAGAATTACATTTTCTATCAAAGTAATATCTTTGAAATTTTAGAATTCTAAGGATAAATTAATAATAATAGGTTTGTTAGTAATATTTCTAATAGCTAAATATATTACAATAAATATTAGCGCTTTAAATTCTATATATTTTTCTAATTCTTCTATTTAGGAATATATAGTTTATTAGGCTCTATAAAGTAATACTATTTTTATACTATTTAATTAATATTTAGATTTTATTTTTTTAGCTATAAATAATCTAAATAAAAATTATATTCTAGGTTTATAACTATATAAAACGATTCTTTATACTACCTATTTATTTTTTTAGAGTCGACGATTTATATTAATATTATATATAAACCTAGAGACTATATTAGATTACTTACGCCGTTTTTTATAACACCTATCTTTTAGGGATTAGCCTCCTATCTTATACGTTTTACTAAGTTTATATTAATATAATTAACTTTAGCCCTTAAGTTAATAAGGGTACTACTCTTACGTAGTATATACGTAGATTTAGCTTAGTTCCCGTAAGTTACTAAGACTAGGCCTACGCCTAATTATATATACCCTTACTTAAGATCCTTATAAAAACTCTTAAGCTATTAGCCTTAATTAGCGCTCCGTTAATAATTTCGCTTTAGTTAAGGCGTTTCATATTTTTTAGAAAATATATCTTATAATCTAAATTATTTATCTACTAATATAAACTCTATAAAGTTATTAGCTAATTAGACTTATAAAAAGGGAAAGTATATACTTATACTTTTAAAAGGAGAATTCTAGCTAGAATAGTTTTAACTAAGTTTCTCCCTAATATACTTTATTTACACCTCTATAAATTTATAATAATTACCTAAATAATACCTAAATAACGAGCTATAATAGCTTATAATTTAGATTAGAATATTTATTATAATTAGGATCTAATAATTACTAGGATTATATAGAATAATTATATATATATTTTCTATCTAATTAGTTATAAAGGTCTACCTAATATCTCTATTCTCTTTTTAATATTATTTATATTAAATTCTATATATTTACTATATAAGATTATCGTAGATTCGCCCTATCTAAAAAGCGATAAAATATATATAAATAGGGATATTAAAAGCTAATTTAAAGGGAGAAAGGAATTTAAGTCTTTTTTTATTTTATTCTTTATTCTAATCTTAAACGATATATTAGAATAATTATTAATAGTAATTAGTTTAAGCTTAATTTCTTTAATTATTTTATTAATAGTCTCCGCTTTTAGCTAAAAATCAAAGTTATAGAAAAGATATTAGGAACTATATCCTATCTTATCTTCCTATAAGGAAGGTTCGCGTATAGTAAGGTCTTATACTTAGTAATTATAATCTATTTTAAATATATAATTAACTATAGGCTTGGAAAATACCCTTAGGGGAGGATTATTATTAATATATACCACTTTCCTACTATTCTAATATACCGCGTAGTTTACTATTATAAAGTACTAAGTTCGCTAAGTTATTAAAAGGTTGAATTTCTTATATAACTTAGTTTATATATACTAATAAGATTATTAGCCCCTATAAGTAGAGAGGAAAAGTAAATTAGAGGTTAGGTATAAATAAAAAATATAGACTTTAATATATTAGGAGGAATTTTATTATTACCAAGCCGCTATTTTTAATTAGTACTAAAGTCTATCTATTTCTAAAGTATATAGTATATAGATAGTTCCTTTTTACTAGTATAGTAGCCGCGTATAATATCCTCTATAAAGTACTTTATTATTTTTAGATAGTAGGGGCTTATACTAGGATTTCTTTTCTTATATCTATTCTAGTAAAATAAGATATAGTTAATAAGAATTTTATAGGACTTTATAGTAATAGGAAGAGATATAGAGACCTACTTATCTTAAAGGATTAATATTTAGTTATAATTAATTTTAATATTAGACTTAATATACTTAGAGATTATATTACTATTAATATCAGCGTTATTTAGAGATTTATAACTATTCAATTCTATATTATTAAAGAATTATATTATAGTCCTTTCCTTCTTTACTATTGAAGATAAAATAAAGGGGGGGATTTTAACTAAATAAAACTATCCTAGATATTAAGGCGTATATAATAAAGAGAGAAATAGAGAGGGATATATAAATTAAATATAAGATAATAATATCTATAATAACGCGCTTAGTATACTAATAGATTATTATAACATATAGGTAACTAGAAGTAAAGGTAAAGAATAAGAGAAAAAGAGTAAAAAGATAAGAATAAAAGATAATATAATAGGCGCTTAATAGAGCTATAACTAGCTCCTCTTTAATTAATATTTAAAATAGGTTAATTAGATACTTTTATTTAAACTTATAAGAATATAATAGTAGTTAAAGAGTAAAAAGTAGTTAAAGGGGAGTATAAGAGAGTAGAGAGGAAGTATAAGAAAGTAATAAAGGAGTAAGGGAGAGTAGTAAGGGAGTATAAGGGAGTAGAAGGAGAGTATATTAATAAAATAGGCGTTAGTAGGGGAGTAAAGTAGTAGTATCTTAGTTAGTAAATAGTTATATATTAACTTAGGTTCAGGGATACTATATATAAATATATATATATAGAGTCCTTTAAACTAGATATAATACGTAATCATGTATTAACTAAAATTTCGCCGCTTTACTCCTATACTAAAGCCTGTCTTATTATCTAATTATAGTATAATACTAAGGCGCGGGGTCCTTAGTAGTAGCCACCTTAACTATTTAACTACCTTAACTAGTTTTTTCGCGATTTCTTACCTACCTTCTACCTACTACTCTATATTAATAACTATTATAAATATATCGTACTAGGTATAAGAGAGCTGTATTTAAGAGGCTATAGGTTACTTATCTACTAATTATAACACGTTGATTATATAAACTACTCGTGATTTTAGTATTAAAGAGGGGCGCCTTTAAAGACACTATATAGGAGGCTACTTAAAGAGTAGTTAACTACTAGTAGGAAGGAAGCTTATACCTAAAATAGAGGAGGCTATTTACGAGTATATTAAATAACTTAATAGTTTTAATATATCTATAAGGTTCCCTATACTCTAAAAGGCTACTAACTACCTCCTTATATAGGCGGGATCCAAGGCTATAGTAGGATAGTACTAGGCTAAAAGATTTATAGGAAGGTACCTAGAATTTTTTTAAAGGAATTAGAAACCGCTTACTATAGTATAAAAGAATACTTATAATACTAAGAATATATAGTATTACTTCTAGGAGTTTAGGAAAATTATAGATCTACTAGGGATTAAGTACTTAGATATATAGAATATAGATAAAATAGGCTTTCGAATTAGCTATAGTAAGGCCTATTAGGTGATTTCTATATATAAAATTAAGGGCTTATTAATAACGGATCTAGATATTCGTATATATATTATATTAGTAGAGTATATTAGTACTAGTAGCTACTTAATACTACTAATAATCATCCTATAAGATAAGCTAATTTTAAATGAATAGACTTATAATAACCTTAATAAGGATATTATACTATCTATTAGCGACTCTAGCTACTTAAATAATTACCTAGTATATAAATAGCTTATCTACTTTAAAAAGTATAGTTCTAGAAGCTAAAAGGATATATAGCGTATACTTATTATAGATAGGTACGGCTCTTATTTAACATATAAATTCTAGAAATTCGTTACGGATTATAGGATCGTGTTATTTTAACTACTACCGCATTCTATATACCTTATATAGCCCCTAGATATCAGCCTTTTCTAGCCTTTTAAATACTACCACTAGGAGGTAATTAATAAGGTAATTCGGCTTAGTAATAGCGACTTTAATAAGCTTAAATTCCTAGCCTATTTCTAGAGTATACGAAATAGGACTTTTTATAAAACTAGCCTTTTTCCCTATAATCCTAATTAGGTACTAGGTAAAATCTAGGCTACTTAGGATCGCCTAGCTAGAGATACTATACTACTATAACTACTTCTAGAGCTATTCGTATAGACTTTATAAGGGTATAAGGCGGTAATTAAAGCCTTATAAGAGAAGGCTAAGGAGTATAGTTATAAAGGTCTTAAAAGTCCTATTTAGTAGACTATTAAGGATAGAGTAGCTCTAGCCTACTCCTATACGCTAGTAAGTAGATAACTTAAGAATATATACGACTATTTAATCTAACGCCGGGTACGTAAATCGCTTATAGGAACTATTACCTAAAAGGGTAAAGTTATTACTATTAAAGATATACGGGCTATAAAGGTAGTAGTCTATTAGAACGAGGTTAAAAAGGCTTAGGTATTTCTTACTAAAGCTAAAAAGGCCGCAGAAAATAAGGCTAAGAAGGAGTCGACTAGGCTTAATATAGTAATTGAGCGGTTCCGAAAGATTATTAACAAGGATAAAAATAATTATAAGAAGTATAGAGCCTATTAGATAAAAAGGAACGTAGATAGTAGTAGTAGGAAGAAAAAGTAGTGAAATCCGATTGGTTAAGGTGGTTAAATGGTTGAAGTGGCCACTACTAAGGACCCCGCGCCTTAGTGTTATGCTACGATTATTTGCTCCTTTGGTGCTCCCTCCTCTCTCCGCGCTCCCTTTAGCTCGCTTACTGTTTCTCTTAATGAAAGCCAAGCTATCAGCCAAAGGACCCTCCAGGATGATCAATCTTGATGTTTGACTTACTTTGATCATTTTGCTCTGTTCCCTTTTCAAACATATTGAGTGTGGTAATGATGGAAGCGTGTTTCAAGGACTGAGGAACGATGAAAAAAAGAGGTTTGAAAGGGGGTCCGCCATAGTTCATCTATCAACCCAGAGTGTGCGCGATGAAAATTTTCTTTCAGAGCCAAAAACCGCGGCAACCTAGGACTCCCAGCGCTCTCAACAAAGATACGCTTATTTATCCAGCTCCATGGCAATCGCCATCGCTCGATCCACCAGCAGACTTGACCGCATTGCCCACACAATTTTTCACGCCAATGGGCAATTCCCCGCTCGCGAACCACGCGAATTGGGGATCGTTCGGCGTCTGCTCGAAGTGCCACTTGGTGATCTTGCCGCACCCCTTGATCTAGTCGTGCAGACCGGAGCCGTCCTGACCGAATTTTGCCGGGTCAAATTTCTTGCCGCGCACCTCGAAATTGTCGTACCAGAAATTGTAGGAGACATCGCAGCTATCGGTCGCCTGGGGCGGCGGCGGTGGAGGTGCGGAAGACGCGGGCTTGGGGGCGGCGGCCCCGTCGACATGATCCCGATTGTCGGCGACGGACCCCATAAAGAGGTCTTTGTGGTGACCGTGGGCCGTCCCCTTGGGGTGAAAGCTGCGGAGCAGATTGAAGGGTGCGCCATAAATGGTGACGTTACCATCGTCTGATGTTGCCTTGATTAAGGAGCTGTAGTCAGGATATTTCTCACGCAGGCCGGGTTGATCCCATGGTGCTGAAGATTCGGAGAAAGCGGAAGCCTTTACGGTGCCATTGGGGAAGAGAAAATCCAACAGCGCTTGCCGTGCGTCCGGCGCCGTGGCGGAATAAGGGTTTTCAGGATCGCCAGGACCTTCGGAGAGCGTGTCTTGATGTGAGTATGAGGACCAGAACCACGTATCGAAGTCGATCATTTGCTGGTCGGTGTGGCCAGGCTCGCAGAACCGGTGGCCTTTGTAGACGTCCTCGAGGCCGTCGACGAAGATAATCCCCATTGATTTGAGGTCCTCCGCAGCCTCTGTGACAGCTTTATTGACTTGAGTGGTCAGATCGTTGAGCCTTTTGCGGAGGTCCGTCGTTAGCTTTGGTGTCGACCAGCCCCAATAATTCCAGGAGATGTCATTGCATTTTGGGTCGCCTTGGTTGAAGAAGGTCACATAGCTTGTTACGTAGACATGGAAGTTTTCCCTTGGAGTGGCCCCACCCGCTTTCCTCCCTTCATCGGCAACATGGAAAAGGGCAACGTTTATTTTCTCGCGCAACGTACCTCCATCAAGATCTTTTTGGAGGTTGTTAAGGGTGGTGTCGCAGTCTCCCGGGAACCAAGCTCGGTAGATGTAATCATTTAGAATGCTGGACACCAAATTAGCTCAACAGCATTAGGTGGAGATTCCGCAGCAACGCACTCGCCAAACTTTGCGTCATTCCCTCCTATGGTTACGACAGCGAGTTGGGGCTTGCCAAAAGGGTGCCGCGGTAGATCTGGATTGGTTTGTTTCCCCAATCGCTACAGCCAGGACTTTACCCACTGTCTATCAATTCCCGTGGCTCGACCAAACATCGATGTCCAAGGCGGCCGAGCTAAAGAAGGTTCCCGGGCACAACAATGCGACGTTCTGCCCTGGCGTAGAGCAGCTTTTCAAAGTGGAATTCCTCGAGATCGCGCCCGATCCAATCCCAGTGTAAGTCGCGTGCGGAACCCATGCAGTGTGTCCTCTCGACTGATACGATTACCATCAGGAACCGGATCTTCTTCGTCTACCTGCGCGGTGCCATTGCCGCGGAAGCAGTCAGCGCTGATGCCCTGTCGAAAGTGAAACTGCGCATCACGGGTGAGGCAGCCTTGGATTCCGGAGAGTCGCAGGAACCTCGGACCTACGAGATCCCTCTCAAGACCACCTCGCTCGGACAAAACGCCCACCTCTCTGTCCGTAACACTACCGGTATCAGCGACTCTTTGACACCCGGCCAGAATGACATCTTGACCGATTGCTGGATTCCGGGCATGTTTCTTCAAACGGGTTTGTGGAGTTTTCAGGTCGAGGGTGTGCTGGAAGACGGCCGGCATTTATTCTGCATGTCACTGAAGCAGCGGCTGGAGCATGAGAACACTTGAATGAGTAAATCTGACGACAGTCGAGAAATTTTCAGTAGTCGCAGAGCATCAAATTCACTTTTCTTTTATGTTGGCCGGCCCTCACTCGCTAGCTGCTCTGCCGCACCATCTTCCAATCAACGATATTACCACCAGTAGTACATTTCCACCTTACAGAATGATTACATTCATTTGAGTTTAAGGGGGGGAGTGTTAAAACAAATGTTTAGCTATTCTAAATATATACAATAATGAACCTGAGGTACCTATATAGCTTCCTCCTTCAATCAATTCACATGCTAGGATCAAGCCCAAATCTGGCTGCGATGATGCAAATTGCCTCTTGAAAGTAAATGCTTGGGCCGTTCCCTTGGAAGGTCAGCAGCAGGCTGAGCTAGACAACACTTTTAAAGTATGTAAGGCATAATATAAGCAGCTCTAACTAAGCAGTGGGTAGCCAGATTAGGCTCCTATTATACTGCGGCCCCTACTCTCCCTTACTCTTCTAGTAGTCCCTTACTAAGACTCTTTACTCCCTTAATACTCCCTTTAAAGCGGCTTTACTCCCTTTCCTAACTAGGAATAGTAATTCCTAATCCTAAGTTCAGGGGCATTATTATATATATATTATATATACCCTGAACTTAAGATTAGGAATTACTATTTTAATTTAAGAAAGGAAGTAGGGCCGCTTTAAAGGGAGTAGTAAGGGAGTAAGGGGGAATAAGGGGGAGTATAAAGGAGTATAAAGGAAGTAAGAAGGGAGTAGAAGGAGTATTAAGGGAGTACTAGGGCGTAGTATAAAGGATATAGTATAAGGGAGCCTAAGTTAGCTACTATATATCTAGTTATAACTACTTATATTTAATATTTATTAATACTATTACCTAGTATAACCTTTACTACCTAGTATAGCTCTACTACCTAAACTCTATATACCTTTAGTTAATTCTAACCTGTTATTAACTATAGTAAGTTTTCTAAATTAAAATTTAAACTCTATATAATAGGTTTCTATATTAGTTTAATAGATATCTTAAATTACTTTAAATAGCTTACTTTATCTTATCTATAATTAAAAGTACTATATACTTTAGGTAGTATTTAATACTTCTTTAAGTAAGTATGTTTATAGCTCTATCTACTTACTCTTAGCCTTATCCTATATAAGTAAATCTATAGTAAGCTCTACTCCTAAGCTTTACCTTATTATCTTTAGATTACTTGCCTTAAACTATCTATATATAGGTTACTATTAATATACCTAAATCTTCTCTAAGCTAGGAATAGTAGTAGATCTATAACTATTTCTTCTATTAAAATAAATAATTAGGATCTTAAGATAGTATTATATTTTATAGTATAAGCTATTATTACTACCTAATATATACTTTAACCTACTATTAAATTTAAGGTAATTAATAGGGGAAGTTAGATATATATTATAACTCTAAAATCCTACTAGTATATTTCTCTAGCTCTTAATAAGCTAAAAGTGGTTTTAGAAGTTATATAAGTATACCTTAAAGTAAACTCTGTTATCCTTCCTCTAATATTTATTATCCTTAGAAACTTTCTTAGGAGGCTTGATAACTATTTATTAAATAAAATAGGACTTAAAATTAAAGTTTAAATTATAACTCTTTATCCTTCTTTATTATAGTTTATAGTATTATCTATCCTTTAAATATTACTAATTTATAACTATTTATAGCCTAGTAAGAAAGATAAGAAGTAGAAGAAGAATACCTTTATAGTTAAGGACTATCTTAATAATATTATAGTAGATAACTTAAGTAGAGGGAAATAGGTACCTCCTAGGAATTAGAATTAAATTTATAGAAATAGTAAATCTACTAGTAGAGGCTAGTTCTATATTAAGACTATGAAAGATAGTATAAGGAAATATATAGTAAAGATAGTAGGGATGAATAATAAGAGTATTATAATAATTAATAATAGAAATTTAGTAAATAGGCCTTCTTTTACTTAAATTATCTTAGTATTATAGGTAAAATATAGCTAAGATTTTAGAGGAACTTTCTAGAGTAAATTAACTACTTCTAGATATAGATATAAAGAAAAGTTAAATAAATATATAAAGGATATATAAAAACTTATACCTTAACTATTCTATATAGTAATTACTCCCTTTAGATATTTCTATATTTTATATATATATATAGGAAATAGTATAATAACCTATATTTAAATACTCTATTCAGCTTATATACTATTATAAATCTAATAGCGCCTTCTTTATCCTATTACTATTTCTTATATTTCTAAATTACTTCTGATTAATTTATTTCTTAGAATCTATATTAAGTAAAATCGATAATAATGACTTTATATTCTAAGTCTTTATCATGCGTTTATATCAAGATATTACGTGGTTTAACGTCCTCATTTAGAATCCTATAATCGCTGATTAGATTAATAGTATAAATAGCCTTATTATAAATACGCTACTATAATAATTAATATACGTGTTTTGTAAGGTTAGTAAGGCTGTATCCCGTGATAAGCTTAAGTAATATACCTTAGACTTTGAAAAAGGCGTTTTGGATAGGAAAAGTATTAAAATGAATATTAGTAAAAAATTAAGGAATATTCCTCCCTTGAAGATTCCTAAGATAACTATAGGCTTCTACCTTATAGCTATGGAGATTATGATAGTAGTTAAAGAGGAAGGTCTTTTTATAAGCTATATCTTATAGTTAGTTATTAGTAAATACTCTATATTTATCCTTATAATATAGAGTCTACTAGTTAACTTTATAGTCTTAGTGTAAATATATTATATATTACTAATTATAGAGCTTTAGGATTAAATGCTTTACTTATTTTATAGAACTAAAATCTATTAGGATATTAACTTCTATTATATAAGAAAGGGTATTTAGCTAGATAGGCTATAAGATTTAAAGTTTGATTATATACTTATTTAGAGGTACCCCCTTGATAATACTTAAATTTAGAGTCTTACCTTCCTTATAAGGTGAACTATAAGTTCTATTAGATAGCCTATCTAATATAATTAATATTTATTAAGTATAACGCGCTTACCTTAAAAATAGAAGTATCTAGATTAATATAATAATAATAGATATTATTATATATAATTTATTAGGTCTAATATAATAGAAGAGGTTATCTTATTATAGTACTAAATAAGGGTTATAATATATATAGCTAAGAGATTATATACTAGTTAAACCTAGCTATAATAGTAATCTAAATGTAGAATGATTTATTTTAGGTAGTAGCGCATAATCCTGATGACTTATAGAATAAATTAGGTTATTATTATAGCCCTGAAACTATACTACTACTAAGGCTTTACTACCTGCTAACTACTATACCTTATATCAGCGTATTTATAATAATATCCTATAGCGTACTAGTAGTAATAAAGATATATACCTCCTATCCCCTTATTCTTAATTATTATATCCCTACTATAAGTAAAATTAGATATTAGGAGATATAGGTAGTAGCCTTTACTAGACCTATTAAAAAATTAAGGTTTAATAGCTACTATATATTCTAAACTATTCTTTAGCTAATAACCTATAGTAGTATAACTATATAATATTAAATAAAAAAGGTTAGTTACGCCTATTTATAAGAGTATATAGCTATAAGAGAGAAAATACCTTTATTAATAATTAAAGATTTAACAATAACTATTTTAACTTCCTTCTCTAACTAGTCTTATACTTAATAAAGAGGTATATTCTATAATCCCTTAGTATATAACTATAACTACTAACTTAGGCTAAAGTGTTTATAGGAATTAGTTAACCCTTCTAATCTAGATTAAAAGCGGAAATGAAGTAAAGAGCTTAGATAGAATTATATACTTAAGGCTAAAGGAGCTACCTATATATCTTCCTAATACTAGGAAAGCCCTACCTAAAAATATTAATAAACCTCACCTAGAAAATATACTACTAGAATATATATAAGCCTTTATAGTAATATTAAGAACTATAATATTAACCCTATCTAGTATTAGATTAAAGAAGGAAGCTAGTCTAAAGGAAATTTTAAATAAGATAGTAGTATAACTTATTTACTTACCTAAAAGAGGTTAACTCTATCTCTTAATAAATATAAATTAGATATAAGTAGTATTTCTTTAAGAGAGGGAAATAATCCTACTATTAAGAGTTAATACTATAAGATAATCCTTATATCTACTAGTATCTATATAGGTAAGCCTAAGATACCTCCTAGGAATAAATATAAGAGCTTCTATATAAATATACTCTACGCTAAGTAACTAACTCCTTAGGATATAATCTTTTAACATAACTTATTTAAAATAGCCTATAATAATATAAGGAATAAAAATAAGGCTAAAGTTATTTAGAATATTATTAGATTAATTATTCCCTCTCTAAAGATATTAACTATATTTAATACTATATATCTTAAGTATCTAATTAAAACTATTAATAAAAGCTAGATTAAATCTATCCCTCTTATTAAAGGTCCTCGCCTATAGCCTAATTTTATAATAGGGGTTAAGCTGTCTATATTTACTTCTAATTAACTTAAGAAATTATAACTCTCTATTAATAATTAATAGATTATATCTTATCTAGTAGCTATAGATAAGATATATTTCCTATCCCTAATATTGAAGGTGAAATACGGTAATAAGGCTCTTAATACTATAGATAAATAAAACGCTTATAGTACTACTATTATAGTAAATATTATTATTAAGCTATATAGATTAGTGTTATATTAAGAAGAGCTTAACTAGAAAATCCTTACCTTCTTAATTTCATATAATAATAAGGCCGTATAAATATATAGGTATTATATATTAATTAAGGAAAAATATACTCTATTTTACTATTATCCTATAAAGAAATTTAATTTTACTAGTAAGAATAGTGAAGAGAAGTAGACTTTATATAAGTTTATAATAAATATCTTAGAAATATTTTATCTAATCTATTATAAAAGAATTTATTCTATTATAAATTAGCTACCTAACCTATCAGACTTTACTATAGAGTCCTTCTCCTAGTAATTAAACCTTAAGTCCTTTAAATAGAATAATAGCTAATTAATAACCTTGTACTTATAATAGATAGAACTAGAACTTTTATTATCTTAAACCTTTAAACCTATATTTAAGAAACTAAAGGGGAAAGATAAGAAGTAATTATATATTAGGAAAATAAGGGAGTATATCTTTATAAGTCTTTAATCTTACTCTTAAGGTAATTATAATTAAAAGTTAGAGAGATTAAAGGTTTATAATTAATATTATTAAGGTAATTATAATATAACTCCTAGATATTTATATCTAGACTTCTTATAACCTTTTATAGAAATTTTATACCTTCTAATTCTCCTTATAGTAATAACTTGTTCTAGGTTACAGTTAAGTTATATCTATTAGTAAGGGCGTAATCTCTATTATATTCCGCTTTATTAATAAATCTAAAGCCGGTTTAGCCTTTATTAGGCTAATTAGCTTTTTGCATCCTCTAAGTTTCCTATAGTTTAAGATTATGAAAATCTATAGGATATCTATAGTACTAGTAGCTATGCCTCTGCTATTATCTTCAATATTAGTCTAACTGTAAACTAGGCGTACTTATAATTTCTCTTACAGGAGGAGGCTAGTCTAATTCTTCTGTTAATTTATTTATATATATAATATTTATTATTATATTAAATAATTATATATAATTTCGAGTTAGTTATCCGCGCTAACTTATTCACTTTCTTAAATAGATTATCCTCTACTTATAAAGCTTTTCTTAAAGGAGCCGTTTACTTTTTACTATTACTATACCTACCTATACTATTACGCTTTCTAGTAAGAAAGTTAATAACCTTATATAATATCTCTAGGATATTTTAATATAAGATAATTAAGGACTATTATTAAATACTTTAAAACTGGCTATATTATTAGAAGGTAAACTAGATAGTAGTATCTATAATTAGTAGTATCTATAATTAGTAATATATATAATTAAGGTATCTAGAAATAGTAGTATCTATAATTAGTAGTATCTAGAAATAGCTATATCTAGAATTAGCGGCACCTATAATTAGTATATAGGAACTAGAAGCTTCTATAT
>JAABUL010006044.1_pt1 | contig 14313 bp, 17 predicted proteins | sample 5559151 | NCBI WGS metagenome assembly JAABUL01 (sample SAMN10711876, study PRJNA513368) | rock metagenome | isolation source: Antarctica rocks | place: Antarctica: Victoria Land, Pudding Butte sud | reverse complement strand
GGGGGAACCGCCCGCATCCGGTTATCGTTGGCCCTTGTACTGCATACCGCCGTTGGTCGCGGACAGCCGGCCGCCGCGCCACTGCTCCTGCGGCGTCGCCGGCTCGACGATAGACAGTGGACGGGGGCATGACACGGGAGGACACAACCATGCGCCTGACCAACCTATATGCCGCCCTCCCCGACGCCGCGCTGGTTGGCCCGCGCGACGCCGCGATCACCGGCATCGCCGACGACTCGCGCGCCGTGCGGCCGGGCGACCTCTTCGTGGCCGTCCCTGGGGAACGCGTCGACGGGCAGCGCTTCATCGACGCGGCCGTGGCGCGCGGGGCCGCCGCCGTACTGTGCCAGGCCGCCCCCGCCGACACCCCGTCCGTGCCGCACATCATCGTTCCCGACGCGCGCGCCGCGCTGGCCGACGTGGCGGCGGCCTTCTACGGCTACCCCTCGACGCGCCTGCGCGTGGTCGGCGTGACCGGGACCGACGGCAAGACGACGACCTGTTTCCTGCTGCACGCTCTGTTGCAAGGCACAGGGCGGCCGGCGGGTCTCAGCAGCACCGTGGCCGTCCGCGTCGGCGCCCAGAGTCGGCCCCCCACGTCGGGGTACACCACACCCCCCGCGCACGAGGTCCAGCGCCTCCTGGGGGAGATGGCCGCGGCCGGTTGCGCCTATGCCGTGGTCGAGGCGTCCAGCCACGCCCTCATGCTCGACCGCCTGCGCGGCTGCCACGTCGACGCCGCGATCCTGACCAACATCACCTCCGACCACCTGGACTTCCACGGCACGCTGGAGAACTACCGCGCGGCCAAGGCGCGCCTCTTCCGTGGCCTCGGCGCCTACCCGAAGCCGGGCCAGACGTCCGTCGCCATCCTGAACCGCGACGACGCCAGCTATGACGCCATGCGCGCGGCCAGCGCGGCGCCGACGCTCTCCTATGGTCTGAGCCCCGACGCCACCGTGCGCGCGTCCGGCATGGATGTAACGGCCGCCGGGATACGATTTCGCGCCACGACCCCCCGCGGCGACGTGGACGTGCGCAGCCCCCTGATCGGCCGCTTCAACGTGTCCAACCTGCTGGCCGCGCTGGCCTTCGCCGTCGTGGAGGAGATCGATCTGGAGGCGGCGGCCGCGGCGCTGGGGGCCATGCCGGGCGTGCCAGGACGCATGCGGCGCGTCGACGCGGGGCAGCCGTTCGCCGTCGTGGTCGATTACGCGCACACGCCGCATGCGCTCGCCACGGTGCTGGATACGCTGCGTGCGCTCACGCCCGGCCGCCTCATCGTCGTCTTCGGCGCGCCGGGTGAGCGCGACCGCACGAAGCGCCCCGCCATGGGGCGCGTCGCCGCCGCACGCTGCGACGTGGTTATTTTGACCGACGACGAGCCGCGCGGGGAGGATCGCCTGTCCATCATCGCGCAGATCGCGGCGGGCGCGCGCGCCGCCGGCCTGCGCGACGGCGACACGCTGCTACTCCACCCTGATCGTCGTGCGGCCATCCACGCCGCGGTCCGCACGGCGCGCCCTGGTGATACCGTGCTGCTGGCCGGCAAGGGCCACGAACGCTCGATCACCATGGGGACCACGCGCCTCCCCTGGGACGACGAGGCGGAGGCGCGCGCGGCCCTCGCATCTCTGTAACCACCCCCTACATTCGACGCTGACTGCCGTCCTCATGTCAACCCATCTATAACCAACCCCTAACCGCGCCTTAATGGCGGCTTAATCCGCCGATGCGATGCTGAAGTCAGAGGGTAGGGGGAACCCGAACCTCAACAAATATGCAGGGAAGGAGGTGAGCAGAATGAACGATACCACTGGTCTGGATACCGCCGTGGAGCCGGTGTCCAACGAGCCCGACACGGGCGCGGACGTGCAGCAGGACGGCGATTTCCAGGGCAACTACTAGCCCTATCGAGTGGCCGACAGCTCCGGGGCCGCCGGCCACTCCCCCGCATCCCTCGGCGGCGAGGGTGTAAGACGCACGATAGGGTTCCATTGGATCCTGCTGATATGCCTGAAAGCTGTTCGTTTTGATCGTGTGGAACCACCTGTAGTGGCAGCTTTCAGGGCGATCAAAGAGGAAGATAACGACTGGATACGGGTCCTGGCCGAAGGCTTTACGGCCATAATTGGTCCAGTCAGCAGAACCCAACGGAACCCCTGTGTCCATGGCGCGTCATGCGGCATATGGCGCGGACCCCACCACCTCTCACAGGTGATCCTCACGCAGCACGAGCAGGCGCGCCGGGATCACGCGCCAGTCCGTGTGGGGCGGCGCGAGGGACGGGACCCACTGCCGTAGCAGACGCCGCAGCCAGGTCCAAGGCGTGGGGCGGCGCTCCGTGCGGCCGGTCTCGACGAGCAGGATATGGCCGGCGCGCGCGTCGACCAGCAGGGCGGCAGGCCGTAGGGCAACCGGCCAGCGGCGCAGGAGGTGGCCGCTCCGGGCATCGAGGAGGCTCAGCCCCGTCGCGCTCGCTACGACGACGTGCCCCCGCTGCGTATCCACCGCCAGCACCGGCGCGGGACCGACCAAGACGCGCCGCAGGACGCGCCCACGCCGCACGTCCAGGACAGACACCGCGCCGTCGCTCCCGTCGGCGACGAAGGCGCGGTCGGTCGCCGGATCCAGCGCGAGGGCGGTGGGGTTCTGGCCGACGGGGACGATGCGCAACGGAGCGCCGGTATGCGCGTCGAGGAGAACGACGGTCGGCTCATTCTCGACCAGGCCGAGCACACGCCGTGCGGGGGCATCCACGGTCAGCCCCTCGATGAGGTGGCCGTGGTCGGGCACGGCGCCGCACAGGGGCCGTCCCGTGCGCGTATCGAAGAGCGTTACCTGACCGCCATAGCCGGCGGCGATCCCGCGTCCGCCCTGTGGATCGAGCGCCAGTTGGCCCGGCAGGTCGCCAGCGGCGAAGGGCTGCGTGGACAGGGTGCGGTTCGTGCGCGCGTCGAGCGTCGTCAGCGTCCAGTCGGCCGTGCTGCCGACGAACACCCGCCCGGCGCGGTCGTCGACCGCCACCTCATCGGGTTGGTGGCCGATGGAGAGGACACGCTGGACTCGTCCCGTGGCGGCGTCGAGCACGGCGAGCGTGTCGTCGACCAGGTTTGGCACGTAGAGCCGTCCCGTCCGCGCGTCGAGCGCCGGCGCCGGCCCGCCCATGGCCTGCGTATAGGCAGTCCCGTTGTGCACGACGCGGACGACGGAGCCGGTACGCGTGTCGATGGTCCACACGACGCCGGCGTTGACGAGGAACAGGTGGTGGCGCCGCACGTCCAGGGCCGCGTCCACCTCGGCGCGTGGGTCGAGGGGTAGGTGGATGGTGGCGAGGAGCGGCGTCGTGGCGGGACGGGTGGCGACCCACACGCCGACGAGGCCGAGCGCGAGGAGCGGGAACAGTAGGACGGCGGAGGTGGCCGCCGCGCGCCGACGGCGGCGGTCGCGCCTGCCCCTCATCCCGCTACCACAGAGCCAGGACGTACCAGCGCGCCCTGACCTGGACGAGTTGCATCGTTTCGCGCGTCGTGATCGTACGCCCGAACAGGGCGCGCCGCAGTAGGAGCGGCTGCCGGTAGGCGTGCGTCGACATAGCGTGGCCCACTCCGTCCGTCGTGAGGCGCAGCAGGGTCACCCCGTTCTGGTGCCCGGCGACAAAGTTTTGCCGGCAGGCGGCGATGGTGTCCGCGCGCGAGGCGTGGCCGCGCATCCAGGGCGCGGTATTATCGTAGATCTGGGCGCAGTCCTGGGTGTTGAAGCCGTGCAGGGCGGCGTGGAGCGCGGCGACCAGCCCTGTGGGGACGGGCGACGGGCGGCCGTGCAGGACAGCGAGCAGCACAACGGTCTGTAAAAGGCGGATCATTGCACAGTATTCTCCGTTGCGGGGGTTATGATGATGGGGCGCCACAGGGGGTACGAGGCGTCGTCGCCCAGGAAGCGACCCGTTCCCACCCCTCACCTGGTATATATGCAGCATAGGATACGGTGATGAAGCCTGCATGAAGTATGGATGAGAAATTTCTCATCGTCAGGCGCGTGTGGGGCGTTGGCATGTAGCCAGACGGATGCGTCAGTATTCAGAATCAGTGGAGCTTTAGAGCCAATACGGTGTAGTTAGGGAAAACACGCAGAGATGACTCCTATTGCGGAGTGTGGCATGCTGAGATTTACGACGATCACGGCGGACCATGCCGCGCAAAGGAGTCATCCTATGGGATTTATAGCACGTTCCTACGACACGTCCACAACCTTCACCGACGCGCAAGCGCTGGAGGCGCTGGAACGGGTGGTGCCACCGGACCTGATCCGGGCGGCGGCGGCGGCGGACGTGCCAACGCAGCGGCGGCGCAAGCTGCCTAACGACGTGACGCTGCTGCTGTGCATCGCCATGAGTGTGTTCACGGCGCACGCCCTGGACGTGGTCCTCGCGAAGATGACGCACGGTCTGCGCCTGTTCTGGCCCGGCCCGGACCCTACGCTGGCGACCAAAGGCGCGATCGCGCAGGCGCGCTACCGCCTGGGGGCACGCCCGGTGGTGGCCCTGTTCCAGCAGGTCTGCCGGCCGCTGGCGACGCTCCAGACGCCCGGCGCGTTCCTCTTTGGGTTGCGGCTGCTGGCGATCGACGGCACGGTCGAGGACGTGCCCGACTCCCCGGCCAACGTGCGCGCCTTCGGGCGGCATCACGCCGACCGGGGGGACAGCGCCTTCCCGCAGGTCCAGGGCGTCTATCTCACCGAGTGCGGCACCCACGCCGTGATCGGCGCCGGCTTCTGGCCCTGTCGCATCGCCGAGCGCCTCGGCGCGCTCCGGCTGCTGCGCCACGTTGGCGCGGGCGTGCTGCTGCTCCTGGATCGCGGCTTCTACAGCTTTGAGATGATGGAGCGCACGCGCGCCACCGGCGCCCACGTCCTCGGACGCGTCCCCTCCACCGTCACCATGCGGGTCCGCCATCTGCTGCCCGACGGCTCCTACTGGGCCTACATCTATCCCGCCGACCGGGAGCGCAAGAAGCGCGGTGACCATCTGCTCGTGCGCGTGATCGTCTACACGCTGACCGACCCCGCGCGCCCCGGCTACGGCGAGACCCATCGCCTGGTCACCACCCTGCTCGACGCCCAGGAGGCGCCCGCCCTCGCCCTGATCATGGCCTACCATGAGCGGTGGGAAATCGAGCTGACCATCGGCGAAATCGACACCCACCAGCGCCTCGTGCGCCACCCGCTGCGCAGCCAGAAGCCGGTCGGCGTGATCCAGGAACTCTATGGCCTGCTCATCGCCCACTACGCCGTGCGCGCCCTCATGGCTGAGGCCGCCGCCACCGCCGACCTCGCCCCCACACGCCTGAGCTTCGTCCACGCCGTCGCGTTGATCCGCGTCGCTCTTGATGATTTCCAACTCGTTACCCCCGCCCAGCATGACCGGCTCTACCAACGCCTCCTGCACGACATCGCCGCCTGCCGCCTGCCCGAGCGCGCCCCGCGCACCAATCCCCGCGTCGTCAAACGCAAGATGTCCACGTTCCTCCTCAAGCGCCGGTCTCCGTCGCCTGCCTCGCAACACCTCGGCGCCTTCGCGGACGCGATTCATATCCTGCCGCACGCGGCCCCCGATTCCCACGGCCTCGACGCTCCTCCCCCGCTCGCTGGCACATTAGAAACGGCGTGGCCGCTCTCAAGCCGTATCTAAACCGTATTGGCTTTAGAGCGGGATCGCAGGCATGACCGTCCCGATCTAAGGGCTCGTTAAACAATTACTTCCCGTTTTTGGGCGCAGGCTCATAGCCGCTTTGCCCGACAGCGGCGGGAAGTTATTCCTTGGCGACTCCTAAATGGGTTTCGTTGGGTTGACAGGAGGTCGTGTATGCTATGGCCTGATGAAGGGTAGAGAAGGGGACGTATCGTGGAGTAACGGTGAGATCAAAGGACGCAAGGACAACGAAAAGAGGAGGTGACGCGTGGAGCGCGAGCAGCTCATCGTCGGCCAGGCAGGCGTCGCCCTAATGGGTTTTGACGACCAAAACGGGTAATACGAAATGCCCGGACGTAAGAGCAAGCAGACGAGTGTTACGGCACGATAGGACCGGCGCTCGGAGCCGTGAACCGGGTCACTTGCCGCCCTCCCGCGTAGTGCGGCGCCGGCATCGTCCCATTACCGATTCTGATTGTCAAAACTCATTAGACGCCGCAGATAGATGACAGCTCTACCTTTGCAGTTTTTAGGAGGGATTGAGGCATGGCGCTCCATCTGGTAGCAAGAGGTGGCACAGACCGCCTTGTCGCCAGGAGACACGCCATGCCTGTCCCGATTGTATGCCTTGACGCCCGTGTGCGCCAGTGGGCCACCAGCTTCGCCGCATGTTTCAGCAAGCCCCAATACCAGCACTTCGTGACCGTGCTGCGGGGGCTGCTGTTGTGCCAGGAGGCGCGCACGCTCTCGGGGCTGCGGCGGCACGTGGCGGGCGGGCCGAGCATCGCCAGCCTGAGTCGGTTCATCGCGCGGGCACCGTGGGATGAGGAAGCAGTCGTGCGGACATGGCTGGCCCGCTTCCAGACGCAGGTCGCCCCGCTGGTGCAGGCCGAGCGCCACCGTCAACGCCAGGCGCGCCCCCCTCAGGTGGGACGCCCCAAGGAACCCCTCGTGACCGGGTACCTCATCGGCGACGACTCCACGCTGGCTAAACCCAAGGGCAAGAAGATGGAAGGGGTCGGCCACCACTACTCCAGCACGGCCGACGCGCGGGTGCGCGGGCACTCCCTGGTCCAAGGGTTTTACGTGCTCCTGGGGCGACGCTGTCCGCTCACGCCCCGACTCTACCAGCAAAAGAGCGTCTGCGCCGCGCGCACGGTGCCCTTCCAGAGCAAGATCGACCTGATGGAGGAGCACATCCGCACCTTTGCGCCGGTGGCGGGGACGCGCACGCATGTCTTGCTCGATAGCTGGTCCGGAGCCAAGCGCCTGTGGAAGGCGGCGCGCGATCGCGGGTTCTTGATCACGACCGGCCTCAAGGCCAACCGCTCCCTGCGCGTGCCCGACCCCGACGCGGAGCGCGGTTGGCGCTGGCAGCCGTTCGCGGAGTACGCCGCCGGGCTGACGGCCGACGACTTCACGCTGATGGAGTGGCCGCGCCAGGGTGACAACCCCGATGAGCCGCGCCAGGTCTACGTCCATGTTGTCCAGACACGGGTGCGCTCCCTCTATCGCTGTCAACTCGTCATCGCCCGTCCCGCCCTCGACGCTCCCGCGTCCGCGACACGCTACTGGGCGTCGAGCGATCTGGACGCCGACCCGGCCACGCTGCTCGGCCACATCGCCGCGCGGTGGGATGTGGAGGTCTTTTTCAGCGACACCAAAGATTTGCTCGGTCTGGACCAGTACCAACTCATGACGACCACGGCCATCGTGCGCTTCTGGACCCTGGTCCTCGCCGCCTATACTCTTCTAGAGCCTGTTATGAACTTCCGCTATCATTAAAGCAACCGTTTTGCCCTAAATGATGCGACTACGCTTGAAGTGAGTCGAAAAGGCGCATCCGCAGGCCAAGGTCGTCGTGCATCGGCTTGTCAGATAGCAGTGAATAGGCTCAGGAGTTCCTCTCGTCGCTTCGATGCTTTCCATCTTAACGATCCGTCGCGATTGTGGCAGAAAAGTGCATAACAGGCTCTAGAGGAGGAGCGGGCACGATTGGCCCTGGAGCAGCAGCGCCATGTCACCGTCGGCGAGGCCCGCCGGGCGCTCCAACACCGCCATTATCGTCACCTCCTGGGCTGGATTGAGCAGGAACTCCACGCGGGCGTCGATGCCGACACCCTCTACGAGCGCTTGGCGGCGTAACCATCATGAAATGTGCAAAGATAGAGTGACAGCAACCACGGCGCCAACCACGACGACAATGCGCCGCAACAAATCTGGATTGATATGACCGGCTAGCCGCCCACCCATGGCCCCGCCGATCAGCGCTCCCAGCGCCATCACGAGCGCCGGCAGCCACAGGACATGACCCGACAGCACGAAGAAGATCGCCGCGGCGACGTTGACGCTCAACGCGATGAATTGTGTGAGCGCATTCGCCCGCGTCAAGGTGTCGTGCGGCAATAACCCCAGGACGGCTAACACCATCACGCTCAACCCCCCGCCGAAATACCCGCCATAGATCGCGGCAAGGCCGACGGGCAGGATAGCCCACCGCTCGGAGACCATTCCCGAGGGCGAGCGCTCGCCGCGCCGCGCGAGCCATCTCCACAGTGGCGTCTGGACCGCCAGGAGCCCCGAGGCCAGCAGGATGAGGAAGGGGACCACGACACGACATACGCCCTCTCCTGTAGACAGGAGCAGGATGGCCCCGATGATCCCCCCCACGATGCTGACCGGGCGCAGCAGCGCCATGCGCGCGCGTTGTCCGCGCAGATCGCGCGCTTGGGCGAGGGTGGCTCCAGATACCCGGACACAGCGCCCCCGTATTGGTGACGTTGGCGGCCACGGGCGGGACCCCCACGGCCACGAGCACAGGAAATGTCAGGAGGTTCCCTGACCGGGCTACTTAATTCATCCGTCCGCTCGTAAGATATCTGATTGGGTGAGTAACGGCGTCGGCTTGCTGATTATGTGAGGTAGGAAAGACCTCTAGTTTTCGCTAACAAGGGGGCATAGGGAGGGCTTTGGTAGGATAGGGGTGCTGAATGAAACCATATCGTCCGGAAGGAGCCTCCCGATGACCCTCCTGTGCAGCCTCGCCGTGACCCCGCCCGTCGGCACAAACCTGGGCCTGTTGCACCTGCTGTGGATGCCGGTGAGCGGGTAGTTGCTCGGCGCACGCGGGGCGGTCATCCCCGGTTTGAGCGCATGCGGCCTGTCAGACCGGACCGTGCGCCGGGCGTGGGCGACCCTGGGGCAGGGCGATTGGGCGTGTGAGCGCCTGCTGGCTCGCTGGAGGGTCCTGGTCGCCGACGAGGGACGCTGGCAGCCGCGCACGCACGGGGGCTATCATCCGGTGGCGGTGGACGTGACCGCGTTTTGGCGGCTGCGGCTACAACAGGAGTGCCCGACCGTCCATGATCATGCCGAGGCGGGCCGCGCGTTGCCGGCTATTCCGTTGGGCCTGATCGCGCGCGTAGGGAGTGTCGGGAGCCAGCGCCTGGCGCTGTCGCTGGCGGTGGTCCGGGCGGAGGTGAACGACCCGCGCCCCGGCACGCGGGAGCGCCTGTTGGTGCGCGCGGCGGTTCACCAGTGCGGAGCGGACGAGGCGTTGGTGCTCGACGCGGGCTTCGGGCTGGCACTGTAGCAGGAGGAGGGGGCCACCCGCTACGTGGTGCGCTGCGTCAAGAACAGCACCTTCCGTCGGGCCATCCCGCCGCCCTATGGGGGGCGCGGTCGCCCCGCCACGCGGGGGGAGATCGTGAGCCCGCTGCCGCGCGCCTACAAAGGGCGACTCATCCCGGCCACGCCACCGGACCGCAGCGAGTCCTGGGAGAAGGATGGGGTGACGCTGCGCGCGGAGATCTGGGCCAATCTGGTGCTGCCCACGGCTGCGACGGAGACGAAGGCGCAGAGTGAACTCGTTAGCTGAGGGCATGGGCGAGGTGCATGGCTCAGGCACGAAAGGCTTTCGCCGAAGGGTTTCGCCTTCTATTGTAGAGGTGCGGCGCCTGAAATCTGCATACCAGGACGGACGGGATGCTCCGTCGTGCCCGGCTTCTCCGCCCCGGCCCTCACCGGCCCTTCCGCTCCGGTCGGCACCTGCTCCTCCGCGCGCAGCCGCCGGACACGCCGGCCGGTGAGGGCACCATTGAGCGCCAGCGCCGGTCCGAGCAACACGTAGGTCAGGCCCGCCCACGCTCCTGACCCGCCGAGCGCGGCCACCGCAATCGAGAGGAGCGCGACGCCCGCAGGCTCCCCCCCGTCAGCGCCAGCTCCCGCGCGTCCAGCGCGAGCGCGCGCCGCTGCCGATAGGCATGTGCGTAGAGCAGCGCGAAGACGAGTTGCACCGCGAGGAATCCCGCGCCATAGATCGCCAGGAGCAGCGGGGCTTGCGCCGCACGGATCGTCCCCGCGTGGGCGACGCCGAGGGCCTCATCCACCACCAGCGTGAAGAGGAACTTGAGCGGGTACATGTAGAACAGCACGATGAACAGCAGCAGCGCGTTCAGCGTCACCGTGTACCGATCCTACAGGCCGTACCGCCGGAAGAAGACGTCGTGCCAATACCACATCTGCATGAGCAGCGCGAAGCAGATCGCGAAGGCCGCGAACCCGCGCATGGCCACCAGCAGTGCGTCGAACGTTTGCGGCACCTGCAGCGAGACCACCAGCAGGGTCACCGCGAACGCGAAGACGGCGTCGCTTAGCCCCTCGACGCGCGAGATAGCCGCGCCCCGCCACCGGAAGTCACGCTCGGCGCCGATTCCCGTGTCAGCCGCCCGTTCGCGCCGCATACGCCCCCCGTCCCGCGCGCGCCCCCCCCCGACCGTGGTGCCGCTGCCCGTATACGGGAGCGTCGCGCGCCCGCAGCGCCCCGTCGTCCCCCTGCTGTCAGACGTGCGTCCACAGGTCAGACGTGAGGCCCACGCGGACATGGACGCACCGCCCCGCAGGCTTTCACCACTCAGGCGCACGACGTCACGGCGCCGCAGCGGTGGTGGACGCGGGGAGCGTGACCGTGACGGTCGTGCCCGCGCCGACGGCACTCTCGATGGCGATGGTCCCCCGGTGCTGCGCGACGATGGCCTGCGCCCCGGACAAGCCGATGCCGCTGCCCGCGATCCCGCGCGCCGTCGAGGCGCGGTAGTACCGCTCGAAGATGCGCGGCAGTTCGGCGGTGGGGATGCCTACCCCCCGGTCGCGCACGGCGACGACGGCCAACCCGTCCCGCCGCCGCACCTCTACGCGGACCGGCGCGCCCGCAGGGCTGTACTTGACGGCGTTGCCGACCACGTTCTGCAGCACGCGCCGCAGCCGCCCCTCGTCGCCCTCCACGATCACGGGCGCGCCCGGCGCGTCGATCTCGATGGGCGCCGCCGCTAGGCCCTGACTCCCCCCGCCACCGCGATGTCCTCGACGGCCGCGCGCACCAGCGCCCCCAGGTCCACCGGCGCGCGGTCCAACTCCAGCGCCTCCCCCGCCTGCAGGCGGGCCATATCGCCGAGCTCGTTCACGGTGCCCAGCAGGCGCTGGGTCGAGGCGGCCGCGGAGTCGAGTTGTCCCCGCAGCCAGTCCGGGTCGAGGGCTCCCCCGTCGGCGCGTTGCAGGCGCGCCCCGATGAGTTGGAGGCGGCCGAGCATGTTCGTGAGCGGCGTGCGCAGGTCGTGCGCGGCAACGGTGAGGAAATCGTTGCGCAGGCGGACCGCCGCCTCGGCCGCGGCCCGCGCCGCCCGCTCCCGGTCCAGCAGCCCCGCGCGCTCGGCCTCGGCGGCGGCGTGCCCCGCGCGCTCGGCCGCCGCGCGGCTGACCCGCGCGGCCAGTTCAGCGCGGTGGACGACGACGCCGACCCAGTGCGCCACCGCCTCCAGGAAGCGCCGGTCATCCGCGGCGAAGGCCTCGGGCCGCGGGGAGTCGACGCCCAAGACACCACGGCGCTCGTCACCCACGTTGAAGGGCACGAGCAGCATCGAGCGGATGCCCAGGCCGTCGGTAAAGCCCGCGAGTTGGGCGGGGTCGCGGTCGGCGTGGCCGGTCAGGTAGATCCGCCCCTCCGGAAGGTTTCGACGGTCCGGTCGCCGCCCTCGAGCGGGAGCACGTCCAGGCCGATCGCGCGTTCGCGCTGCCCCAGGGGCGTGTCGCTCACCCCGAGGGCCACGAGCGCGTCGCGCGCGGGATCGTACAGGAAGGCGTCGACCTTCTCGACGCCGAGGGCGGCGGCAATGTGGTCGACGACCTGCGCGAGCGCGTCGGTGGCCGATGTCGCCTCGATGGCGAGCAGCCGCTGTAGCGTCGCGAGCAGGCGCCGTTCGCCGCCCTCCCCCTCCGGCACGTTCACCCCCGATCCTGCCGCGGCGGCCACGTCGTCGTACATCACATCCTCCCGCTTATCTCTACCCCTTCGTAGAGTAGTGTAACAACGCCGCGCAGGAGGCATCCGACACGAGAGCCCCCTGGAGCGTCGCGCGCGGGGGCGTCGAGGGCGGACGAGGGCGCGTATCATGCCCCCTGGTTGTCTCCCATCCCTACCATGACCGCTTTGCGCCCCAGGAATACGCCCTACCGTCCCACAGCGTAGCCGGTCCTACCCCGCGTCGGCCGTGCCTTCCTGCGCGTCCGGGTCGTGGCGCTGCGCGCCTCGCATGGGGCGGCGCGCGGACGGGCCTGGGCGATGAGCGGCCGCTGCTGACGCTCCAACCCGCCGCTCGGCCCTGGGAGACGTAGCTTGTCCTGCCCCTGGCCTGAGCGTACGCCCCTGGGGCGTACGCGGCGGTCGGGCGCGCATCGGGCGGTGTCCGTCAGTTCTGCCACGGCCGGGCTTGTTGCAGTCGAATCGGCGGGCTACAGCGGCGGCGCTGTGTGGGGGGCGTCGCGCTCGTCGTTCACGGCGGGCGGCCGGCTGTCGAAAGGCTCCCGGCGCGCCCGATCCGACACGCCTAGCGGCCACGCGCGTGAGCGGCAAGAGCCTCCCTCGTGACCCATCCGACGGCCCCTCCCTCGCGGTCCAGCACCAGTAGCTCAGAGAGGTTCCGCGCCCGCATCAGGACCAGGGCGTCCGTCACGTCCTCGTCCTCCCAGCCGCAGATCAGTTCCGGCAGGCGGAGGTCATGCACACGGGCCGTCCGCACGTCGAGGTCGCCCATCGCCAGGCGCTCCGCGACGGCGCGGCCGTCGAGCAGGCCGACCACCCGTCCCCCGATGCAGACCGGCAGGGGGCGGTGGCCGCGCGCCCGCAGCAAGGCCACGGCCTCGATGAGTGCCGTCTCGCACGGCACAACCTCCACGTCGCGCTCCACGACCGCCCGTAGCTCCATCCCCTGCCTCCCCCCTGTTGTGTTCCGCACCGTCCCGCCGTCGTCATTGTCCCAAGCGGGCGCGGACGACGAGCACGGCAGCCACCGCCACCAGCGCCAGCGCGGTGGTGAGGGCCGTGACCACCCCGACCTCCACGACGGCCACGGCCGCCAGGATCATCACCGCCAGCGCCGCCGCGGCCAGCCCAACCCACAGGAGCGTGCGCCCCCGCGCCGATCGTCGCAGCCCGCGTGCTGACCGTCGCGGACCGTGCGTTGGCCTGGGTGCGTCCCCGCTCATCAAACGCGCGCGCAGGCGGCGCTCGAAGGCCGGGTCCGGCTCAGGGACGCCCTCCTCCGGCGCGCCCGTGTCCTCGTGGTCCTGCCAGCGTAGCAGCGGGCCCAGCCGCCGCAGCAGCCGGTCCAGGGCCTCGTCCGAGGACAAGTCGGGCTGCTGGGGTTGCCGGGGTCGTTCATCCTCACCCATCGCCCACCGCCTCCTCGTGTACCCGCACGCGTATGGCAGCCAGGGCGCGCCGGAGGAGTTGCTTGACCGCGTTCTCGCTCCGGTCCATTCGCGTTGCCACATCACCAAAGCTCCGATCCTCGTAGTAGCGCAGCCCCACTACGCGCCGTTGGTCCTCCGGCAGCGCCGCGAGGTGACCACGCAGCCAGGTCGCCAACTCCCACTCTTCGACCCAGTCCGGTCCCACGTCCGCGGTGGCCCCGTCGTCGTCGTCATTGAGGGGCGCGGCGTCGTCGAGGGGCTCGGCGCGGCGGGCGCGGTCGGCGACGACATGGGCGGCGATGCGCAGCAGCCAAGCCGAGAAGGGCGCCCCGCGCTCCTCGTAGCGGCCGATGGCGCGCAGCGCCCGCTCGAAGGTCTGCGCGGTCAGGTCCTCCGCTTCCTCGCGTGAGCGCCCCCCCAGTGCACAGAAGGCGTAGACGCGGCGCACGTAGAGGTCGTAGATCTGACCGAAGGCGGCACGACCGGTGCGAGCCTGCGCGACGAGCGCGGGCGGCGCTTCCGGCCGCCGGGAACTGCCCACTTCTTCCTGCACCGCCCCTCTCTCCTGTTCACCCTCTATCTAGCCAAACGCGATCCAGCCCCAAAAAGTGCCGTGGGGTAGCCCCAACCCACGCGTTTGGTGTGCCGGGACCGGGCCGCGGCACTTTTTCGGCCGCGCTGACGTTTAGCTTAGTAGGCGGATGACCCGCCCCTGTGCCGTCGCCCGTGGCGGCATGGTCGGTCACAGGATACAGGATACAGGATACAGGATACAGGATACAGGATACAGGATACAGGATACAGGATACAGGATACAGGATACAGGATACAGGATACAGGATACAGGATACAGGATACAGGATACAGGATACAGGATA
>JAABUL010006040.1_pt1 | contig 14328 bp, 14 predicted proteins | sample 5559151 | NCBI WGS metagenome assembly JAABUL01 (sample SAMN10711876, study PRJNA513368) | rock metagenome | isolation source: Antarctica rocks | place: Antarctica: Victoria Land, Pudding Butte sud | reverse complement strand
CGGGACGTGGCGCAGCTTGGTAGCGCACTTGACTGGGGGTCAAGGGGTCGCAGGTTCAAATCCTGTCGTCCCGACAGGTTCGCCGGAGCCGGGGAACCGGATCTGACCTGCAAAGACACGATGAGAGGGCCCAACCGGCGCACCACCCGGGAGGGCCCTCTCCTGTCGCCCTCTCACAAGGGCTCTCACAAACCGCGAGGCGCAGCGGCGGGCACTACTCCGCCGCTGCCACCTGCCCGGACGCGCGCCCGAGGGCTGCCCCTGCCGCCGCGATCCCGGCCGAGCCGGAGTCGGGTAGGTAGGTGCTGAGGTGAACCTCCACCGTGTGACCAAGCAGCGCCGCCGCGTCGGCCGGCGCTACGCCGACCTGGTGGAGCCAGAACGCGAGCGAGTGCCGCACCGAGTGGAGCCGGATGCCGGGCGCGCCCGCCGAGGCGCACAGACGCCGGAACGTGTCCGAGTACCACTCGGGGCGCACCGGCACGCCGAGGGCGTCCACGACGACGAGGCCGCTATCCGCGTACGACCCACCGGCCCGGAGTCGGTCGGCCGCCTGCTGAGCCCGGAGCGAGCGCAGGAGGGCCACCGTGCCGGGGTGGATCACTTCCACCGGGACCGTTCGCCGCCGCTGCTCGCTCTTGGGCTCATCCACGTGCGAGCGCTGGCCCTCGTGGTGCAGCTGCACTCGGCCCTGAGCCACCGTGACCGTGCCGCGCTCCAGGTCCACGTCGAACCACCGGAGCCCGAGCACGTCGGCCCGGGACAGGGCGCACAGCGTGAGCCGCCATGCCGCCGCGAGCGGGTCGGCGTCGGCGTGGGCGCGGAACCGGAGCAACTGCCCGGGCTGCCAGTGCTCCAGATCGCGCCCGACGCGGCTGGCCTGTCGGGGCCGCTTCACGCCGCGAACGACGTTGCGGCTCAGCGTGCCGTCCGAAACCGCGAGGTCGACCGCCTGGGCGAGTGCGACGAGGGCGGCGCGCACCGAGCGCGGCCCCAGGGGGCGGCCGTCCGGGTGGGCCTTGCTGGCCTTGCCGCCCTGGGCGCTGAGCCATGTCACGAGGTCGCGTACGTCGCTGGGCGTGAGGCTCTGGACCTCGCGCGCCCCGACCCGCCGGAGGACCGCCGCGAGCGCGCCCCGATAGCCCTCCACGGTGACCGCCCGCACGTCGACCCGGGAGGCGAGCCACCGCTCACACAGGCGCGCGATGGTCTCGGCGGGCGCCGGAGCAAACCCACCGGCCCGGGCCACCTCGTCGCGCACCTGGGCGACGCAGGCCCGGGCCTCGGCCAGCGTGGGCAGCGTGCGGGTCACCTGGCGGCGCTGACGGGCTCCCCGAGGCGTTGCGTCCACGACGACGCGGAACCGGACGCTTGTCGTCGTGGCGACCCGGCGGATCGGCTCGGACACCTCCGGGCATGCCGGACAGGTCCACCCGATGATCTGCCCGTCCCGGGTGATCGGATGCCACCCGCGACGCTGATTCCCGCGCTCCCGCCCGCATGAGCTACAGACGCGTAGCGCGTTCTCGGGCAACGGTTGGCGGTTGCCGTTCCTGCTGGTGGTCACTGCCTGCTCTTCCTCTCCGTCACCCGGGCGGCCTTTCCGCCCGGGGTGCTCTTGCGGGGGCGCCCGGTCGACGCCTCGGGGATGAGCCCGGCCTCGCGGGCGCGGGCGATGTATCTGTCCGCTGTCCTAGCGCCGATGGTCAGGACGCCCACAACAGCGGCCCGGGGAGGGCGGCCCTGCGAGTAGGCGGAGTTCCACACCGCGGCCACCTGCTCGACGGTCACGGCCGCGCGCGGATCGTGTTTGACGGACTCGGGGCGAGTGGCCTTGCGCATGGCGGCGTGCAGCTCCGGCGCACGTCTCGTGTGGGTCGCGGACAGGCCGATAGCTGCCAGTTCGGCCATCGGGAGGGAGCGCAGTCGGGCCGCGGTCAGGCCCTCGGGCTGCACGCCGTCCACCAGCTCGACGCGCAAGGCGACCACCTTGACGTGACCGGCAACGACAGCCGCACGAACCGTCACGGTGAAGCTCTCCCAACCGGGCACGTCGTGGAATGTGCACCAACCGCCCTCTGCGTGGCCTTTGAGTCGTCTGCCCGGCACCGGCTCTCGCTCCCTGTGTGTGCGCCAGGTTCAACCTGGCGCACGCCTAGTCTAGCGCACGCCGCATCACTACGGCAGCGTTAGCCACATGAACATGACTACGAACGCACCCTCGAAGCCCACGAGCCTCGATGACGTGCGGCACCTGGGGACCGTGCCGGTTTGGCACAAGAGCCGGCCTGACGCCGCAGGTGTGCTCGGCATCAGCCGTGACCTCGCCTACGGGATGGCCCAAAGAGGGGAGCTGCCGACGATCCGGCTCGGACGCCGCGTTGTCGTCGCGGTCCCGGTGCTCCGCCGGATGCTCGGCGACCTGCCGCCAGAGACTTCCTGACCGCTAAGCGGGGCAGGCGGGGCGGGCCGTAGCTGTGCCCTCGTCCCGATCGGCCACGACCAAAGAGCGGCCCCGCCCGGGAAGAGGCAGGGCCGCGGAGAGCCAGAGAGGGGCTCGACATGACCGTAACGAAGACCTGGGCCGCCCGCTGCCAGTCGTTTGGAGACTGGGGCCCGCCGTGCTGGGACGCCTGGGCCACCGGCGGAGTGGTGCGGGAGCGTCACCTGCACGTCTGCCGGGAGTGCCGGGAGTTCTACGCCCGCGAGGCCGAGGCCGAGGTGCAAAGGGCGCGGCATGCCACGCCGCGTCCTGACCCCGACGAGGTGACGATCGACCTTTCGCGGTACGCCGCCCCGGCTCCGGGCTCGCCGGGCCGAGGACAGCCGATGACCGGCTGGCGGCGTGGGGCAAGACGCTCGATCAAGCGCCACGGCTCCAATGACGAGTACCGGGCGCAGGACCTGCCGTTCGTCACCTACCCGAGCCGGACGGGCGTGGTCTACCGCGCCGGCACGGAGGGCGGCGGGAGGCGCTGCCCCCGCTGCACGTCGTTCATCGCGGTGAGCAGCCGGGTCGTGCGGCTGGAGCACCCCGAGCGCGGCCGATGGTGGGTGCACGAGCGGTGCTGCGCTGAGTGTGTCCAGGGCGCGGCCTCATGAGCGTCAATCTCGGTCACGCGCTGCGGCATGCCATCCGGGCTGGCCTATCGCCGCCCGTGCCGACGGACAACGATGCTGCTGGCAGTAGGGCCGGGCTCTCAACCGACGAGGGCTCGGCCCTCCGCTTTCCAGCCCCGCCCCGCCTCCCGGAGCCGCACCGATGATTACATCGACCGAGGGCCACCGGCTCAACGCTCCCGACTCCCCGCTGACCCTCGCAGCAGTGGAAGTCTTTCGGCACGACTGTGTGCCGCTCGCGCTTACGCCCAGGGAGAAGCGCCCCGCGCGGTCGGACTGGCAGCACGTGACCTACCGCGACGAGGCCGCGGTGGTCCGCGAGTTCGCAGCCATGCTCGACGGTGCAGGGCTCGGAGTGCGTCTCGGCGCCGGCCTGGCCGACGTGGACCTGGACAGCCCGACCGCTCGCCGGGCCGCGCCCCTGCTGCTGCCGGAAACGGCGATGCGGTCCGGCCGCCCGAGCGCGCCCGGCTCGCACTGGTGGTACCAGCTCAGCGACGGGGGAGAGTGCTACGTCAAGCACACGGGGGCCGACGGCTCGACGGTCGTGGAGCTGCGCGCGACACAGGGCCATCAGACCGTGCTGCCGCCGAGCCTTCACCCTTCCGGCGAGCTGTACGCCTGGGAGGGCGAGCCGTGGGGCGCGGCCGAGGTGACAACCGCCGAGGTGCAGGCCGCTACCGCCGCAGTGGCCCTCGTCGCCGTGCTGGCCGACGCCTGGCCGGAGGAGGGCAGCCGACACGATGCCTATCTCGCGCTGGCCGGCGCGCTGCTGCGCGAGGGCGAGGCCGTGCCCGCCGTCGTGCGCTGGACTGAGCGGGTCGTGGCGGCGCTGGCAGTCCTGACCGCTGACCGCGACGGCACAGGGGCGCGCGTGGCGGAGGCCGTGCCGTCCACGGCCAAGAAGCTGGCGGCCGGCGAGAACGTGACCGGCTGGACCACGCTCGCGAAGCACCTCCTCGCAGATCCGGCCGCCGTCGTGAAGGCCGCACAGCGTGCCGCCGATCACCTCCGGGTGGCGCTGGGGGTGGCCCCGCCCTCGATCGCCTCGCTCGCCCCGGCAGCCGACCCGGCCGACTTCTGGGAGGCGCGGCCCTTCCTGCGGTGCGCGCGCGACTACGCGCGGGCTCGACGTGTCGGCCCGTGGGCCTTGCTCGGAGCGGTGCTCGCCCGCACCTCGGCCTCGGTGCCGCCGTCAGTGGTGCTGCCACCGACGCGGGGAGCGGTCGCCTCGCTCAACCTCTTCGTCGCGCTCTGCTCGGAGTCTGGCGGCGGCAAGACGACTGCCATGGAGGCTGCCGGCGACTTCCTGGCCGTGACGGGCGGAACCGCCGACTATCTCGACACACAGCCGGGCTCCGGTGAGGGTCTGCTGTCCGCCTACTGCTACGTGAAGCTCGAGAAGGGCCAGGCCCCTCAGGTTGTCCAGACGCGCCTGTCGGTGCTCTTCGACGTGGACGAGGTGCAGTCGCTCGGCGCGCTGACCGGCCGGACCAACTCGACGCTGCTCCCGTTCCTCAAGTCCGCCTGGAGCGGCAAGACGCTGGCGACGCAAAACGCGGAGGCGTCGCGCCTGCGGCGCGTGGGGGCCCACGCCTACCGGCTGGCGGTCGTGGCAGGCGTCCAGCCGGTCAACGCCGGTGTGATCCTCGACGACGAGGGCGGTGGCTTTCCTCAGCGGTGGCTCTGGATGCCGACCTATGACCCGGGCATGCTGCCCCGTGACGCCCGACCGGCCGAGCCGCTGCCGTGGTCGTGGCAAGTGCCCGGGGCCGCGCTCACGGTGGCCGCTGACGACACGATCACGTGGCCGCTGCGCCGAGTCGTGGCCCTGCCAGAGGTCGCCGTCTCCGCGATGCTCGACGCGGCGGAGAGCCAGAATCGCCCGATCGGGCGCGGCGCCGGAGACCCGCTGCTGGCGCACGCCCTGCTGACCCGGGCCAAGGTCGCCGCCCTGCTCGCGCTGCTCGACGGCCGCGACGACGAGGTGGCCGGGGACGACTGGCGACTGGCCGGGCACGTGATGGCGGTCTCGGAGCGAACGCGCGGCGAGGTCGTCGGTGCTCGGGGCGAGGTGGTGCGGCGGGCCGAGGACCGCAAGGCAGAGCGGTCCGGCCGGTCCGCTGTCATCGCCGCGGACTCCGAGGCCGAGATTCGCACTGTGCGGGCGATGGAGGTGATCAGCGCGGCCCTCAAGCGGCACCCGGGGGAGCACTCGACCAACGCCGTGCAGAAGCTCGCCGGCCGCTACCGCGTCGTAGTGCCGGACGCCCTGGCGCGCATGGTGGAGTCGGGAGAGCTGGCGGCGGAGGAGCGGACCGGCGGGAACGGCAAGCGAGCCGTGTTCTACCGGCTGGCGGCGGCCTCGTGACCGGGTGCGCATCCGGCGGGGCCACCGCGGGAACCGCGGTAACGGTTCCCGTGGTGCTGTCGCTCGCGCGTGTACGTAAACCCAAATCTCTTCCTCTTTCTTAATGTCACGTGTGCGTATGTGGACGAGTGTCCGCGCGAGTCACCACGGGAACGTCCCCGCGGTTCCCGCCATTTCGGAGCACGCTCTCGGGGCGGACCGGCATCGTCAGCGCGCCCCGGACGCAGTGCAGTGGGTGCCCGGCCGACCGCCCACCTCAGTCGGCGCCGAATATGCCGGGCGTCGCGCGTGCGCACCCCGGACCTCGCCGGCCACGCAGAGCAGTCGGCCGAATACCCTGCCCTACGCCGCGCTCGGCTCGGGCCAGCGCCCATCGCGCTCAGCAGTGGCCGGGGACGACCCCGCGTCGGGCGAGCCCGGCACGCCGCCTCGACCCTGCCGGCCGGGCCCGCCACGTGAGCAGGAGTCAAGGGGTCCGGCCACGTTTGTGCAGGTCAGGGGCCCTATGGCCGTGCCCTCTCACAGCACCTCTCACAACCGAGGCTCCCCAGGGCCGATGTCTGCCACCCTGGGAGGTGGAGGAGGTGACAGCCGGATGAGCAAGGGCGGCGGGTGGCTGCACGGCCCGGCCTCGGGCATCCCCGCTGGCGGCCCGGCCTCGTTGATGCCATTCCCGCCCGGCAACGTGGTGGGTCTGCGCTCGGGCCACCGCTCGCCGCGGGTCTACGGCAAGCTGGCCCAGCGGCTAGCGGCCGGGCTGGCCGAGGACCGCCCCGACCTGGGGGCGTATCCCGAGGCCGTTGCGGCGTGGGCTACCGCTGAGGCGCAAGTGGCGCTGCTGCGCCGACACGTCGCCGAGGTGGGCCCGATCGACCCAGCGACGGGGGAGCCGCGCGTGACCTCGCTGACCTGGCTCCGGCAACTTGAGCGGCTGGCCGCCGAGCACCGGGCGACGCTCGGGCTCGATCCGCGCTCGGAGGCGACGCTCACCCGCGAGCGTGCGGCTGCTGCCGTGCTCACGGTGGACCTGGTGGGGCTGGCGGAGCGCGGGCGCGCCGCGCTCGCCACCCGCGAGGCTGCCGGGCTGCCGGCGCCACCAGACCCGGCGGGCGACGTGCTGGCCGTCGCGCAGGCCGAGGGCCGCCGCGCGTGGAACGACAGCGCCCGTGCCTGGGTCGAGCGGGAGCCGGAGCCGAGGACGTGAGCCGCCTGGACCCGCTCGACCTCATGGCCTCGCTCGTGCTTGAGGGCGGGCGAGCCTGGGGCGAGGTCGCCCACGACTGGCAGCGCGCCGACGCCGCCGCGGTTCTGGACATTCGCCCCGGCGCTCCGCGCATGCACTATCTGACTCGGCCTCGCGGCGGGAGCAAGACGACCGACCTCGCGGCGGCCGGGCTCGCGGCGCTGCTGACCCAAGCGCCCGCCCGCTCGACCTCCCACGCCTACGCCCGCGACCGCGACCAGGCCGCCCTGCTCGTAGCGGCCCTGACGGCCCTGGCCCACCGCTCCGGCCTCGCAGGGCTGCTGAACCTCGGCCCGTGGGGCGTAGCCGTCAAGGCGACCGGCGCTCGGTTGGTCGTGGAGTCGGCCGACGCCTCCTCGGCGTTCGGGCACCTGCCCTATTTGGTCGTGGCCGACGAGCTGGCGCAGTGGCCCACGACCCGGGCGGCCCGCATGTTGTGGGAGGCCATCGTCTCCGGGCTGCCCAAGCGCCACGACTCCCGGCTCGTGGTGCTCACCACGGCTGGCGATCCGGCGCACTGGTCGGCCGGGGTCATCGCGGCGGCGCGCACGTCGGTGCGCTGGCGGGTCTCGGAGGTGCCCGGCCCGCTACCCTGGGCCGACCCCGACGACCTGGCCGAGCAACGGCGGCTGCTCCCGGTCTCGTCCTACGCACGACTGCACCTCAACCGTTGGACAGCCGCCGAGGACCGGCTCACCGATCCCGACGACCTCGCGGCGTGCGTCACCCACTCAGGACCGCTGGACCCCGACCCGAGGCACCGCTACGTGATCGGGCTGGACCTCGGCCTCAAGAATGACCGGACTGTGCTCACGGTCGCCCACGCCGAGCACCCCGACCGCTCCGGGCCGCCGCGCATCGTCTGCGACCGGCTGCACGTCCTGGCGGGTACCCGAGACTCACCGGTGCAACTGGCCGACGTGGAGGCCATCACCATGGAGGCCGCCCGGTCATACGCCGCACCCGTCCGCGTCGACCCGTGGCAGGCGGTCGGCCTGGCCCAGCGGCTGCGCGCCCGCGGCGTCACGGTGCAGGAGTGGACATTCACCCCGGCCTCGGTCGGCCGCCTCGCGATGACCCTGCACCTGCTGCTGAGAGAGCACCGGCTCGCCCTGCCCGACGACGCCGACCTGTTGGACGAGCTGGCCCTCGTGCGCCTCCGCGAGACCACCCCCGGCGTGTTCCGGCTCGACCATGACTCGGGCCAGCACGATGACCGCGCCGTGTCCCTGGGCCTCGCGGCCCTCGCCCTGACCGAGCGCGCACCGACCGGGCGCGGCACGGTCACGGTCCCGGGCCACGTCTACGCCGGTCCTACGGTCGTCCGCACCTCTGCGGATGGTCACCCGGCGCTTCCGACCCGGCTCGCGGTTCGGGCCGCTGGGCGGGGCATGCCACGTGGGCTGCCTGGCGGCGCGGTGCTGCTACCGGGCTCGGCCAACGACCCTGAGCGCGTCTTACGCCACGCCTCGCATCCGTAGCACGCCCTTTCCCCACGGCGTGTCGCGCTGCCACTCACGCTCACCAGGCGTTTCGCGCCGGCCTCGCCCCAGCCGCCCGTCTCAGCCGTATTCTGGCCTCAGCCGGCCGCGCAGCGTGCCGGGCAGAGCACGGACGCCCGTCGTGACCGCTCTCGTCGACTCCTCGCCGCTCCTGCCGGGCGAGTACGCACCCGGCCCCGGTCCGAGCCGCCGCTCTCTCGTCCACCCCGGCCGCAAGTCTGCCCCTGTCGTGACCGACCGCGCCGACCGCCACCGCGACGGCTCGAACTTCACCGACTTGGAGCTGGCAGCGTCGCTGGCCCGCGGCCGGGCGGGGTTCGCCGCCATCCTCAGTCGGCCTTGTCCGGCGCACGAGGCCCTCTCCGGGGCACCGTGCTGGACGGTCGAGTCTGGCGTGTTCGGGCCCGTTCACCAGGCGGTGTGCGGCGCCCGTGCTGGCCACCGGCCACCGCCGCCGCCGCTCGTTCGCCGCCCACCCGACCCCCGGAGACAGCGATGACCTTCCTCCACGTGACCCACGACCGGGTGCCGGGGGAGCTCTCCGTCGCGCAGGACGCTCGCTACCGGCAGGCCGACGCTAGCAAGGCGGACGAGGCGAAGGCCGCGGCCCGGTCCAGGGCCCGCGCGGTCGCCGCGAGACTGGCCGCTTCCAAGCCGCCGCCGCCGCCCGCCGATACGCCGCGCCGCGTCACCCACGTGCCGGACGGCATGGTGTTGAGCGCCGAGGAGGTCCATCTTCTCGACCATCTGCTGCGGACTCATCCAGACCTGTGGGACGAGCTGTGACCACTGACCAGGAGGTGCCCGTCCGTCGCCCTGTCGGCCGGCCACCCGGCGCCCGCACGAAGCCTCCCGTCCCGGTGCCCGCCGACCCCGTGCCGCTTCCGCAAGGGATGCTTGCGTGCCGGGCCTGCGGGATCGCTGCATCAGGTGAGTCGGAGACAGTCGAGGTGGCTGCGATCAGCCGGCAGGGAGACCCTCCCGGCCCCCGGTCGCTGCCGGTGTTCACGTTCGGGCGCTGCTCGGCGTGCACCCAGCGTGCAGACCGGGCGCGGTCGCTGCTCACCGCCCACCCCTCCATCGCCGGTCGGCTCGGCAACGTCGCCGCACATCGGCTGGCGTGCGCGCTGGACGCCGTCGCGGCTCTTGGGCTGGACCTCGGTGAGCTGCCGGAGGACTCCGAGGCGCTGCTGTGGCCGCTGATGGAGCACCTGGCCGGGCCGGGCTCCGCCGCCGGGTGGGTGAGCCGGTTCTCCCCGACCTGGCACAGCGGCGCCGACCCCGACTTGTGCAATCCCCGCCCGTGGAGCCACGTGGGTGGCGACTCGCGGGACTCCTTGGGCCGGGGGTACGCGCGGGTGCTCGTCGCGCGGGTGGCGCTGTCCGCCCCGCCGGTGCGGCTCGGCCCGCCGTTGGTCGACGCCAGCCTGGCCGACGCGGTGGCCGTCGAAGGTGGCTGCCTGATGTGCGGTGTAGTCGCCATTACGCTCTCCGCGGCTGTCGTGGTTCGGCTCGGCGGTCGTCACGGCGCGGCTCGGCAGGTGTGGCGGCCGGCGACCCAGACCGTGCCCGGCTCGGTCGACACGCTGGCCGGCTACCTCTGCCCTCCGTGCGAGGACGCCCGCGGTGACGGCGCGGTGGGTACGACAGCGGCGGCGAAGGCTTTCCTCGCTCACGTCGAGGTCACCGACCCCACGGCGGCCGAGCAACTGCGGGGCTCGGTGCTGGATGGCGCCGACCTGCCTGGCTACGGCGACCTGGTCTACGTCGCCAGGCGGACCGGCCGAGCAGGTCCGGTGCCGTCGACTGAGCCCTGGGCGCACGTCGCCTGAGTCTCTCGGCTGCATGTGGTGATCCCCGCCACCACCTGCCTGCGCTGGTCGGGGTCAACATCCGCAAGTTCGTGCTGCGGGCGAACCCCCTCGACGCTCTGGTGGCTCTGGGCACCTTCAACCCGCCGGCGGCGGGCATCCCTCGAAGCGGCCATCGCCGGCGGGCTGAACATCATCATCAGTGGCGGCACCCAGGCCGGCAATCCCGCGCCACGCCAATGCGCCCCCAAGGGCGCTTGCCGCGTGTCCTCCATGTTCCGCCGCGTCTGGTGGCTAGTGTCCCAACATGGTCGAGAAACTGCATCAAAAGGGCGCGAACGGTCTTCTGGCCGAGTATGAGTGCGCTGTCCATCTCACCTCGTTGATTGTTGCTGCAGGTATCCGAACTCTGACACCCCAAGGTGACCTTGAGGGGATGAGAGACATGGCTCAGCAGCGAGTTGCGAATGAGCTATCGGCCGCGCAGATCAACCGCGCATTTGAACAGGGCGATGCATTGGCGCGCTACATCTTTGACGGAATCACGAGAGAGCCAACACGGTTGGGCATCGCCGCGGATGCGTTCCGGCTGGCGGAGATAACAATAGATGTTCTGCCGACGGGCCACTTGACAAGCAGTGGGTCGAGCGCAGACCTCCGTTTGGGCTTCTACGTCGGAGAGGTCGAGACTCTTGTGCTGCCCATTAGTTTGAAAGCATACAAGGGTTCCGTTGCAAGTCTCGGAAGCAAGGGCGCCCGGGCGAGTCTCTGTCGGTTCTTCCTCAACGAAGAGAGAGTCACCGATGCCACATTTGTAGAGTATTTCGGTACCGCGGCTGAAAGCTTTGTCCAGACGCTTGCCGATTTCAAAAGGGCTGCCACAGAGTTCTACGTGTCGGCAGAGGGCCTCGCATTCATCGATGAGTACGAACGCCGAAAAGGGTACCGCAAGGTTAACAATCCACTTCGCCGAAAGGAGGTGGGGGACCACTTTGAGCGAACACGAGGGTTTAAAAGTGAGCACAGGTTTGCAGATCTCTACGTACAGATGTTCCAGCACGGCATGAATAGCGTAGTCACTCACGACTCTACCGAGGAGTGGCATCGATTCATTAGGGGGGCTCGGTTCGTCTTAGGGATGGAGAACGATATCCTGACCTTGAACGCGATATCGAATGATTTGGGGGTGGTCGAGAAGGTCGAGAATAGTCACTTAAGCGACGCGTACGCCGCGTTGAGGAGGGTGCTCGCGCCCGGATGCGTGTTTGTCCTAGCCCATAAGCCAGGTAGCTCGATCATTGGTGTGCGGGTTAGGCGAGGTCCGGACACTGTAAGATGTCTAACTCTCGCGATCTGGAAAGACGCTACAATCCAGTTCAAGCTCGATAGTGCGATGCTCAGGTAGGGGAGCGCTTTGGTCGAAGGTATGGAACGACAGGTTCGCACCAAACGGAGAGTCGACAAAGAGCAGTACTTCACGAGTTCAGCTCTAGCGGTGCGTTGCGTTCGATTTGCTGACCGTGTGCTAGATCTCTCAACCTTCTCGTTGATCATTGAGCCGAGTGCCGGCGAAGCCTCGTTCTTATCGCTGTTGCCGCAGGACCGGCGTCTTGGAGTGGACATAGAGCCGCGTGCCGGCGGAATCGTAAGAGCGGATTTTCTCGAATGGGCGCCCCCGGCGAGGGACGGGCGAACATTGGTCATCGGAAACCCTCCTTTTGGACAACGCGCAGCGCTGGCGTTCGATTTCCTTGAGCGGGCGTGCGCCATGGCGGATGCAGTCGCGTTCATCCTTCCGCGAAGCTTCAATAAGTGGACATTTCAAAACAGGGTTCCTGACTTCTTCCACCTCAGAGACGCCTTCGACTGCGAGGACTTCTACCTTAGCGGCGGGAAGTCGCACTCCGTGAAAACTGTGTTCCAGATTTGGGAGCGAAAGACTGTCCGAAGAGCGAAAACTGTATTGCCATCGGCGCACCCGCACTTCCAAATGCGCCACTGCCATCTGTCAAGGGTGATGCCGAGCGAGTTAAAGGGCCTTCGTGACATGTATGAGTTCACCATCCCGCAGGTCGGGATGAGGTTCACCCCCCAGGACGTCCGCGATGTTACTAGGGGAAGTCATTGGTTTATTCGACCGCTAGTGGAAGGTGTCAGGGAGCGGTTTGATCGCCTCGATTTCTCATTCCTCAATGGCATGAACACCGCGCATATGAGTCTCTCCAAGCGAGACATTGTCGCGGCCTATGTTGCGATTGCCGGTAGCGATACGGCGTCGGAGCAGCCCGACGACGAAGACAAGACTGGGGCACAGCTTGCGCTGTGGGTCGGCTAACCTTCTCAACTTGAATTAGCAACGTAACTCGGAGACTGTCGGGGCCGGTTTTGAACCGCGGGGGGCCCCCGCGCGAAAGTGAGCCAATGCCGTACGACGCCGACCGGACGACCTAGACCTGAGCGACCCTGAGGCTCTCAGCGCCTTCCTCGATGACCGCGGGAATGTCGCCATGTGGGACTCGCTGGGCCGGGGGTCCGGGAGCTGCCGCCCGCTGAGCAACTGTCCACTTTGACGGACAGGCTGAGCAACGCCGTGGGATACCGGGACAAGATGGCGGCCCGGCTAGCGCCCGAGGACGCCCCCGACGAGGATGCGCGCCGCGTTGCGCTGGCCCAACTCGTGAGCGAGCTGGACCGCATCGCGGCGCGCATCGCGGAGTTGACCGGCAAGGTGCCCGACCACCCCTGAGGCAGTCCTCTCACAGCACCTCTCACAAACGGCGACGGACCTGGCCAGACGAGACCGGACGAGAGCGGGCGGCCGGGCAACCCCTACGCACGAGAGCGCACGAGAGCGGAAGTACACGGACAACTCGGGCTGTCTGGGGGTCAAGGGGTCGCAGGTTCAAATCCTGTCGTCCCGACAGTAAAAGCGCAGGTCAGAGCGGATACGGGTCTTAGGGCCGGTGCCCGTTCCCGCGATCTTGCTAACAGTTTGCTAACAGGAGCCGGCGACTGCGTTAGCAAACACGTCCGCGACGCCGGCCGCCTGCTCTCGCAGCACGTGGGCGTAAACGCGCAACGTGACGCTCGGATCGGCATGCCCGAGCCGGGCCGCGACGACGTGGACCGGGACTCCCGCGAGCAGCAGCGTGGTCGCATGTAGATGCCGCAGGTCGTGGGGCGACGCGTGGGGGAGCCCAACCGTCGCGGTGATCTCCGGCATGAGCGCCGTGAGGGTCGTCGGGTAAACCTGAGTGCCCGCCTCCGTGACGAACACGTGCTCGCTGGCACCGACCAGGCCGCCCCTGCAGCGAGCCGCTCAGTGGCCTGCCGCTTGCGGTGCTCCCGAAGGACGGCCACCGTGCCCGGATCGAGGCTCACGATGCGGGACCGACCGCCCTTAATGGAGTCATCGTGCCGCTGCCTGTCGATGACAGCGGTTGAGCCGGTCAACGTGATCTCTGCGGCGTCGAGGTCCACATCGCGCCAACGGACATTCAGCAGCTCACCACGTCGAGCCCCGGTGTAAGCAGCCAGCCGGTAGCACGCGGACAAGCGGTGTCCCTGCGCGGCATCGAGGAAGGTGGCGAGCTGGGCCGGTGTCCACACTTGCTTAGCCTCGATCCGTGGATCAGGTAGCTGCTCGTTCGGCGCGTTAACGGCGAAAGTGCCTTCTGTGCAAGGACAATCGGGATTGTCGAGATCCTGATCGCCACCGCATCGGTAGGCACTTTCAGTGCAACTATCTCACGCCTGGTCCCGCGCAACCCCGATGTTCGATGACGAGAACTTGGTGTCGTTCGCGGGGCTGGTTCCGGTGCTGGTCCTGGCCGAGCGGGCCGGGCTGTCGACGCTGATCTGGGCCAAGGTCGCGATCAAGCAGTCCCGAGTCAAGTCGGCGGGGGTGAACCCGGCCGGCAAGTTGAGTTCGATCACCGCGGGAATGGCCGCGGGCGCGGACTGCATCGATGACCTCGACGTGATCGGCTCCGGCGGGATGGAGCAGCTGTTCGGCGGGGTGTACGCGTGTTCGACGTTGGGTCAGTTCCTGCGCGAGTTCACCCACGGCCACGCCCGGCAGTTGGCCTCGGTCGCGCGGGCCCATCTGGTCAACCTCGTCCAGAACTCGGGGCTGCTACCCGGCTCGCAAGCCGCGCGTATGTGGACATCGACTCGCTGCTGCGCCCGGTCTATGGACAACAAAAGCAGGGCGCCAGCTACGGACACACCAAGATCGCCGGGCGGCAGATCCTGGGCAAGGGCCTCTCGCCGCCGGCCACC
>JAABUL010006037.1_pt1 | contig 14335 bp, 14 predicted proteins | sample 5559151 | NCBI WGS metagenome assembly JAABUL01 (sample SAMN10711876, study PRJNA513368) | rock metagenome | isolation source: Antarctica rocks | place: Antarctica: Victoria Land, Pudding Butte sud | reverse complement strand
ATCATTGCCTGCTGGACGATCTGATGGCGCATGCCGCGCCGAGCTGACGGGCGGTGCTCTAAACGGAGAGGGCGAGCAGGCTAGCGGTCGCGACGACGAGGATGCCGCCGCCGAGAAAGCTGACAACGCCGATGACCGCGCCGACAGTCGGCCTGACGCGATATCGATAGTTCAAGCGGCTGACGATTTCGGCAAAACGCAAGGAGCGGGGCAGATCGGCCCGCCAATGGCTACGCAAAGCGTTTCGACGGTCCATCGCGGAGTGCCCTCAATGCAAAAAGCTCGACACTCACCCGCTTTTCAGACGGCAGGCGGCTTTCGAGCCTGCGTCATCATAGCCGGAATCGCTTGCGCGCCGGATCACGTCTTCGTCACGTAGTTCTACCATGGATCGATCCTGGACCGATAGCGTCCTGCAGCGCTGAATCAGCGCTTGGCAAGGCGTTCGATCGCAGAGGACAGAGGGCGCTCCGAACCGGCGTAGTCGGCCCAGGCTTCGGTGGCTTCCAGCGCGGCCGGCACGGTCGGGATCGTATAGGCGGCCGGGTCGAGCGTCGGCGTGACCTGCGCCCAGGTGAGCGGCATCGAAACGGGCGCGCCGGGGCGGGCGCGCGGCGAGAGCGGGGCGACGGCGGTCGCCATGCGGTCATTGCGGAGGTAGTCGAGGTAGATCCGTCCGGCCCGGAGCTTCTTGGACATGTTGACCAGGTATCGGTCGGGGTGTGCGTCGGCCATCGCTGCGCAGACCGCATGCGCGAAGGTCTTGGCGGCCGGCCAATCGGGCAGGCTGCGCTTTTCGGGCGCGAGCGGCACGACGAGATGCAGGCCCTTGCCGCCGGTGGTCTTGCAGAAGGAGACCAGGCCGAGCGCGTCGAGCCGGTCGCGCAAGGCCAGGGCGGTTTCGACTACGACGGGGAAGCCGATTTCGGGTGCCGGATCCAGGTCGAAGACGAGGCGACCGGGGTGCTCGGGATCGCCGGGCTGGTTGTTCCACGGATGCAGTTCGAGCGCGCCGACCTGGGCGGCGGCGGCGAGGCCTTCGACGCGGTCGATCTGCAGGTAGGGCTTACGCTCGTCGGAGATGTGGACGAGCGAGAGCAGGTTGGATTGGCCAGCCATGGCGTGGCGCTGGAAGAACTTGCCGCCGTCGATCCCATCGGGGTAGCGCAGGAGGGAGCAGGGCCTGCCCTCGATATGGCGGATCATCCAGGGGCCGACTGCCTCGAAATAGCGGGCGAGGTCCAGCTTGGTGACGGGGGCGCCTCCTGAGTCCGGCCAGAGCGGCTTGTCACCGCGGCTGATGGCGACACCCATGACGATTTTTCCGGACGACGCCGGACGCGCGGGACGGTCCGGCTGGGCGGCGGCGGCGGGCTTGTCCTCGCGCAGGCCCTTGAAGGCGGCCTGCCGGACCAGGCCTTCGGCCCCATATCCGGCAAAGGCGATCTCGGCGACCAGTTCCGGCCGGGTCCAGTGCAGCCCGGCTTGGGGTTTCGGGGCGGTCGCGCCGGTGAAGGGGCTGGCGGGCTGCTCGACGGCCTGCAGCCGGGGCAGCAGGGTGTTCACCGTGGCGGCGCCGAAGCCGGTGCCGACGCGGCCGAGATAGACGAACCCGCCGTCGCGGTGGGCGCCGACCAGCAGGGAGCGGAAGGCGCCGTTGGTGGTCGCCCAGCCGCCGATGACGACCTCATGCCCGGCGCGGCACTTCGACTTGACCCAGGCGTCGCCGCGGCCGGCGCGGTAGGGAGCGGCGAGTTGCTTGGAGACGATGCCCTCGAGCGACATGCGGCAGGCGGATTGCAGGACCGCGTCGCCGCCGGTCTCGAAATGGTCGACGTAGCGCAGCGCCGGATGGGGCGCGCCGGCCAGCAGCGCTTGCAGCCGGGCCTTGCGCTCGGACAGAGGAAGCGGCCGGAGGTCCTCGCCGTCGGCGTGCAGCAGGTCGAAGGCGAAGTAGACCATGCGGTCTGAGCGCTCGTCGGAGAGGGCCTGCTGCAGGGCGGCGAAGTCGGGGTTGCCGTGCGCGTCGAGGGCGACGACTTCGCCATCGATGATGCAGTCCGTCAGCCCGGCGGCGGCCTTGGCCAGGGCAGCGAAGCGGCTCGTCCAGTCCAGGCCGGTGCGAGTGCGCAGGGCGGCGTGGCCGTCCTGGACGCGGAGCTGCATGCGGTAGCCGTCGAACTTGATCTCGTGGGCCCAGCCGGTGCCGCCCGGGGGGCGGTCGACCAGGGTGGCCAGTTGCGGCGGGAGGAACTCGGGCAGGTCTGGCTTGGAGGGAGCGGCGGCCATGAACGGCTTGGGCGCCCTGCCCTTCCCGGCGGCGATGTCGGCCATGGCGCGGCCGGAGGCGACGGAGAAGTCCTGCGCGAGCACGGCCTCGCCCTCGCCGGCGGTGGCCCACTCGTCCTTGTGCTTGATGAGCAGCCAGTTGGTGCGCTTGCCGCCGGCACGGTCGTGCTTCATGCGGACCAGGACCCAGCTGCCGTGCAGGCGCTCGCCCTCGAGGCGGAACTTCAGGTCGCCGCTCTCGAATCCGGCCTCGGCGGTCATGCCCTCGGGTTGCCAGTAGCCGCGGTCCCACAGCAGGACGGTGCCGCCGCCATACTCGCCCTTGGGGATGGTGCCCTCGAAATCGCCGTAGTCGAGCGGATGATCCTCGACCTCGACGGCGAGACGCTTGTCGTGCGGGTCGAGCGAGGGGCCGCGAGTGACGGCCCAGGATTTGAAGACGCCGTCGAGCTCGAGGCGGAGGTCGTAGTGCAGCCGGGTCGCGTCGTGCTTCTGGATGACGAAGCGCAGGCGGGGGGCGGGCGCCGCGGCGGCCTCGCCGGACGGCTCCTGGGTGCGGCTGAAATCCCGCTTGGCCCTGTAGGTCTTGAGCTTCTCCGCCATCGCACACCCCATCGCTGCGAGGGTAACGCCCCTGTTGCGCTTACGTTGTGGCTGCGAACACCAGGGCGCCGGCGCCGAGCACGACGAAGGGCGAGAGGCGGGTGCGGAGCAGCAGGATTGTGGCGCTGGCGGCCACGGCCCAGGCGATCCAGCCGCCTTGGGCGGCCTGCAGCACGGTCAGCGACGAGGCGAGGATCAGCCCGGCGGCGACCGGCGCCAGGCCGCGCTCGACGGCGCGCTGCCACGGGCGGCCGCGGTAGCGGGCCCAGAGGCGGGCCAAGCCGTAAAGCAGCAGCGACGAGGGCAGGAAGATCGCCAGCGAGGCGACCAGCGCGCCGGCCCAGCCGCCGACTTGCCAGCCGATCAGCGTGACGAGCAGCGAACCGGGCCCGGGGGCGAGGCGCGAGAGCGCGAAATCGGCCATGAATTGCTGTTCCGGCATCCAGGCCTGCACGTCGACGGCCTGGCGGTGCATCTCGGCGACGATGCCCTGGCCGCCGCCGATGGTGGCGAACGAGAGCGGCACGAAGATCGCCGCGAGGGTCCAGAGCAGGTCAGGGCGCATCGGCGTTCTCCCACAGCGCGATGCCGATGCCGATGGCAGCCAGGGCGGCCGTGACCGGCACGAGCGGCCAGTGCAGCAGGCCGATGGCGGCGAAGGTGGCGATGCCGAGCAGGGCGGGCACCAGCCGGGTCATGGAGCGGCGGGCGGCGCGCAGGCCCATGGCGCACGTCAGTCCGATGGCGGCTGCCGCGACGCCGTTCAGCGCGGCGCGGACCAGCGGCTGGTCCGACAGGCCAGCGAAGGCGGTGGCGATGCCGAGCAACAGCAGGCCGGGCGGGAGCAGCATCGCCAGGGCGCCGGCCACGGCACCGGCGCCGCCATGCAGCCGATAGCCGAGCCAGATCGCCAGGTTCAGCACGTTGACGCCCGGGAACACCTGGCACAGCGCCAGCCCGGAGAGGAACTCGGACTCGGTCAGCCAGCCGCGCTCGTGGACGACCAGGCGCATCATCCAGGCACTGACGCCGCCGCCGAAGCTGGTCAGGCCGACGCGGACAATCAGCAGGGCGTATTGCGCCAGGGTGGGCTTCTCGTTGACGATCACGTGTTCGAGAGACTACAACTATTGGTATGCCGCAAGGCGCGGGCCTCCACCGAGGGCCCGGATGGGTTGAGCAAGCGGAAAAGCCGCATGGACCGGGCGAACGAGAAACCTTTTAGCAGCACCGGGCCCTACGGCCATCGTTCGCGGATGCGCGGGCGGCTGCTGGTGTCCGAGGCGGCGCTGGCCGATTACGAGATCCTCGAGATGCTGTTGTTCCTCGGCATCGCGCGCAAGGATACCAAGCCGCTCGCGAAGGGGCTGATCAACCAGTTCGGCAGCCTGCCGGGGGCGATCGAGGCGGATCGGACGGCGCTGGCGGGGGCCGGGCTGACGCCGGCGGCGGTGACGGCGCTCGACATCGTGGTGGAGGCTGCCGGGATCCTGGCGCAGCCGGATGCGCTGCAGCGCAAGGTGATCGCCGACCTGCCGGCGCTGGAGCAACACCTGGACGTGCCGGAGCGGACGGCGCAACCGGCGGGCTTCAGCGCGCTGCTTCTGAACAACCGCAATCAGTTGCTGGGCGAGCCCGCCTGGGAGGCGGATACGGCGCCGGCCGATTTGGCGCGGTCGCTGCTGCGGCAGGCGCTGGACCAGCATGCGACGGCCGCGATCCTGTTGCGCAACGCGGGGGCCGATCCGGCCAAGATCACCGCGGCGGATCGCGCGCTGCATACCGAGGCGCAGCGGGCCGGGGCCAAGCTGTCGGTGCTGGTGCACGACCTAGTGGTGATGGGCAAAGGCAAGTGGGTCAGCTTGCGGCAGCGGGGGCATTGATGCGCTGGCCGTGGCGCCGGCGTGAGCCGGTGGCGGAGGTTTCGGCGTTCGACGCCAGCGTCGACCTCGACCTGTCGCACCTGGACCGGGCGGCGCGGGGTGTCGCGGCCGAGGCGATCGCGGCGCGGTTGCGGGCGCTGCCGGGGGCGGGGTGGATCAGCGTCGAGCCGCATGCAGGGGCGGCGCTGTCGGTGACACTGTATCCCGCCGGGTCGGGCGTGGCGGCGGAGGGTGACGCGTGGGACGCGTTGCGCGGGACGGTCGAGGGGCTGGTGCGACAGGTGTTGGCCGAAATGCCGGTTGCGAGGGAGCGGGAGGCCGAGCAGGGCTGGTCGGTGCCGGCGGCGATGGCGGGCGGGTTCGCCGAGGCGATGGCGCCGTCGCAGTTCGATGCGCTCGAACAACTGGCCGCGCTGGCCGCGCTGAGCCGGGCGCCGCCCCCGGTGGTGAAGCCGGCGGTTCCCAAGCCGCCTCCCAAGCCGGTGATCCAAGCGGCGCCGATGGACGATGCCGGGCGGCTGGCGCGCCTGCTCGCGCTCGTGCTGCCGGTCGATGGGACGGCGCCGGCAGCGTCGGCGGTGCACCGGTTCGGCAGCTACGCGGCCGTGCTGGCGGCACCCGAGGCCGAGCTGCGCCGGGTCCCGGGGCTGGGGCAGCACAGCATCGCGGCGATCAAGCTGGTGCATGCGGCAGCCGTGCGGCTGGCGCGCGCCGGTATCACCGCGCGGCCGGTGCTGGACGACCGCAAGCGGCTGTTCGACTACCTGGCGGCGGCGCTGGCGCGCGAGCGGATCGAGCAGTTCCGGGTGTTGTTCCTCGACGAGCACGGGATGCTGCGGGCCGACGAAGTGCAGGCGCAGGGCACGGTCAATCACACGCCGGTTTATCCGCGCGAGGTCGTGCGGCGGGCATTGGCGCTGGAGGCGGCGTCGCTGGTGCTGGTGCACAACCATCCGAGCGGCGACCCGAAGCCGTCGCGGGAAGACATGGACATGACGCGGCAGGTGCAGGAGGCGGCGGCGGTGATGGGGATCGGGCTACGCGATCACGTCATCGTCGGCAACGGCCGATGGTTGAGCTTTCGTGACGAGGGCTTCCTGAACTGACCGGCCCGGCGGACTCTGCAACCGCTCCGACATGAAAGCTTCATCGCTCCGCCCTCGGCAAGGCACCGTCCTGCAACTAAGTCGGACGGATGCAACGCCGGGGACATGACGGGTGAGTCAAAGCCAGAGTGCCGGACGAGATCAGGATCGGTCATCGGCGGTGTCGCTTTTCCTGCGGCGGTGGTTGGCCAATCCGCTGCAGATGGGTTCGGTGGTGCCGTCGTCGCCGGCGCTGTGCCGCCGGGTCGCGGCGCAGGTGCGGCTTGGGCCGGGCGAGTGGGTGCTGGAGCTCGGAGCCGGGACCGGGGTGGTGTCGCGGGCGCTGGTCGAGAGCGGCGTGGCGCCGAGCCGGCTGACGGTGGTGGAGATCGTGCCGGACATGGCGCAGCATCTGCGCACGTCGTTGCCGGGGGTCGAGGTGATCGAAGGGGATGCGCGGGCGCTGCCGGCGTTGCTGCCGGAGTCGCGGCGCGGGCGGATCGGCACGGTGATCTGCGGCATCCCGCTGGTGCTGCTGCGGCTCGAGCAGCAGCGGCGTTTCATCGACGCGATCGAGGCGGTCGCGCCGGGACGTGGTTTTCTGCACTATAGTTACTGCGCGACGTCGCCGTTGCCTTACCGCAAGCACGGGCTGGCGGCCAAGCGCGAGGCGTGGACGCCGCTGAACCTGCCGCCGGCGAGCGTGTGGCGCTACACTCCCGTGGGCTGTATTCGCTGCTGGTCGAACAGCCGGGGCTGGACGCGAACCAGGGGGCGCTGTCGTTGCTCGCCGGGCTGTATCAGTGGGAGCTGACGCCGCCGCACGTCGATCTGCTGGGGCGGATGTCGCAGCTGTGCGGCGCAGCCGGGGCGCCGTTCGTCTCGGCGATCGGGCCGGATGCGTTGCGTGAGAAGGAGTATGAGTGGCATCCGCTGATCCGCCAGGCCTGGGCCGGGCTGCGCGAGGCGCCGGCGTCGGCCTATCTGGGACTGGCGACGCCGCGCTTCCTGCTGCGGATGCCGTATGGCAAGCGAAACCGAGCCGATCGATGCGTTCGCGTTCGAGGAATTTACCCGGCCCTGGCAACGATTGGGTCTTGCCGGACCCGGACCGGACCGTGTCCAAGACGCACTGCGTGTCGAGCATCGAGCACGGGCAAACGGTCCTGACCGATCTCAGCACCAATGGCGTGCACATCAACGGCGCACGGCAGGCGACGGCGCGCGATAGCCGGACCGAGCTGGTGGACGATGACGATTTCCGGCTCGGCGACTACACGATCTCGGTCGCGGTAGTGGAGGCAGCGGAGCGCGGACGGGCGGCGGCGGCGCTGGACGACCCGTTCGATGGCCCGGCCGGTCCGGCCGAAGGGGGTAGCCCGCTCGGCTTCGACCCGCTCGACGACCCGCTGGGCCAGCCGCCGTCGCCGGGCTTCGCGCACCCGGTGATGCATCGCGCGAGCGGGCCGAAGCGGGAGGATCCGTTCGATGTGGCCCAGGAACGGGCCCAACGCCCGGCCGATCCGGACGACGATCCGTTCCGCGGCGCGCGGCCGACCCAGGAGTGGCAGGGACCGGCCCAGCCCGACCACGCCGACGCCCCGCGGCATGCCTTCGCCGCACCGGTGGTGCTGCCGGGGGGGATGCGCGACCCGTTCGCCGAGCTCGACGGCCTGCTGGCTGACGACCCGGCGCCGGCACGCACGCTGCGGCGAAGCCCCCTCCTGCCCCTACTCCTGCCCCCTGCCCCCTGCTCCCACGGCCGGCGGCGATGCGTTGCTGCGTGCTTTTCTCGAGGGCGCGGGCATGGCGCCGACGGTGTCGGCCGCGGCCGATCCGGAGAGCGCGATGCGCGCGGTCGGCGAGGTTTTCCGCGCCATGACCGAGGGGCTGCGCGAGGTGCTGCTGTCGCGCGCAAGGCCCGCTATTGGGACAGCTTCGTCGAGGTGTATGCCGAGATCGCGCGGGAGGCCGAGGACGACTTCCAGGCCGTGTTCGGCCGCGAGTTCGCCAAGGCCTATGCCGCCCAGGCGCGCAAGCCGGATTAGGCGGCACGAGCCACCTCTAGCGTTCTGCAAGAAAACGAGAAAGATTGCGGGACGAAGGGGAGGACAACAAAATGGCACGAGTGGCTCTGGTCACGGGGGGAACCCGCGGGATCGGCGAAGCGATCAGCACGGCGTTGCACGAGGCGGGCCGGAAGGTCGTCGCCAGTTATGCCGGCAACGACACGGCGGCCGAGGCCTTCAAGGCGCAGACCGGGATCCCGGTGATCAAGTTCGACGCCGGCAGCTTCGAGGCGTGCGAACAAGCGGTCAAGGTGATCGAGGGCGAGCACGGTCCGATCGAAATCCTGGTCAACAACGCCGGCATCACGCGCGATGCGACGATCGCGAAACAGTCTCGGCAGATGTGGGACGAGGTGATGGATACGAACCTCGGCTCCTGCTTCAACCTGTGCAAGCTGACGTTCGAGGGCATGCGGTCGAAGAAGTTCGGCCGGATCGTCAATATCGGCAGCATCAATGGCCAGGCCGGGCAGTATGGCCAGGTGAACTACGCGGCGGCCAAGTCGGGCATCCATGGCTTCACCAAGGCGCTGGCGCAGGAAGGGGCGCGGTTCGGGATCACGGTCAACGCGATCGCGCCGGGCTATGTCGATACGGAGATGGTGCGCGCGGTGCCGGCCGACGTGCTGCAGAAGATCATCGCGCGGATCCCGATGGGCCGGCTCGGGCACGCCAGCGACATCGCCCGCGGCGTGCTGTTCCTGACCGCGGACGACGGCGATTTCCTGACCGGGTCGACGCTGTCGATCAACGGCGGCCAGCACATGTACTGAATGGCGGGCGCCGCCGGGCCTATCGGGTCACGGCGGCGCGGTGTTGGCGATCTCTGGACGCTCGCGCATGGCGGCGTACCAGCGGTCGAGGCGGGGGTGGTCGGCGCGCCAAGGCTCCTCGGCGAAGCGGAAATCGAGATAGCTCAGGGCGCAGGCGACGGTGATGCTGCCGATGTCGAGGTGTACGGCCGGGTCGTCCTGCTCGAGCGCGTCGAGGGCGCGGGCGACGATCTGGCGTTGCCGCTGCATGACGGCGGCGCGCGCGTCTTCGGGCGGCCTTGTGGCGTCCATCCGGCGCAAGATGGCGGCGTCCATCAGGCCGTCGGCCATGGCTTGGCGGCGCAGGGCGCGCCAGCGGGCGGCGCCGGCGGGTGGGAACAAGGTGCCGCGTCCGGTGAAGTCGAGGTACTCGCAGATGACCGGGCTATCGAACAGCGCCAGGCCATCGTCGGTAATCAGGCACGGCACCTTGGAGAGCGGGTTCTGCGCCAACAGTTCGGGCGGCGACTCCCACGGGTTGGTGGTGACGCGCTCGATCTGCCCGTCGACGCCGCAGGCGATCGCCGAGGCCATCACCTTGCGGACGTAGGGGCTGGTCGGGCTGTAGAACAGCTTCATCGGAAATTGTCCTTCTGCTTGCGGATGGCGCCGAGGGCGGCCGCGTCGGGGGCGCGGAGGAAGGGGTTTTCGGCGAGTTCGTCGGCCAGGCGGCTCGGGACGGTCGGCAGGCCCTCGGCGCGCAGGCGGTCGACCTCGGCGGCGCGGCGGCGCAGGGCGGCGTTGTCTGGATCGACGTGCAGCGCGAAGCGGGCGTTGCTCTGGGTGTATTCATGACCGCAGCAGACGAGCGTGTCGCCGGGCAGGCGGGCGAGCTTCTGCAGGCTGTCGAACATTTCGGCCGCCGTGCCCTCGAGCAGGCGGCCGCAGCCGAGGCTGAACAGCGTGTCGGCGCAGATCAACACGTCGCCTTGCGGGCAGAAGTAGCTGATGTGGCCGCGCGTGTGGCCCGGCGTGTCGATCACGTCGAGGCCGCATTCGCCGAGGCGCACGACGTCGCCCTCGGCGACCTCCTGATCGAGCGGCGGCAGGCGGCGGCGGTCGGCGGCGGCGCCGACCACTTTTGCGCCGAACTGCTTCTGGACCTGGCCGACGCCGGCGATGTGGTCGTCGTGATGATGGGTGATCAGGATCAGGTCGAGCCGGCCGCCACTGGCCTGGATAGCGTCCTCGATGGCGGCGATGCAGGCGTCGGCATCGGCCGGGTCGACGATGCCGATGGCGCCGGTGGCTTCGTCCTGCAGGAGCCAGGCGTAATTGTCGGACAGGATGGGGATGGCTCGCGCCGAGAGCGGCATGGGGGGCTCCTGGGTTCGGGGAGCCTTGGTAGCGCAGCGAGGCGCAGGACAACAAGGCGCCGGCGGCGCGCGGCGGCAAACCGTGCTATAAGCGCGCCATGGCAGTGGATGCGCACTCGCCGGCTTCGTTCTATGCGACCTCGCGCGGAAGCGTGACGTGCCGGCTGCTGCGTGAGCGCCTGGTGCAGCTTTGGCCGGACCTGAGCCGGCAATCGATCCTCGGCCTGGGCTACGCCACCCCCTATCTGCGGGCGTGGCGGGGCCAGGCGGGGCGGTGCATCGCGGCTTCGCCCGGGCAGGTCGATGTCGACCGCTGGCCGCTGATCAGCGCCAATCTGGCCTGCGCGGTCGACGAGGCGGCGCTGCCGTTCCCGGACCTGTCGTTCGACCGGATCCTCATCGTGCACGGTCTGGAGGCTGCCGAGAACACCCGCGCCGTGCTGCGCGAGGCTTGGCGCGTGCTGAAGGATGACGGGCGGCTATTGGTGGTGACGCCGAACCGGGTCGGCGTGTGGGCGCATCTGGAGAGCACGCCGTTCGGCCATGGCCAGCCGTACTCCTCCGGGCAGATCGACCGGCTGCTGGCGTCGCACCTGTTCCGCGTCGAGCGGCGCGACTTCGCCCTGTTCGTGCCGCCGACCCGGCTGCGGCTCGTCCTGCGCACCGCACGGCTCTGGGAGGAGACCGGCCGCCGCTATGCGCCGCATCTCGGCGGCGTGACGGTGACGGAGGCGATCAAGGACGCCTACGCCGCCATCCCGCTCAAATCCGCCCGCAAGCGCCGCCGATATCTCAGCGAGGCGGCGTAGCGGCCGACCTCTACCGTAGGGGCAGCGCATACATCAGGCCGCCCTTGGTCCAGAGGTCGTTCAGTCCGCGATCCAGGCCGATCCGGCTGCCATGGCCGAGATTGCGTTCGAATGACTCGCCGTAGTTGCCGGATGCCTTGATCGCGCGCGCCGCCCAGTCCTCTTCGAGGCCGAGCGCCTTGCCCAGGCCTGGCTCGACCCCCAGCAACCGGCGCACATCCGGGTCGGCGCTGGCGCGCATCGCGTCGACCTGGGCCGCGGTGATGCCCAGCTCCTCGGCAGCGATCTGCGCCATCAGCAGGTATTTGGCGATCATCAGCCACTGCTCGTCGCCCTTGCGCACCAGCGGGCCGAGCGGCTCCTTGCTCACGCGCTCGGGCAGGATGACGTTGGCGCCGGGATCGCGCAGGGCGGAGACCAGCAAGGCAGCCAACTGGCTCGCGTCGGTGGTCATGGCGTCGCAGCGGCCGGATTGATACGCCTGGGTCATGCTGTCGGTGCTGTCCAGGATCACCGGGGCGATCTTGATATCGTTGCGGCGGGCGAAATCGCCGAGGTTCTGCTCGGTGGTGGAGCCGGGCAGGACGCAGATGCTGGCGCCTTCGAGCCCCTTGGCCGTGGTGATGCCGCTGGTCCGCGGCACCATGAAGCCCTGGCCGTCGTAGAAGTTGACGCCGACGCCGGCCAGCCCGAGCGAGGTCTCGCGGGTCAAGGTGATGGTGACGTTGCGGGCGAGCACGTCGAGTTCGCCGGATTGGAGCAGCACGAAGCGGGTCTGGTAGGTCGTCGGCACGAAGCGGACCTTGGCCGGGTCGCCGAGCACGGCGGCGGCGAGGGCGTGGCAGTAGTCGACGTCGAGGCCGGTGTAGACCCCTTTATTGTCGGGCGCCGAGAACCCGGCGACGCCGACATTGACGCCGCACACCAGGGTGCCGCGGGCGCGGACCTGCTCCAGCGTGCTGGCGGCATGCGCCGATGCGGTAGCGACAAAAAGGGTTGCGGTGGTGAGGGCGAGGGCGACGAGGACGCGCACGGCTCTGTTCTCCGATCGATGCTGCCGTCTCAATCGCCTGCGCCGCCCCTGGCGGCAAGGCCCGGTTCGGGCGGCCGGCGACGCGGGCGGCTGGCAGGACGCGCAATCTGCGCTAATAGCGCGGCGTGCTGTTCAGTTCTCAGGCCTTCGTTCTCGCCTTCCTGCCGGTCGTGCTCGGGTCTTACTACGCGGCGCCGGGCCTGCGGACGCGGCAGGCGGTGCTCGTGGCCGGGTCGCTGGTGTTCTATGGCTGTTGGGATTTGCGGTTCGTGCCAGCGCTGGTGCTGCTGACGCTGGCGATCTGGCTGATCGTGCGGTGGTATGCGGCGAGCGGGCAGCGCTGGGTGCTCGGGCTCGGCATCGCGCTGAACCTCGGGGTGCTCGGCGTCTGCAAATACGCCGATTTCGTCGGCGCCAACGTGGCCGCGCTGTTCGGCGCCGGGTTCACGCCGTTCGGGATAATCCTGCCGCTCGGGGTCAGCTTCTTCACGTTCCAGAAAATTTCCTATCTCGTCGATCTCAGGCGCGGCGACCGGCATGTGTATGGGTTGCTCGAGTTCTTCGCGTTCGTGACGTTCTTTCCGCAGCTGATCGCCGGGCCGATCGTGCGGCACGACGAAATGATGCCGCAATGGCGCCGCGACCCGCACGGGCCGGCGCTGTGGCAGAACCTGTCGCGCGGCTTGGTGCTGTTCACCATCGGCTTTGCCAAGAAGGCGGGGCTGGCCGATACGCTGGGGCCGATCTGCGACCCGTTGTTCGCCAAGGCGGTGCTCGAGCCGTTGAATGCCGCCGAGGGGTGGCTCGCTGCGGTCTCATTCGCGCTGCAGATCTACTTCGACTTCTCCGGCTATTCCGACATGGCGATCGGGCTGGGGCTGATGTTCGGCCTGCGCCTGCCGTTCAACTTCGACGCGCCGTATCGGGCGTGCAGCATTCGGGAGTTGTGGCGGCGGTGGCACATGACGCTGTCGCGGTTCCTGCGCGACTACGTCTACATCCCGCTCGGCGGCAACCGGGGCGGCGGCCTCGGCCAGGCGCGCAACGTCGTGGCGACCATGCTGCTGGGCGGGCTGTGGCATGGCGCGGCTTGGACGTTCGTGGCCTGGGGCGGGCTGCAGGGCGTGGCGCTGGCGGCCAATGGCGCCTGGGTGCGGCGCGGCTGGACGATGCCTCGTGCGTTGGGCTGGGTGCTGACGCTCGGCTTCTTCGTCGCGGCGTTCGTGTTGTTCCGGGCGGCGGATTTCCCGTCCGCGCTGCGGGTGCTGGGCGGCATGGCCGGGCTCGACGGGGTGGGCCACGTACGGGTGCGCGATGCCTGGGCGCTGGCGCTCGGCGCGGTGCTGGCGGTGGCGGGTCCGAGCAGCCAGGAGATCGCGCTGGCGCGGATGCCGCCGTATGCCTGGGCCGCAATCCCGGCTGGGGTCGCGCTGGTCGGCTTGTTGCTGCTGTCCGGCGGCCGGGTGCCGACCGAGTTCATCTACTTCCAGTTCTGAGCGATGCCCTCCCCCGATCCGTGGCGCCGCTTCGTGCGCCTCTATCTCGTCGCCGCGGCCGTGATGCTGGCGGTGCTGTATGGCTTTGTGATCATCGTCGACCCGTGGGACGCGCTGCCGCTCTCGCCCCGGCTGCCGCGCGTGCCGATCAGCACCAATGCCCGCTATTCGTTCCCGGCCCTGGCGCGCAGCGAGCGGTTCGACTCCGTGGTGCTGGGCGATTCCAGTGCCAGGCTGCTGCGGCCGGTGGATCTCGACCCCGGCTTCGGCGCGCGCTTTGCCAACCTGGCGATGAACAGCGCCACCGCCTACGAGCAGAGCCGGATGCTCGAGGTGTTCCTGCGCGCGCATCCGTCGCCGCGCGTGGTGATCGTCGCCATGGACCAGGCCTGGTGCGGCGAGACGTTCCAGCGCACGACGCCGCGGCCGTTCCCGGACTGGATGTATCAGTCCAACCGGTGGCCGGCGTATCGCGAGATGCTGACGCCCTATGCGGTCCAGGAAGCCTGGAACCAGTTCGCGGTGATGGTCGGGCTGAAGCGGCGCCGCTATGGGCTGGACGGCTACACCAGCTTCGTGCCGCCGGACGACACTTACGACCGGGCGCGGCGGGACCAGGCGTTCCTGCGCTGGCCCTCGCTCGATCATCGTCCGCCGCCGCCGCCGGGGACCGAGGCGGCGCTGCCGGCGTTGCCGTTGCTCGACGCCATGCTCGCCTCGCTGCCGCAGGGCACGCGCAAGATCCTGTTCTTCACGCCCTACCACATCGACCAGATGGGTGCCCCGGGCAGCCTGACCGCCTGGCGCTGGGACGCCTGCAAGCGTGCGGTCACCACGATCGCGCTGCGGGATGGCGCGGAGCTGCTGGACTTCATGGTCCCCGGGGCGATCACCGACGCCCGCGACAATTTCTGGGACCCGGTGCACTACCGCCAATCGG
>JAABUL010006036.1_pt1 | contig 14336 bp, 15 predicted proteins | sample 5559151 | NCBI WGS metagenome assembly JAABUL01 (sample SAMN10711876, study PRJNA513368) | rock metagenome | isolation source: Antarctica rocks | place: Antarctica: Victoria Land, Pudding Butte sud | reverse complement strand
TTATATACGCGGCTGGAGATATGAACATTCCGTCCAAGCTTCCAAAAGCTGTGGAGGGGCTTGTCAAGCCTCTCAAGGGTATCGCTCGAGACATCGCCGTTCTGCCCCTCGCTTACGATACGCCGGCAATGAGGGAAGCGGTTGGCGGTGTAGACATGGAAGAAACTCTTTTCCATGATCATGCTGCAGGAGATGCAGTGCCAGCTCTTGAAGAAGTCAGTGAGCTCGTGGAGAAGACTCCCTCCACTCAACCCAGACTTCACAGTCCTTTCCTTCCTTGGCCAGTACACCACGAGGTCGATGGGGGTCTAGTGTGCCATCTATATTTTCGACTCTGTTGTGTGAGAAGTGCTTGCCGAACAAGACTCCATCATATTGGCTGATTTTGATCACATCCTTCAGGACTTCCGAGATATCACACTCAGCATCGTTCTTGATCCTCAGCAAGATTTCATTCGAGATGCATTTGATTTCCTTGAGCAGCAGGAGGTCCCGAAACGTCGTATTGTTGTCTTCATGTTGGCTCACATTGCCAATGCTACTGCTCGTGGAGATTTCCATCATGTTGATGACTGCCTGGAACATGTCTTTGAGCTCGCAGAGGTCGTTGCGCACAACCACCATTTCTCGGTATGTCTTAGCTGTAGTCTCGTGCATTTGTCTCCCACGGTAATCCCTCATCAATTCATGGATATGCTCGATCAGGCCATGAAGTTCATTCAGCAACACTTCAAACGCCAGTTTGTCAACCATCACCCATCGAGCTCGGATAGGATGCGTGATGACTTCTCTACCATTCCCAGCTCCCTTTGACAAGTTCGCCATGATACGATGGAGCCTTTTCGATTGCTTGCGTTTCTCCCTGTTCTTCTCATAAGTAAGTGCTAACCCTGAGACTTGGACACTAAAGTCGATCTTCTCAGCCTCTTCCTCCGTCATGGATCGATCGACCGCCTGGCATGGTTGTGTTTCGTTTTGCCAATGATCATTCAGATCTTTGAACTCTTCCAGAAGCCCACCAATACGAGCGACAACGCTGCAGAGTTCGATCGCGTTGGTTCCAAGGCTTGAGGCGAGATGCGATCCGTCGGGAACGTCGACCAAGCCAACCGCATCCCCCCAGGCGAGAAGCCGGTTGTATTCGATCATAAGTTGAAGTCGGCATCGTTCCCATTCTTTAGGCATATCGACCATGGAGGAGAAGAATTTGAATACTGTGCACGCGTTAGACGATCTTCGTGGTCTTCGACGACAACGAAGACTCACGCTTGATAGAGCGATCGAACACATCAAAAGCCAGGGAAGTTACCCCAAGGGTGAGACCGCCCACGCTGAGCGGATCCATTGTGTATAGGTGTTGCTGGGACTGCAAAGAAAAGAAGCACTTCCTTGAGAACGATTTTCAGAAATGCAATGTCGGAAATGCCAGGAAACTTTCTCTAAGGTCAACAGGGCGAAACCAACCTGAACATATGCGCCTCTCAGCGATCGCCGCGAATCATGTGTCGCTGTCTAGCCGCCAGCTTTGATGTTGCAGATTCGACGCATGCAGACACAGTGGCCGTGCCGTCCGTGAGTACTCAACAGTGATTGGCTGTCCAGGCGCCAGCTCGACGATAGTGCAGCTTCTCTGCACCGATCCCACCACAATCCCAACTACAACAATGGAGAACTCAGATTCAACGGCAACCAAGACTGTTTCGGAAAGCCTGCATGGGATACTCAGGCCCACGATGACTCAGCGATGGACGACATCTAGGAAGTCGAAGTCTGCCCGCAAACGCCATCACCGGAACAACGAACCCAGTTTGGAAGGGTTGATGAAACGCGAGCATTAGGGCGTCCCGCGACTCAATTATCTGTAGCCAGCATGTATAGGGTCGCTCAGATGGCGCAGTGGATCTACAGTACACTTCTGGACTGCTAGAGCGCTCTGCTGCTGAGATCAGAACAAGGATGAGTGTTCATTCGTCGACCATGACCGGGTGGGCATTGTGCACATAGAGCGACGCTTGATCAAGGAAACGAAAGTTGGCGGATCGGTTGCAACTGCGAGAGATAGCTGAGGAATATTTGCAAAGGTAACAGGCTAAGCTTGCTTGTACGACTCGAAACAAAATTTGTGTTACAGGCTCCAATTGTATTTGGATACGTCCTATATACCTTGCTACTACCATTGTGCTTGCTCAACGCCTTCAAGTCGACTGATCTGTACTCTATTCCAACTCGTGAATGTTCGCTTCATGTGTCTGCAGACTAGGTTTCATAGTTGGCTCCGTGGTGTCCGGCCCGTCTTTCATCTTCACGTCACTGATCCTAGAAGCTACGGCTTCTGCCCAATCCGCTGATTCATCGTATGCCGGTGGAAGTGTGTCATAAAGAGGCGGGTCGGTCGTGTATGCCTCAGGGTCGTAAAGAAAGGCTCGTTGTTCTGAGCTCATCGTATACACAGACACTGAGTGTATACGTTGTTTGATGCATCGTGGAAGACGGCTACACCATCTCTTTAGCAAACGATGGTGTGGATCGTATCCGATGCTGATAACGTAGATTGACACCGGCATAAAGAATGACGAAGCCGTTGGGATGTGAGCGAAAGAATGCAGATCTGGCTATAATTTGGCCCAAACTTGTTGAAAGGCGAAGGGTTGCCTTGGTACACGACGGTGTCCAGACATGCTCTTTATCTCTCATGTTGTATTCTAATTTTGGCCCAGGAAGCATTAGCTGGCCGTTTCTTGAACTTTGGGTTCGCAGATACTGGATTCCAGATTCGGCCTTCTGAGAACAATGGTGCCAGGTTAAAGACCTGCGGAAGTACCGATACGTACTAGTGCGAGATTAAGCCCAAGCTCTTCGATCTGGAGCAGCGTTCCCCGAACGCAGATCCAAGCCCGAGCAATCCTGGGGACACTGTTATTTGAGCTGCCCTGTCCTACATAGACACCACATCTCCTTACCATTACGACTACTGCTTTCGGACTCCACGCAGACTCCAGGAACAACATCAAACATGCTCCTGCTGCTGATATTCACTCTATTTCATTCCGCCGCCAGCGTCCCAGTCTCTGCTACGTCGGATTGTCCTTCCAAAACGTTCAACATGCCATGGATGGTTACCGAGTTTACACTTTCCCCATCATCGATTAGTTTCAATTTTATCGATCGCAACGACCAACTCCAACTCGAGACCACCTGTCATGGGACCTTCACCAATGCCCAGAATCTCCGCGAAATCGATGACGGCGAGTACATCCAATGTGTGGACCATGATGTAGCGTTCCAGATGCGGACGAGTGGAACTCTAATGATTGAAAGGGCTTATGAGGATTCGTGCCTTGGTACGCCCCCATACAACAGAGGGATTGCATTCGGAGCGTTCAATTTCCCCTCGACTTTACCTTGTGTGGCTGGAGGATGGATTGAGCAGGACCAGATACTCGTTGACATTACTGCCATGGCGTCTTAGTGGGCACTGCGAGCTTATTGCATCAGTCTGTATATCTCTAAGCAATTCGAGGGTAGTCGCTTAGACTGGTCGTCAGGTATAGTCCGTGACTAGAAGACGACGCTGTACTGTTGTCGACCACATCGTAATTTTCCCACCCGATCCCACAATCTGTCCCAAGTAAGTGCTATCGATACACTTCATCGACACCGGCTGTCGTCCAATCTCTCTATCCGACCAGCCATCTCATCATCCTGCTGTGTCACAGTGTCTGTTCATCCTTTTCGGCCGTTCACCTGCCTGCTTGAGTTTGCATTGGTTACGGGTTCGAGTCGCCGGTGTGTCCGAAGCTGGGAGGATAGTCGAGGGCCTCTGCCGAAGCCGTCGCTTTTGCACTCTATTGGATGCTGTTTTCTTGGGCGCGTTACTGTCTAGAACTTGTTAGTGGGCACTTTTGGCGATTGGAGAATGCTCTTACGCCGACTGAGAGCTGGTACTTTCCGAAAGAACCGATCGTGCCATAGTGAACTGAGTAGGGACAATGGGGGCAAGATGCAATCCTTGAGGGAGATAGCCTTCCCCTGTTTCAACGAGTTGTGGTCACGAACAAAGCTGCAGAAGATCCTTGAAGTGTTGTTCTTCTGTCCTCCAATACGCCTCGTCTGTAATGAGCTTCCGCGCCGCTTCATAAAAGTCGAGATCGTTGGTCAGGGCAAGAAAGTTGCTGCGATGAAGAGCTTGAGGATCAGCGACCCAGGTTCGCTGGAAGCCTTCGAGAGTGTACAAGTAGGATGAACGGTACAGCTGTCCTATCGGCAAGAGCAGTGATATCTCAAAATTGTATTCACATCGCATGGGTTTGCAGCATCAACTGAAGTCCGGACATCTCAAGGATTGACTTATCGCAAGATGCGCATATGACAACCAAGATGTACTGGCATTCTTCGCGCTTGTTGTGAGCCATCCAGGCGTAGAGGAAGCGTGGGAGCAGTATCTCCAATGACTTCTGCAAGCTCATGTCCTCCCGTACCGTGGATTGCATACAATACGCTCTCTTGTGCACAGGTGTTGGCTAGGATCTCCTTGTCCTCAACTTCAAGCAAGGCAAGTCGATACTGAAAGCCTCCTTCTCTTCCATCGCTCATCTTGCACCATCGCTCTCTGTGCATCCTTCGCCCTCGTCTCCAGTCTACCTCTATGCATGCTGCAACCAAAGTCGAGGCTGACAGCGGAGTCTGGCTGGCTGTCTTCATCCTGCCGATCCCAGTACAGTGCTTCGTCTTCGTCCTCGTTTGGCTGCGATTCCGAATGCGTACGCTTGCGTGGACTGCCGCTTCGATTCTTCTTGCTTGGGCTTGTGTTACGGACACGCTCTTGCCGTTGTTGCATTATGTCCTCAGCACTTAGAAAGCCCGGCGCTGTTTTGCTACCACCGAGAAATCTTCTGACCGGCTTCGCCAAAAAGGTTGATTCGTATTTCCGATATATGCATGACACGAATCTCGAATATGCACATGCCGCGGATGTATGCCGGAGACCACCCCGGAGCGGTCGACGATGGTGGTTGCGCACTGCCTTTTCCAATGGCCGAACGAAAATGCAATGAAGCCGCCAGGTGCCATTTGCCATCTTTAGTGGAAACAGACAAAAGAAGTTGCTATCCCAGACACGATGGAGCCCTCCACTCAGCGGAATTAGATTGCCAGGAACCGACATCTCCAGACCAATCGTTTCAGTAGCCCTTGTAAGCCCTGCTGTTGAAGAGTGTTCCGTCATATTGTTCTCTATCCACCATTGCCACTCTGTCCTCTCCACGAGGTGAGCTGTTTCCACCCCACCGTCTTCACCTGTGATACAGCAATCCTCACTCTCTTGATCCTGGTCTTCGCTTCCTCGCCAAGGTGCCGCTTCGCGCCATGCATTTGGCATCTCTTCCGGGACGTATTGCCAGGCGCGGAAGCGAAGGCCGGTGGCATAAAGATGTTCTTCAATACCCTCGTCGAGGTGATACCAATAATGACCGGGTATCAGCCCTTGTCCATGCTGCGCCCTCTCAGAATCTCGTCCTTTTCTCGTAGTGAAGAAACCTGGCCGATTGAGAGCCACAGCGTAGCACCCTTGCGAAGCCACTGCATATTCAGCGCATGGCTGGCCAACATTGTTCATGGAACACGTCGGTAGCGTGAAGAGTACCGACTCGTTGTCGTCATCGTATCCGGGGTGGTGCAGGTAGACGAGATCCTCGGGCGCAGAAACACCTTCGCCGCTTTTCGAGATTGCATGGGCAGGGCGCTTCTGAATATCATCGACGGGATGTTGTTCTCGTGTGTCCATCACAGCTATGAGTCGGAAGTAAAGGCCGCGAACTGCTCAGAACCAGATGTGGTCAATTATTATTGTGGAGGGCAGGGCTGTGCCAAGCCAAAACAGTCGCTAAATCGAGCTGGAAAACATGTGGGTACTATGGAGCACGCCGTGTATTTTGCAGAACGCCACCGAAACGACTCTCCCACGTGGCCTGTGAGATTGCCCTCAAGAGATCAAGTACCTCGCGATCTTCGGAGGGTCACACCATTCCCCAACCAAGCAACAACATGTTCAGCTTTTGCATAGATTTGTCCCATCAACGACAGGGCCGGGCCTTTTCGGCTTGATCAAGAAGAGATAAAGACGCGTCTCACAGGTTTAGCCAACGCAGGCACCCAAGACGGATCGCGAAGGATGGCTTGGTGTGAGGACAATCGAAGTGGATGGCTTCCTTTTTACCAGCGGATTGAGTTATATACCTTATGCCTGGCGCTTATGTTCAAGGAGTTCTGTCAATCCCTCTACATGAGGGTGAAGGTCAACCGGCCAGCTGTGCTCCTACCAGCTAGTTTTGGTACCTTGCTGCCTTCTGTTTCTGGTATGCAGGAGAGCTGACGTTCCTCCGCAAATCCAATCCAACAAGATCACTGTGTGTCGTCAATGCTTCCAGTGCCTCGTCGAGCACATCCTCGAGTGGCACACCAACCGCGATTAATTCCCTCCAGTCGTCTTTTGTATTTTCGCCGTGCGTCGTGAGCGAACCAGTGTCAGGACAGAACAATTCCAGGAATTATCGTCCGGGTCTAAGAAGGCGAAGAAGCTGAGCAGCTCGACGAAGTACGGGTCGGTCTCGTCATCGAGGCTGTCCGCATTCCCTGCCACGCCAGCCGTAAAGAACGACTTCACTGTCTGGCCCATTGCCATGATCGTTGGGTGCGCACTCATACGGTACGGCATGTTCTCGTTTGGTGACTATCCCAAACGTCCCAGAGTCAAAAGGCCCGCCTCTTCAACCAAGGGTCGGCACCGATGACGTGTCGCTATGGGGATGTCTCAACCACGTTCCACGTTTCAGCACGGGCACCGGAGGCATTGTCGGAGTGCGAAGAGGAATTGCGATCACTTACCGCTATTAGGATTAGTCTTGTAAGGCTGGCCCTCAGTGAGACCTCGTCAACGCGCGCGGAACCCAGCACTATCGAGGACCGTCTTGCAAGATCATAACGATTCCTAGCTCTGTCTCTCAAAGATTGCTGTCGTTCGCGTTCCAGCTCGTGCTGCTATTCCCAGTGCATGGCCTTGTCACGCTCAGATTGCCGTTTTCTTCTATCAATCTCTGCTTTCCTTGACATTGTCGTATCCCGGAAAGTCTTGCACGGTTGGATGAATCTATGAAAGGAGTCGTTGGCAGCTTTGAGCGTGGAGAGTAAACGATGTGAAGTGGCAGGTGTAGCTAGGTCATATGATGCCCTACCGCTGATTGGCGACACAGTTGAAGTCAAGCAGCACCCGAGCTTTCCAAGCTTCACTTGGCAATCGCTCGATTGACTGTGAGCCATCAGGAGCTTCCTATACTTGTGTTCGTAACATTCCTGCGCCGTCCCCCTTCCGCGCTCCAGCCGCTGACGCACCCGACACGAGCCACGGTTGTATCGCTGATTTTTCCAGTGGCACTGCTGAATGGAGCAATCCCTGTGCCATACAAGCTTTAGTGCTCACCACGAGATTTCCCGTATTTCGCAAGCATGTCGTAGATATCGGCATTAGCATATTTGGCTGCTACATCCAACGGAGTATGGCCCGCATTGTCTGGTATATCCACAAGCGAAGGCTCTCGGACCAAGATTCGGTGTACCAGCTCTGTATATCCCTCCTTGACAGCATGAGTGAGAGCGCTACGGCCGGAACTGTCTGGCCAGCCAACGTGGACCTTGTCACTGGATGCCAAAAGTTGAGCAATGGCTGGGCTTCCCCAAACGAGCGCGAGGATTACGATCGGTGTGCCAAACGTATCTGGCACATTGATCTCTTCAGAAGCGTAGCTAAGTAGTATGCGGGCATTATCCAGCTTGGCAGGCGGATCCATCGTCCATGCGAGCGGGCCCCATCCGTCATGGTCTCGAACATTTGCATGAGATTGTCCACGCTTAAGTAGACACTGCAGTATCCTAGAGTCGGATCTTTGCGCAGCCCAAGAGATTGCATTACGACCATTGTTGTCTTGAATGGCTAACTGGACGGACTGACATCGGACCATTGCTTGCACTGTTGAGAGGTCTTCTGCTGCTACAGCGAGCATCAATGGAGTTCTGCCCTGGTAATTCTGCATGTTGGGATTGCATCGCAAATCTTTGAGAAGAGCTTTGGTTGCTTTTGCAGATCCTTCGGCGCACGCCCAAAACAGCACGTTCTGTTGCTGATAGTCTGCTAATCTCAGGTCGATAAAGGGTTGCGCAAGCAGGCACTCTACCGTTGAATCGGCGTCATTCGCAGCAGCCCAGAAGACGGGAGAAGCTCCGTTGTTGTCAGCAAGGTTCACATCGATACCATCCTCTTCAAGCAGCCTTGCCACTGTGTGTTGATGACCCGCGCCTGCTGCCAGCGAGAGTGGTGTGCGACCTTTGACTGTCTGCTCGTTGACGTCTAATTTTCGACTGCCCAAGAGTGAATGCACACAATCTAGATGGCCATTGGAGGCCGCGACCGCCAATGGAGACGCACTTCTACGGTAAGTAGACGCCACATCGATAGACCCAAGCAAGAGAAGTGCTTCGAGACACGATTGATGCCCCTGACAAGCAGCCCAATAAACAGCTGGGCCAATGCTGGCCTCAGCTTTCTGGTCTGTGAGCAGATATTTCACAATGGACTGAAGACCAAAGAAAGCCGCAACCACTAGCGCATCGGCTGGCCTTGGGTACTGCTCAATATCCCGGTTGACTGTGACAAGATAGGCGAGCCACTGAGAATGACCTTTTGATTCTACCAGAGTAGTCGCCAGGTCTTGCAGGAGTTCTTGCTCCATAGGATGGCATTGCAAGAAGTGAAAGGTCCAGTATCTTGCGGCATACTCAAAAAGCTCGTATCGGTGTGCCATGGAGACCATGTCCTCGGTGACGATCTCGTCTTCCTCTTTGAACAAGGTCGCGAGGTCCAGTCCAGTCGAGCCCGGCGCGTCGAAAGCTCGTTGGTCTTGACCGTCCTGCTTGGTCGAGAATGTTGTTGGCGAGTCTGTGGACAGTGGAGAGTCTTCCGAAGCCACATCTACAGTGAGGCCATCTAGCAGCAGATATCGCATGCAGCTCTGCGCAATCTCGAATTGGATACTGCGCTTCCCTTCTACAAAGAAACGTGCCGCATCGCTTGTTTGTGCTGGGAGCTGGTTTGATAAGTAGAATACCAGAGTTTGATGCACGGGCAGCACAGCATGCCCGGACGTTCTCACGAGCGGACCTAGCAGCCGTTCAATGGATTGTACACCAAAACCCTCATCTCGTCGTGACACATCACTCATAGAGAGGTCAGTTGCGCGGATTGCCATTAGTGGGCTTATCTCTGTGATGAGTAGAGGCCTGACACTAGCCAAGAGCATGTATAGCATTCTCCGCGCATATTCTTGCTCTTCTTTCGGGATTGCGCATAAACATCGTTCGTACAACTTAGAGAGGTCCGCTGGCAGGTGTCCTTCTGCTGATATTTCATCCACGTCGCATTTTCGGATATTGCTCTTGCGCTGTTCCAGCATAGAAAGTACCATAGAAACCCACAAGAATGATCCACCTGACTTCGAACGAAGAGTCTGCTGTAAAGCTGCGGCATTGCCCTTGCTGCAATGGTTGATCGCGACCATTCGTTCTATTCGTCGTTGTATAAGCAAATTGACATCTTCCCCAATAGCATCTTGCTTTCGCTCCATGCGCAAACACATTGCACCAGGGAAATTGGCTTCAACGATTGACACTGCTGAAGCTCCAGGTTGACAAGCAAGCAGCAGTTTGAGCGTTCCTGACGCTCTGCTCATTAGGTGAAGCAGGCTTTCAAGGAACCTTTCCACGTTTCTGTCCCTGCATTCATCAATCGCATCTATAACCAGGTATACGGATCCAATCTTCGGGTGGGACACTAGCCGCTCGAAAAGTGTCCAAAGCTCGCTAAAGCTCCGAAATGATTGCAAAGATAGCGACTCGAAGGGCCTGCGTGCCAACTTAAAGAGCTTCCTGCGCCTCACGATTACCTGGTGAATCAGGCCCTGGAGCACTGCACCTGTATCATAGTATTGCTCGTTGGTGCCATTGCAAAAGTAACTACAAATTAGCGAATCAGATGTGAGTCTATTCTCGAGCGACCGACATATCTCGGATGTCAGAACGGACTTCCCGCAGCCAGCGTATCCAGTGATCAATAAGAGCTGCGTATGTTGCGATGATACCCAGCCCTCATATTGAGGATCCTGGAATGCCCAGTGTAGCGTTCCGGGGAGAGGCGCATCGACCTGGAATTTACACCCGTAGCGTGACTCAGAGCTCAACGCCCTTAGGACGGCTTGCTCTGACTGGCTGAACGCTTTGTTCTATTCAGTACATTGAGCCCATGCATGAGTTCAGTGAATTGCACTCACAGCTGTCGGAGGCAGAGCTGGAGGTCGGAGCAGTCTCTCTCGTGGAACTTCTGGCTCCCCTGAAAGAACTGTTCTTAGTGTATGTAGTGATCCGATGATATCGAGGGCATACATATTGAAGTGAACGTCTCCGTAGACTGTTTGCTGGCCTTGTAAGCCAATACAGCTGGCATAGTTGCTGTAGTTTCTTGTTTGTTGTATGTCGCTCACTTCGTCTTGCTGTGTCATGTCGCCTGAAGCGGCGCTCGTTGCAAGGTGGCTCTGTTTTGCGCGCATTCTTCGTTCCTCCACAACTGGCTGCTCGAAGGTCCCGGCTGTACTGCTTTCGTGTCCGATATCACTAATGGAGGTTGGCGAACCATGATGGGTCTGAAGACGCCCTGGCCACGACGGACTCTATAAGGGAGTAAAAGTAGTCAGATGCAGTAGCGAACGTCCTTATATTCAAGTTGGTAAGCTCACGTCCCCTTGAGAGTCCTCGCCGTCCGCCTTCGCCCTTCGGACACGGAGCATTCCGAACTTCTTGAGGAAAGACATACGGGGTAACAAACATTACGCTCAATTGCAGAGCAGATACACAGGATCGCTATGCCTGTTTGATGGAGTGGAACGTGTGAGGCGGCCACAATGATCTAAGGCGCTGTGCCGCTTTCTCGCTTAGATCGATTCGACATGTGGCAGTACCACGACTAACCGTCTTACGTCACAATCTCCCTCACTTCGGAATTGCAAACCACGATAGCCCCTCACCACTGCTATCATATTTCGGACAGGTTAGGAACAAAACCTACCACAATGTCACAAGACCGAACCCTTACAGTCATCGGAGCATCAGGCTCTGGGAAGAAGACTCTGATGGGTTCACTGGTGTATAAGGTATTGAAGCCATCGACCTCTTGACGAAAGACCTGACTGAACTTGCAGTGCGGACTCGACTTGGTCAAGCTGGAAACGCTCACAAAGCAAGGCATCAACAAGTTCGACCAGATTCCAAACTTCCTGAAGAGAATTGGTCAAGATGTCTCCTTTGAAACCAGGTCTGGTAAATGGACCGTTGCAAGCACAGAGCTGGCAGCCCAGTCATGCCAAACAGCAATCTGTGTTCTCGACGTTCTCCAGGATGACAGCCCCTTCACAGCGAGTACGCTGCTAGAAGAGCTCAGTCATGGTGCATCTCCTCACGCGAAAGTCATAGTCGCTGTCAACAAGATGTATGATTGGTTCTGTATGTCCTCTTCGAGTGTTACGAGTGCTGATGTTACCTAGGGACAAAGTAGAATGGTCGCGGGAGCGATTCCTGGAGCTTGTAAACGCAACCAGAGAAGCCTTCAACAAGACTGATGGAATACTTTCACAGTGCGTAAATTCGGGCTCTTGAACGATTTGTGAGCTAATGTTCCAAAGGGCACGCTTCATACCTATCTCAGCAACGTCCGGCGATAATATTCTCGACTTGTCAAGCAATTCAGCATGGTATCGGGAGGAGGACAAAAGCGGTTTGACGCTGATTGATGCACTCGATGCCTAATATCACGATGAATGAGGAACGTACACGCCTCGTTAAGATTGTAGATGTTCCATCGGCAATCGAGTGGGAAGCATCGTATTCACGAGAAGCTCTTGATCTTAGGACAACGCAGTGTATACGTAAAAGCATAGCTTTTGGCTGGAGTGTGGCACACATACGACCTCGGACACTCTAAGCTTTGGAACAACAAGATGCGCCAGTCTAGCATTTACACACCTGTACAACTATAAACAGAGTAAACATGCTTTTGCATTACGCCCTTCCTGCGACTACTTCCTGCACCTCCTTCCTGCGCCCGTACGCGCAGTCTGCAAAGATTTTGGCCTAGAAAGAGAAAGTTTGACTTCCATGCACGATTTGATCACCAGCGATTTGGTGCATGACTTTGGTGTTATCATGATTGTTCCATGAGTGGTAGGTATTCGACACCTGGAGGGGTCAACTTTAACTCACAATTATAGAAGCAGACAGACTTACACTTTTCCCTGGCAGGCTTGCCGCGATGTCCGCCAGCATCTTATCCTGCGTCTTCGCAATCTCGAGAAAGTCCGGCCATGAAGAAAGACCCCGTATCGTCTCTATCTCTAGGTCGCACAGCTTTCGTTGCGCTTGCTGCGCCGCGGGAAATAGCTCGAGAAGATTGTTGACCGATTTGCCGACTTCCTCAACGAGACTCAGGAGATGCTCTCTGCCATAGATAGCCCACTTGGCCTTGTTCATCAGGCTAGTACCATGCTGCCGCCGACGGCAGATGTCGAGCACTCGCTTATGTAACGCAAGTGATTCTGGCGAAAGGTTCGCTTCAAGATCTGTAGTACCGGCAGGACTTTGAGATTCACGCAGCCGCATTGATTCTTTCTCTGCTTGGTGGAAGAGATTCACGATGTGCCCAAGTAATGTTTCTGCGAGTCGGACATCCCGTTCTGGGAATGATGTTGCCTGAAGAGACACAACAGTCTCGGTGGCTGTTCCAACCCCAACAGCTTGACCCCATCTCGAAAGCCGAAGTTGTGCGCTGTCCAGCTGAAGGCAAGCAGATTGTACATCTACCCCGAGAGCCTTGCCGACCTGAAGATAACGAAAAGCATCGATGGCCGTGTCAAAGAGGCTGGCGAGGGAGGCGATCGAGATGGCGAGTCCCGCAACTTCCATCTCCCGAACGTTCGTGTGGAAAGCACACTCTTAGTATCGCCTGTATTTTTCTTTTGTGGTGATAGCCCGTGGAAGAGCTATTGATTGCTGGCAGACACCACGGCAGCGCTTGCTGTATTTATAGCGCTTCGAAAGACTTACCGGGATATGAGAGCGCTAATTGTACCGATCGAAAATGGCGCAGTACGCCCTGTCCTATGTGTAAAACCGGAGAGCCTGACAAGGTCTCTTGCATCGCCGCATTTCGAAGATCACTGCACAGCCAGATGTCGGCAAGGTACTTTGGCATTCCATACAGGTTTGCTTGGCCACGCAATTGTTTAGTTGCCTCGGTCACGTTGGAAGCTCCCTTGCAACGCAGGCACAGCGCGGTGGAGATTGAACAGTCGACGCGGGACAATCAGGGTTGGAGACTCCGATCTCGAGTCTCGGATCTCGGGCCTCGCAACTCGGATCGCGGGACCTGTTCACCCGGCCAGGTGAATGCCAACATGCAGTGCACGTCTTTGCACGGCACCTAAGCGAGCTGAGGTGATCCACGTCATGTTATTAGAGTGATAGAAGAAAAATGGTCGCCTCACTTTGCTCCGTCTCGTCGAGCAAAAGCAATGCACAAATAGGATGAGATGCCTGAACGCCAGATCTTCGGCTTCCCGGGCGACGAACCAGAGAAGCATACCGGCTCCCAGTTCCAGGCTAAGTGCGCAGCGGCCGTATCGATCAGCACTTTTGTAGATTGATTGGCAGGCCATGTCCGGTGCTCTGGACTGCTGCCTGGCGCTGCCCCTCGTGTTAGTCTACTCAGGCGAAGGAATGTTGCGTTATGAGGGACTGTGACAGAACTCGTGGAGCCTAGTTGTCCGATCTCGGATGTAGGAAACGCACGGTCCGGCGTCGAAAAGGATCAAAATCTGTGCGGTTCGGTGCACCTGGTTCTCTTTCCCCAGCTCTCTTTGCCTTTTGGCTTAGATCATACACCTGCAATATCAGAAGCTACAAGCGCAGAACCGGCGAGATCAAGCACAAACACAACGAGATCATGCGCAAACACAACGAGATCACGCGCAAACACAACAAGATTACGCGCAAACACAGCGAGTTCGAGAGCAAGACGAGCGAGATGACGAGCAGAATCAACAGCAGCAAGCGCAAGACCAGCGAGAGCTAGATGAAGCTGTTGTGAAAAATGCCCACGGATGCAAGTGTCGGACATGCGAGTGGACTCGACGGGAATGCCTGGCCTTCTTTGCGTGCAGAAGACGACTTGGTGATTGTGGCAAGCG
>JAABUL010006031.1_pt1 | contig 14350 bp, 6 predicted proteins | sample 5559151 | NCBI WGS metagenome assembly JAABUL01 (sample SAMN10711876, study PRJNA513368) | rock metagenome | isolation source: Antarctica rocks | place: Antarctica: Victoria Land, Pudding Butte sud | reverse complement strand
TTTTTAAGTAGAGAAGCTTAGCCTTCTTAATAAGCTAATCTACTACGCGGTCTATACCTATAGAGGGCCTAGTATTGTTATAGACCTAGGTAGACTTAGCCCGTTTCCGCTTATAGTTATTCTCTAGAATACTCGTTTAGAGCGTAATTTACTCTATATACGCCCTAAGTTCTTCTATCGATATTATCCTTATATCTTTAGCTTTTAGCGTATTAAGTACTTCTTCTAGAGTTAGAATAGTAGTACGGATAGGTACTTCTACTCTATTAAGAGTATTAATAGATACTAGTATAAGTACTAGGGTCGCTCTAGCCTCTAGCTAAGGGAGTAGTAAGTATACTATATAGAGTAGTCCTATCTCGTCTCTAAGTTAGTCTCCTATACTAGTTTCGTTATTATCGTTAACCTCGTAGACGTATAAAGACGGTCCTATAATAGCGTCGTTACTAATTAGTACGCCTTAATAGGTAGTTCTACTAGTTATAGTTACGGTAGTAACCTAGGGCTTTAATAGTAGTAGGCTAGGACTATTATAGTACTTAAACTAGCTATTCCTTATAAGAGTTAAGAGATATTCGACTATAAGGAAGTAGTAAATAGGTAGTATCGATACGAGTAAGTAGTAGGTTTAAGTAGCTACGAATATCTAAGGAAGAGGAATTAGTCTAGAAGCGAAGCGCTTAAGTAGTAGTAAGCGGCTATAGTAGGACTAGAGCGGTACTAAAAGGCTAGTAGAGCGTCCCTTAATACCTAGCTCTCCTACTAATCTACTTTATAACGCCCTTCCTAGTTCTCTAAATTACCTTTTCTATTATAACGTCGTTAGATTTACTTAGGCGCTTAGAGTTTATATTTAGGATAGGAATTAATACTTTAGAGTCTAAACTAATATCTTCTATTACTTCCTTTCTATATTATTTAGACCCTATATCTCTTTAGTAAATCTAAATCTATATACTAGATAGATTATCTTAACTAAGACTTAAAGTAATACTAATAATCCTTTTAAATTAATAATATCTACTAGGTAAAATATATAGTCTCTTTAAACTACTATATTAACTAAATAATACTAATATTAACTAAGTAAAATATAGAAGTCCTCTAAATTAACGACTTAATAATACTAACTAAGTAAACTACTAAAGTCCTCTAGATTAACGATATTAACTAAATAAAATACTAAAGTCCTCTAAATTAACGATATTAACTAAGTAAAATACTAAAGTCCTCTAAATTAACGATATTAACTAAGTAAAATACTAAAGTCCTCTAAATTAACGATACTAGCTAAGTAAAAAATCGTATAAAAAAATAGTATAACTTAAAGACTCTCCTAATAGGATCTTAGTATCGTACCTTAGTTACGTAGTTCCTAAATTAAATTACTACTTAAAAGTAGAAATTATAGTATTATTTCTATTCTATAGATACTAAGGTATAATATAGAGTATTACGTATAACCTAGAGGTTATAGATAACCCTTTTCTTTATAAATTAAAGAGTAAATATATACGCTAGCTTTAAAGTAGGAATCTAGTAACTTAAATTAGTATCTATAAAGTTCTTAATATCTAGCTATTTTAATTAGCTAGAATTTGTCTTTATATTTCTAGTTATAGCTACGTAAATTATATATAACCCCTTATTCTAGCTAGAGTTTATATAAAAGTAGTCTAATTCCTCTCCTATATTTATAAGCTATAGACCCTTAATTAGTAGCGTAGTAGGTAACTATATAGTACCTAAATACGCCTACTTATATTACTCTCTATTTTTTATTAGAATACTATATTATCGTTTATAAGTTATATAGAGTTAGTATCTTACTAATATAGGTAGAGGTATATATAAAGAATTTCTATAGTTAAATATTAGTTAATAAGCTATAATATTTATATATATATATAGCTATTCGTACTATATAAGGTTATTACGTAAAAGTATATAGATAGGTTAATAAGTAGAAACGACGTAGGAATATATAAAAGAAGTTAAAATATATCCCTAACTAATTATAGTAAAAGGGATAGCTATACTAATAGATATTTAAGGTAGTTAGATAGAAGAAGTATATAGTAGTTACTATAAATACGTCTATTCTAAGAGAGTTACTAGGATAGTAATAGTAGCTAAATATATAAGTAGATAGATTATTTATCTAATATTAAGATAGTATTTAAGAAGTAAAAGAGTAACGATTAGTAGAAAGTAATTTAAACTAATTTATAGTAAATATATAGTTATTATTTATAGGGTAAGTAGGTTATTTATTAAAAATTATAAATAAAGACTAGATCTAAGTATATATCTAGAAGGTAGAGGGTAATAAGGATAAAGAACGCGGATTAAAGGACGTATATCGTAGTATATAATAGTTAATATAAGTAGCGTTTACTATAAGTAGACTTAATATAGTTAGTAAAGCTATATTAAAGTTAGTTAATAGTTAAGAGATAGGAGTAGATACTAATAAGCGTCTATTTTATACTAATTAGTATATTAAGACGATTTAGAAGTATAGCGATAGTTAGATATATATATTACGATATTTATAGTAGATAGTATAGGAAATAGAGTAACCTAAGTACTACTACTATTAGTACCTAAAAATATAACTCTAGAATATTAGCTTTCCTATATAAATTCTATCTATATACTAGTAGCTAATTAGTTTTTAGGGGTAGAATATTAGAGAGTAGAACTTTAGCCTAGAATCCCTTATAAAATACCTTTTTAAGCTAAGCTAGGAGTATCTCTATAAATTTAGTATAAGAGCGTCCTAAATACGTATTTTTAGTATTTATAGCTTATTGTTATTACTATATTTAGAAGGTTATCGTCGATATCGTTATTCTATAGGGTATTATTAGTCTTAATAGCTATTATATTACTAATTATAGCTAATCTACTCTATAGAAGTCTTCCTTACTTATAAGAGTAGAATAGTAAGGCTCTAAATTATAGATTAAAAAAAACCTTTTACGATACCTTAAGTAGCTATAAACCTTATCTATATAAGTAGAGAGAGTTATCTAGGCTCTTAAAGATATTAGACTTTTACTAAGAGTACCTATATAAGCTATAATAGCGGTATCTATATATATATCTAGTTACTAATATAGCTACTATCGAAGATTACTAGATAAGTATATCTAGACTAGTACTAACCTATAGAAAGTATAAAGTAGTAGAAAACTCTAGTAGTAGATATATAGTTTAACTAACTATCTTACTCTATACTTTAATAGTTATATCCTCTAAACGTATATATTATATTAAAAGTACTTATAGTTCTTCTTAAAAGAGGTACTATATAATATAGACGCGTAAGAGCTATATCTATATAGAAGACTATAATATTTAGAATCTTAGAAGTTTAGAGTAGTATAGTACTATAGTAAATTAAGCGCCTTAATTAGTATTCTCGTCTATAATCTAATAGAGTCGTTAAGCTAATTTCTACTTAGTAGCCTATAACTAAAATAGTAGCTACTTTTATATAGTAACTCCTATATTAGCTAGTTTAAAGTCTATATTACCCTTCTATACTTCCTACTATACTATAATAGTCCTACCTTAGCGCTTAAAATTAATTATTAACCTTTTCTTAATATAACTTTTAGTAAAGCTTAGTTTAAGCTATAAAGAAAAATTACGACTAAAAGTCTTAAAGAACCTATTAATTCCCTACTACTTACTTATACCTTATATAGGTAGTAATACTATTAGTTTACTATTATAAGACTATAAAATTTCTAAAGAATTATTTAATCTTAATAAGGCTAGTATTATCTAAAGGAAGAATACTACTTATATACTAATCTAGCCTTACTAGAATAATATACCTACGTTCTTAATATATACTACTAAAGTAGTAAATATCTCTAAATCTAAAGCCGTAGCTACTTTTATTAGTAAACGCTTTTTTATAGTCTTATACCTAAAATTAACCTTTATAGAGTAATAGAGCTTTTAGTAGCTTAGTAACGTTAATAGACTTCTAGGATTACTAGAATATAGTATATATATCTATAATACTATTACTATTAGCCTTTATTAGTAAAAATTATAATAAAACTATCTTAAGGAGAGACTTGTAAATTTTAGCTATAAGTAATAAAGAGTTAGTAGGATAATATATAGTATTACTAAAAATTAAGATATACTATTATCTATTAGCCTCGAGTTAGTACCTAAGCTAAACGGGCTTAGTATTAGCGAGGCGTAGAACCTAATAAGACTAGAATCTTATTCTAATAGGAAAGTCTAGTACTAAGCTCTAGTATATTAAGTTACTTATAACGAGTAGGCCTAGTTTATATCGAGTCTTAACTCCTACTATAAATTAGCCTTAACGTATAAAATAATCCTAAAAAGTAGCTAGGTTAATATAACTTTTATTATTAGGGTTTACTATAGTATCTAGCTTTACTATAAATATTACTAAGAATTCTCTATTAAAGTTAATAAGTATTCTTATAACCTCGTAACGCTTATTAGAATACGAATAGAGTAGCTTTACCTAGGCTAACCTATAAACGTTAGTAGTAAGTTTCTACTCTAAGTTAAAACTATCGCTTATAGAAACGTTTATCCCTTAGCTAGCTTTAGTAGAATATATATAATACGTATCTTCTATAATAAAACTCTTAGATTTCCTACTAAATTATTATACTTAAAGCTATTATTAAAGTAATCTATTAAACGTTAGCCTACTTTATATACTAACTAATAAGCGACGTACTTAATATTAAGCTTATAAGGCTTAAAGATACGTTAGGTAAGGTAGATTAAGTCTTTAAAAGTAACCTTTTTCGTCGTAATACGCTCGTTCTCTCCTAGCTTATTAAGCTTAACGTAGAGGTAAATAAGATATTTACCTTATCGAGGAATAACGAGAATACTACCTTAATCTACGGAGTAAATAGCCGTTTTTAGCTAGATATTAGGAAAGTCCGTAATTACTAGAGTATCTAGTACGCTCTAACCCTAGTTAGCGAAGTCGCCCTTTATCTCTAACCCTAATTTACGGCGAATAAGGCTACGTACTCTACCGTAGCCTATAATATAATATACTTAGACGACCTCTATCTAGACGTCGCTCTCCTCCTACGAGTTAGCTATAGTTACTTTAACTCTATCCTTCTCGTTATTAGGAACCTTTATATTAATTATCTAACGGTTATAAGTAGGCTCGAGTATCGTAGGGCTCTATTTTATTATTAAGTCTAGCTATATGTTATAGAGCCGTACCTAGTTCAATATTACGTAAGGTATTCCGATAAGTCTACCTTAGTATCTTAAAGTCTACCGCTCCTCCTTAGTCCGCTACTATTATCCGTAGGAGACTAGAACGTTGTCTTGTTGACCTAATAGGCCTCTTTAAGTACTCTTTCCGCAAATCCAAATGCTTAAAGGATTTCTATTGGACGACATTGTATGCCGTTAGCGTTGCCCTGTTCTAAACGCCCGGATTTTGATTCAATGATCCTAGTAGAAATCTCCGGGAACCGAGAGAGCTGCGTCGCTAGGAGCTGGCCAGCTGGTCCTGCACCCACGATCAGAACGTCGACATAACGAGGAAGACATGTCTGGAAATCAGGCGCTTTTTCTCCCTCGAACTGGAGCTGCAAAGGATCAATCGATCCTCAGACGCCATTCAGATGAAATTGCATGTCTGTTAGGCGGGGATAGCTGTGAAGAGCTGACTGTTGACGAACTTCCTCTTCGTGACGGGGTGAACACTAGACAGGCACACCTTTAAAGGCCTGGACAAACAAACTACCGTGACCTGTGCTGTCGGAGGCGTCTCGGCGGCTCGGCGAGCCTTGGATGGATGAGCGAACGCGCGGAAGAAATCTGCCGACATCCGTGTCGGAAAAGAAAAGCGACCGTCAAGGCCCCACACATCGGAAGCCTTCGCATGGTCAAGACCCGGCCTGCATTATTGATCGGCTATCGATTCCGAGGGTCGTAATATGATCGCAGTTATGGCTGTCGAAAAGACGTTCGGGGCCTGCGACCGAGCACGAGTTGGAGGTTCATCACCGCCGCGGCGAGCAAAGGCTACACGGTATGGCGTGATAAGGGTATAGAACAGCAATTTTATAAGCCTTACGGAACCCTACTACGTAGACTCTGCGATCTCGCATCCGTACTTGTCTGTCACGCGTTCATCTCGATTACTACACTATTTCTCCGCGGTCGATAGCGTGTCGTCCATCAGCACGCGAGTCTGACGAACATGACTGATCTTGGCGTACTCCACGATGCTAGGCGCTGCATGCCGGCGCACTTCACGGCGTTCTACGACGGCCAGTTCCAGGAGCCGATCGATGGACAGTACTTTGACACCTTCAGTCCCGGCGACGGCAAAGTCGTTGGCAAGGTCGCCTTCGCAGGGGTCAAAGACACTGAAGCCGCGCTTCAAGCAGCGCAGAGAGCATGTGCAGCTTGGGCGACGGTGCCGCCTCTCGACCGAGCGAATCTACTGCGACGGGTCGCTGGGGTCTTGCGTGAGCACGCAACGGAACTAGCGACGCTTGACGCCCTCAACACTGGCAGCCCGATCACGACCATGAAAGGAGACGCGTATGCCGCCGCGGATCAGATCGAATTTTTTGCGGGCATGATTCCGGCCGTCACAGGTGACACGCATGACGTTGGCCAAGAAACTTTCAATTATACGATCCGGGAGCCCCTGGGGGTAGTTGCTCGGATTGTCGCGTCCAATCACCCGCTCATGTTCACCGCATGCAAGCTAGCCGCCCCCCTGGCCATGGGAAATACTGTCGTGATCAAGCCACCGGAGCAGGCCCCGCTCTCGGCTCTCCGTTTGATGGAATTGATTGGCGATATATTCCCGCGTGGCGTACTTAATGTCTTGACAGGAGGCGCTGACTGCGGCAGAGCTCTCTCGACACATCCTTTAGTCAACAAGATCACACTCATCGGAAGCGCACCCGTTGGAAGAGCCATCCAGAGAGCCGCGGCTGACACACTCAAACTATCCCTTTTCGAACTGGGCGGTAAAAATGCCCTGGTCGCCTACCCGGATGCCGAGATTGAGCGGCTGGTCAATGGGGTGGTAGCCGGCATGAATTGGGCTTGGTGCGGCCAATCTTGCGGATCAACATCTCGTGTTTTCCTGCACGAAACTATACATGATGATGTGCTGCGACAGGTAGCCCGAAAGCTAGAAGAGAAGTTCCGCCCTGGCAACCCCCTTCACTCCGCGACGACTATGGGCTCTATGGTGAGCAAGACCGCACAGGACCGTGTTCTGAAGTACATCGACTCCGCCAAGCAAGAAGGAGCGCGGCTCGTGATCGGGGGCGGGCCCCCGGTGACTGCTGATACTGTCGGGGGCTACTTTGTAGAGCCGACCATTTTCGCAGATGTCGAACATCACATGACGGTCGCAAGAGAAGAGATTTTTGGGCCCGTGCTGTCAGTGCTGAAGTGGGAGGACGAAGATGAGATGTTTGAGCAGGTGAATGACGTTGAGTACGGTCTAACAGGAGCCGTTTTCACATCGAACATAGGAACAATGCAGCGAGCGGTGCGTAACATCCAATCTGGAACCGTCTGGGTGAACATGGTGGGAACTCATTTCTTGGGCATGCCGTTCGGAGGATATAAGCAGTCCGGAATTGGGAAAGAAGAGTGTCTGGAGGAACTGTATGGCATGACTCAGTGCAAAGCAGTACACGTAAAGCTTTAGGTCCAGATCAGATCCCTATATTAACCCTTCCTTGGGTACGGAGGCACTGCGATCGAAATAAGTGATTGCACCAGCAACACCGCCTGGTGAAGTGCTGTCGATGTACCGATTCTGTAGACATTTTGGTAGTTGTTGTTTAAGTTTATGACCTCGCCTTGCGCAGACCTTTGTCGCGTGTACGTATTCGTTCTTTTCTGTTCCCCCATCACCACCAGTCTTGAACGCGTGTGTCACGCATCGTTTGATGCCTGTATTCAGGTTGCAGCCCCGTGTGATCTGCAATCCCACAGAAGGAGCGGGCGATGGCGACAAGAAGGGAAGAATGTGAGCGGAACGTCAGCGCCAATACTACAGGTTGGACTACGGGAACACTTCTACAAAGCAAAAGAAAACACTGTGCTTAGTAAAGAGACTTTCTTCTGACAGGGGCCGCTGGTGGCATGAATATGTCGGCAGGCTGGATAAGTCGAATTCGCATCAAGTGCATTCGCGACACACAAACGCATTTGTGAACAACGGTATGGAAATGGAAAGGATCCGATGAACCTAAATTACTCGCTGCATTGACTTGTTCCGTCGGACTCCTGATATATTCTTTCAATCCACAAAGACTCTCTCGCTCATGCCATGTTTACATATAAGCTTTGAGACTCTACTTCTCTCAGCCAAAGTCTCCAGGGGCGTCCTCCAGACCAAAGTGTCATTTCAGTTGCATCTGCAGCTTCTTCTTTTGTCAGATAAGTCGGTTCGCTACTCTCGGGGTCCATGTCTTGATCATCCTGGGACTGCTCTCCCAGCGGGGCGCGAAAGTGCGCCGAATGGGTCAGCAACGCCGTGGTCTGTATCAACGCATTTTGTTGGGTGTAGACAGCTCTCATCACGGCGTCCATAATGCTCGAGCCCTGGACGGTGAAACCATGCCCGCGCATCAGCACAGCTGCATGTTCTGGTTCAGCGTCTAGGCGAGATCCGAAAAGCACTGCCAACGATTCGCCCAGTGGTATGTTCCTCACCAAAAGATCTCTCTTGTCCTGAGGTCGATAAAACTTGGCGATGTCATAGACTGGGACACCGTCTCCAAGGAAACCAGCCATGCTGGATCATCGTCAGCAATTCAGACTCAGAGTTGTATGGTATGGTTCTGCTCTAGCGTACTGGAACGCAGCTTGGAGCGGTACACCACTAATACTATAGGGGACCACTGCATCTGAATGACTGTGGATGACAGCTTGTACAGCTGGGTAACGTTTGAATATTTCACTGTGGATGTATCGCTCTGAATATCCTTTGGGAGCGCGCGGGTCGACCGGCTCGCCGTCCGCGACGCTGAACTCTACCAGATCGCGCTCAGAGGTCACAGTAGCGGGCGCTATGAAGGAGGACATGAAGAAGTGGTCAGAGCTCCGGGGATGCCTCACTGACAAATGGCCGTATGCATCTAGTATTCTTCCCGAGACCACGTCAGTCTTGTCTGCTTGAGTCGATGATGTGATGCGCTCTTACCGATGGTAGTGCAGGATGTGGCATCCGGAGATGAAGTCTCGGTACGTTTGCCGAAGCGTTGCATCTTCGCTGGAAGATGATGGTGTAGCCATAACAACTGCAGACTTCGCGATGCAGGTCGACAGCGCCGTTGACCTGTCGTAAGCCCTTGCCTTATATGCTAGCGTGTATGTGCACCGCCAAGCTTCGGCCCCCAGGTCCGACTGTTCGGAGCTGAATGCTGACTGGACGGTCAACCACCGAAGGTATTCAAGAGTCAAATCATCGGCCGATGCAGACCACCGTCATTCTAGCAATTCTCACTCAAATCCACGGAATTGATCAGTCACTTTTCCAAAATTGATGCACGAATCTATTGATCCTCACGAGAAGCGCAGAAAGCTTGAAGCCTCTCCCACATGCACCATCGTGGATCGACTTAGTCTCTTGGTACTTTCGAGCATATGATAAGTTATGTGCAGCGCAACTCTGTGCGTCTACTTTCTCGGTCGCTCTGTCCGACGCTTGGCGGCGATTGGGCTACTTCGGCCAAATTCGGTGATGCAAGCATGCTAGCACGCGGCGGTGGCCCCCTGACGCCCACGTCTCACGTGCAGCATTTTCTGCGGGATCACATTTACTCGCCGAGATATTGCGTCTTCATACAGTCTGCGGAACGGCTTAACGTCACAAGATTACAAGGGATCATTCAAGCTGGAGTGTACCCGAACAGGAAGTAAGCACGTTGCGCTACATCGAAGACTGTCCGCATGCATGTAGTGCAACATCGCGAGGGCGCTCAGCGGAGATTATGGGCGACGAGAACAAGCGAGTTTCTTTGAGGAGACGGGACTCATTGTATTGAATGGGCGTAACACAGAAGTGCAGGACGTGAAGCTCCAAAGTAGGAACACAACACGTCTCATATGATCTGAAGTCCACCAATGCCATACTGACTGTCTCAGCATGAAATCTAAGTCGTGTGCTTCGCTCCTTCACCCTACTCCTTCAATCTTAATTCATTTGTTATATTAGTTAAAATCCTTAAGACAGAGGGCGCATTCTCATTTGCTTAATCTGGACCTTGAGAGGGTGCTGTCAAGAGAGCAAGACACAGAGAAGCCACAATGCACCTGTCCTCTCCACTGCTGTGTTGAGCTCGCTGCAGCAATGTGTGTGATCCTCGCACAAACTTACTAGTCTAACTGCTTACTCTCGGTGTTCGATTGCGACCGCAACGTGAAGTTGCGTTGCTCTGATTCGCAAGCGCACTCTTCGGCCGGAACAGACGTGCTTACATAGAAAATCGTGTTGTATGTATGTACGCCCACTTCTCAAAACCACTGATTGAATGAGAACAACTGGAAAGCCATCCATTGCTCAGACTAGATGGTATACATAGGACTCAAAAGATGAGACCTTCACTCCCTTCGTCTCACCAAGACGTTGAAATCGTCCTGCGTGGCGAAGAAACCACCAGAGACCCTCTACTCACTTTCTGAATCTGGGAAGCGGAACTCATACCGCCTCAATATCTGTGGCACGACCTTTGCAATCTCCAATATGCTGATGTTCTTGCCAATGCAACTCCTTGCTCCAGCGCCAAATGTCAGGCTAGCTCTTTCCATCTCTTTCAATGCCTCGGGACTCGCCTCGAGCCACCGGTCAGGCCTAAACACATCGGCATCAGCCCCATATATCTCCATGTTGCGCGCGGTGACGCATGGATTCATTCCCAAGATTGTGCCTTCCGGGAAAAAACGGCCACCTAGTTCCATGCCACCTTTGGGAACATATCGCTCTAGTAGTAGAGCTACGGCCGGATGCATGCGCAACGCTTCTTTGATGCATGATTGTAAGTATGGAAGAGAGCTCGACTCTTTCCACGTGATATACTCTGACGATGCCTGTAGACCGTCTATCTCAGCGACAACGCGGCGCAGTGACGTTGGTGTTTTCATGAGATAGTAAAATATCTGCGATGCACGTCAGCTCGAGTGTTCTGATATCTAAGATGATTTCAATATCGGACGTACCGCACGCAGCGAGATTGCCGTGGTATCGCTACCCGCCAAGATGTTGTCAACGTTGTACATCCGAATAATACGATCCGTGACCAGATCTGGATACTTTCTTTGCGCGTCATAGCAGCGTGTAAGGAAATCGCGTGCCTCCTTCGGATGATCCGTATCGCTGTCATGGTCGCTCGGGTCGGACTCATCGTTTCTGCGAGTGCGCTCACGCATACGGTCAATCGTAAAGTTGACAACGGGATGGGTGCTTGCGAACGCCAGTCGGATTGGGTTCTGAAGAAGGAACTTGGCCAGTGCAGGGATCTGTCCCAAAGTGCCACCAAGATAGACCTGGGCCCGTATATCACCAAGAATGCCATCAATGTCGGATGAATGCTGCAGAAATCCGATTTTCTTGCTGAACACGATCTCACCAATGACATCAAAGGCGTACATCTGTAGCCATGCCCCCAGGTCCATCTTCTTGCCCGATACTGCAAATTCGTCCAAGCGCTGCACAAACTGAGCAGTAGTAGAGTCGATCAGAGGTTCGTATTCGACCAGCGTGGACATGCTGTACGCATTTGCGATGGGTTTCTTGTATTTCGCGTGGTAATCGTTGTCGCGAGCGTTAAAGAGGCTGGGTGTGAATTGACCATTGTAAGGCACCATAAAGGGAACATAGAAGTCGGTCTTCGTGATACCAGAGTTGAGGCCATATATTTTCGGGATCAAAGTGGGATCCGAGACGGAAACGGTGCGTGGGCCGAGGCGAATGAAAGGTGAAGCATATTGTCGGTGAAGTCGGATATGAGTCTCATGAGGCTTGCCAAGGAGACAATCGAAGAATCGCCACAAATCTGTAAAGCTTGCCCAAGTCGGGCCAGGGAGTGAGCGGAGATTCTTCTCGTATTTGTTGTTGAGCAAACGAAGAACGAGACATGGAGGGATTGAACACAAGAGATACACAAGTAGTGTTTGTAGATACATCGTGCACACTGTGGGTATGAGAGTCACGCAACGGCAGCGAAGCGCGAATCCATAACCGTCGTTTTATGTTTGGTCTTGTCGGTCTCCGTCGGAATGCCATATGCGCTCCAAACAACGACGAATCACATTCAATGTACAAGTGATACCTTCCTTGTCCGATCGTACAGGCCTGACAGCTTCGTCCGCTACCGAGCAGAGTTGTCAGCCAGGGTGCCTATTGTTGTTGACAGAGGTGAGCATGGCCGTGTGGCATGACGCGCCGTCGGTGCTGTGAAATAGCTACAGAGGTCCGACTCGCCGGCAAGAATTCGCAGCCGGGGTTGAACTCCGCGATTCTCTGGGCCAAGCCGGCGGTGTGCTCCGACCTGTCGTTACATACACCAGACCATCACCCCGGTGACATCGTGCCGACAATAAAATGTGATGGTGAACATGGACGACATTCACCAGATGAAGGATGGGTCTTCCACCGTTGCCGTCTCCGCGCTTCCCACAGGCCAGTTAGCACATCCCGATCGCTGGCTCTTCGAAGATGGAGACGAGAATCTGATGCAAGCGCGACAACTCTATCCGGTCTACAGTTTCTTGATTGAACATCCCTCTGGACGCAAAATACTCTTTGATCTGGGGCTCCCAAAGGTCCGTCCGTGACTTTATGACGAGGTGTTGCTATTTACTGACTCAACCCAGGATCTAGAGACTGTGCCACCTGCGATACGTCGCGTTTTCGATATCATTACTCCCAAAATCCCGAAAGATGCCAGTCAGGTTTTGTCTGCTGGCTCTGTCAGCGCCACTTCTATCGACAGCGTCATCCTCAGCCACCTCCACTTCGATCACGTCGGCGACTGTACCAAATTCCCGGAAGCGGTGATACTTGCTGGGCAGGGTAGCAAAACTGCAAGCGCCCCTGGATGGCCAGTTCAACCCAGTTCGCCATTCTCCTCTGCGGTCCTTCAGCACCCAAGGTTTCGCGAGTTAGATGATCAACTCGATAACGCGACTTCTGTCGGACCATTTGCAAAAGCATATGATTATTTCGGCGATCGCAGCTTCTTTCTGGTTGAGGCGCCTGGCCACATGCCGGGACACATTGGCGCACTTGCTTTCACCGGTGAAAATGAATGGATATTCATGGGCGGGGACTGTTGCCATCATCGATCACTCCTTGTCGGATCTCGTCCAATGAGCATCACGTGCGGACCTGCAGGACGCGAAGGTTTCCATAAAGACCCTGGCAACGCCAATGCTACCATCGAAAAGGTGAGGACTTTGGAACAGACAGGGCATGTACTGGTGGCTCTATCGCACGACTCGTTTCTCTGTGACATCATGCCTGAGTATCCGCAAAGGTTGAATGGTTGGAAGGCGAGCACGTGGAAGGCGCGGCTGGATAAAGTGTTGAGTGAGACATACCCAGCCATGCGCAGCAACGCAAAGGTGTAGCTTTGCGTTAGAGCTCGTGTTAGCATATATCGTATTTTGAGACCCAGTCAGGTCGCGATGAGAGTCTTTCTCCGCTCAGCAGATTACAGTTGATCGCGTGATCGATCTATTCGCCATAGCTCGAAGGTAGGAGTGGCGAATAACGCTCTCCGTCAATATGCGATTCACCGCAAGCCACAACAACTGCTGCTCGCTCGCTTTCCGTTTTCGTCTTCGTCGTCGCGACCGGTCGTTACCATTTCTTGTTAAGAAGACCCTCGATTGCCCCGCTATAAGTGTTTGTTACGAATTTGCGTAGAGTCCTGCCACATCTCGCGAATACTGCATGCAATGCAGTCTTTGGCCGGCGATGGGCCCACCTGCGCCGTGTCTCGCCAATGGGGATCGGGAATCCAGGACGAAGATCTCAACACTGTGATAGAAGGTTCGCTCACCTGGCGCACGGCCTCACCTGGCGCACGATTTCAAGCTTTTATCTATCCCCGATAACTCTTAGATTACGCTAATTATAAGTATTGAAAAACCTCTAGCTAGATTTATAAGTATTATTAGGCTAATATTATAATCTTAAGTTAATAAATACCGTTAGTTATAATAGATTTAAATAAAGTTATTAAATACTTAAACTATTAATAACTTAATAGCTATTAGTACTTATACCTTAAAAATTGATTTTAAGTTAGATTTTAGTATA
>JAABUL010006026.1_pt1 | contig 14357 bp, 16 predicted proteins | sample 5559151 | NCBI WGS metagenome assembly JAABUL01 (sample SAMN10711876, study PRJNA513368) | rock metagenome | isolation source: Antarctica rocks | place: Antarctica: Victoria Land, Pudding Butte sud | reverse complement strand
GGGGCGTCAAGCATAGGGTGTCCTCAGTTCCAGGGCAGTCCTTCCGCGTCGTGCTTAAGTCTACCACCGGCTACTCCTCCGCGCCGACCCTGTCTTCCTGGCCCCCGCTTTTTGAGAAGATACGGGTCGGGGCACTGCGGCGCGAACGGCTCATCGCGCGGCTCCGGCTGCGTCGGCCAGGCGTGCTGCCAGGAGGGTCCGCGCGGCACGGGACGTTCGGGTGTGGGCACGAGCGGCCGCCCGGTGCGCCGGTCGAGCACGTAGAGCCACCCCGTCTTGCCGGCCTCGATCACCGCTGGAACCGTCCCTGTCCCTTGTGGGAAAGAGACGAGCAGCGGCGGACTGGCCGGATCGGTGTCCCACAGATCGTGGTGTACCTCCTGGAAATACCAGGCCAGCTTGCCAGTGTCGGCGTGGACGGCCACGATGCTGTTGGCGAACAGATTCAAGCCCGGCCGCGTGGAACCGTTGAAGTCGGGCGAGGGGTTGCCGGCAGCGAAGATAACGAGGTTGGACGATGGGTCGGCCACGGGGTTCATCCACACTGGGCCGCCACCGTGCAGATAGCTACCGTCGGCGGGCCAGGTGGCGCCGTCCGTGTCGCCTGGCGCGGGGATAGTGTGGAAACGCCAGACCTCGCGCCCGCTGCGCGCGTCCAGCGCGGCGACGAAGCCGCGGATCTCCTGCTCACCGGCGGCGATACCCACGATGACGCGGCCACGGTCGTAGAGCGGGGCCGCCGACACGTAGTACTTGTGTCCCGCCGTGATAAGTTGGCGCTGCCACAACTGCCGTCCCGTCGCCGCGTCGAGCGCGATCACACGCGCGTCGAGCGTGGCGATGTAGACACGCCCGTCACCGTAGACAGCGCCGCGGTTGACGCCGTTGGGCAGGGCGTCAGGGCCAAGCGCCGGCTTGTAGCGCCATAGTCGACGTCCCGAGGCTGGGTCGAGCGCGATCACCTCGTCGTCGGGCGCGCTAATGAAGAGGCGTCCGGCGGCCATGACAGGGGTAGCCTCGAAGCTCGTATTGGTGGCGCTAATGCCGGTATGGAAGCTCCAGGCCAGGCGCAGCGAGGCGACGTTGGCCGGCGTGATCGCGGTGGCGGGCGAGTAGCGCGTCCCACCCGCGTCGCCGCCGTAGTTGGCCCATGTTAGCGGCGCCGGCGCGGAGGCTGGCGACGGGGATAGGCGCGGCGCGGCCGCGACGGCGGTGAGCGCGAACAAAAGAGCGAGGGCAGGTAGGAGCGTTGCCGCGCTACAACGTATTACTTTCATGGACATATCCTAGTGAGGATAGTGGACCGCTGTCAAGCCATAGCGTTCACGCGAGGTTTAACATCCCCTTTACCTGCCCTTAGCACCCTCTTAACGTCGGCGCGATACCCTCTAGCCACACTGCACGCAACGGTAGGCGGGAGCCAGATCAATCGCTCGCTGCGTCAGATCATCCACCGAGAGCAATTGGCGCGCCGCTTGGTCGGTCAACGCGATGGTGTATAACGTCGAGCGCGTGGTCGGTGTCGAGCCGGTCGCGCCCCCACACGACGTTACGTAAGCCAGGGCGGGGCCAGCGGCCAGCCATGTGTACTGTGTCAATGCGCATCCACTCTTGACGTCCGTGTGTAGATAGCGCCCGTGCAAGCCATCGGCCGTGGCGACCCAGAGGCGATTGTCCGGGTCCGTTGCCAGGTACACGCCCGGCGACGCAAACGAGAAGTGCGTGGCCCGCGATAACGGCACGCCGATTGGGTAGCCCGCGCGCCCCGCGCGTACGCCTGTCGCGTTCCCGACGAGTAGGGAGGCTATGCCACCCGTCGCAGGGACCTGCCAGACGCCTGTTATCTGAGCCGGACCTGCCCCTCCCGCAGCGGTCTCGACGACGAGGCGGCGCACATCCGGCGTCCAAGCCAGTTGATTATCGGACGGCTCCGAGTTTGGCCGCGGCGCGGAACCGAGCAGCGCCGCGGGGAATCTAATCATAACCGTGCGCGCGTGATCGCTGTGCGTGTCGACAATCTCGACACGCAGACGCCGCTACGACGCCGTGGGACTCATGTCCGGCGCCATGACGGCGATATATCCCCCGTCCGGGGACCAGGCGATAGGGCTGCTTATCGCCGACGGCGCCGCGTCCTTGTAAGACGGCCCAAGGCGCAGCATGGTCACGCGGCTGCTGTCGTTAACGTTCGCGACCACTACGTCATTGTCTCTACCATTGGAGCCCGCGTCCCCGCTCTCAGAGTAGGCCAGGCGCTGGCTATCAGGCGACCACGATAGGCCGCCACGGTCGACCCGCGGGTTCGTGACGGTCAGCTTGTAGGCGCTGGAGCCGTCGGGGCGGCCGGTGACGGGCACGACCCATACGCCGTGTGTGGTGGGGCGCCCAAATCTATCCGTGGAGCGCGGCGACGCGGACAGATAAGCGACATGGCTCCCATCGGGGGACAACAGCGGCGCGCTGTTGTAGCCGTAGCGCGTCAGGCGTCGCGGAGCGCTACCGTTCGCGGGCACGACATAGATATCGCCACGCAGCGCCACAGCCACAAGCGGCGTCCGGACTGACGGCATCCGGCGCACGGTTGGCGTGGCGCCGGTATTCAACGTAGCGCCGCCTGTTGTCGTGAGCAGTGTAGCCACACACAGAGATCGTACTATAACGCGAGACATTGTCCTCCCCTTCAGCTACCTCAACCCCGAATCCTCCGACCCCGTGGTCGCCACCTACGAGCGCACCACGTATGTGCCGCTGCTGGCCAAAGCGGCCTTCCTGGGCGGCGACGACTTCCTAGGTTCGGCGCGTGAGCGCATCTTCGTGTTCGCCAACGGGCAGACTGGCCTGCACAACCCGCAGGCGCAAGAAGAAGAGTAGGTGCTAGCCCGACGATGTATTACTATTGACTTTCGACGTCCGACTATTTACGTCTGTCGCGGCCTGCTCGTTGGTCTCCAGGATCTCGCGTAGCATCGCGAAGACGCGGCGCTGTTGGGGGAGCGTCAGATCCACGAACGTTTCGATGAGCGAGCGCGCCATTGGCCCGAGATGCTCTGGCCGTTCCGGGTTGTCCATAGTTTATCGTTTCCTCCTCGCGGCGCGTCCTAACTTTCCTCTAGCGTACCTGTATGGATAGGTTGCGACAACAGATTCAACCCTTTTCCCAGGATGCGTCCAGGCCATCGTTCCACTCCGATGAGCCCTACTTGTGAGCCCTACTTGAGGTCTTGAGGTCGGGTAACTTGACAGGGCTCACCAAACCGTTCTACACTTTGGATCACATCCAATAGGCCAGTAGGAAGGAGGAAACGCGGCAGGGCTACGGCGAAGATACCTCTCACCGAGTGGACTCACGCAGCGCATGGTATTGTCTCGCGATCTTACATCGTCCCTTCGCGGGGATATTCGTTCATAGACGCATCCTTATTGAGACACGAGCGCTACCGTCACTAGCGCTACACACTGGAGCGTACACCTGATGAAAAAAACGCGCTTACTCACGTCGGCAACCCTTGCCGGCGCGCTCGCCGCCGGTGGGCTGCTCCCATTGGGACCGCACAAAGGCGCCCAGGCGGCCCAGCGGACCAGTGGGCCTACCCGGGGCGGCACAGTGATCGACGGGCTTTACGAAGAGCCAGATAAGTTGATCCCTAACACCAGCACCGAAACCTTTGGCCGCATGGTGCAGAAGACGATCTTCTCGCCGCTTTTTTATACCGACGACAAAGGCGTGCTGCACGCGGGTCTGACCAGCGAAATCCCGACGGTCGGCAACGGCGGCATCTCCAACGGCGGGAAGACCTACACTTTCCACCTGCGCCCCGGCCTCGTGTGGTCGGACGGCCAGCCGCTCGACGCGCGCGATGTCGACTATTCGTGGCGTACCTGGATGAACAAGGACCTCATCGTCGCCGGCACCATCGGCTTCGACCAGATCCAGAGCGCCAGCGTTTCCAGCGACAAGCTCAGCATCACATTCCACCTCAAAGGGTCCTACGCGCCGTTCATCGGCGCATGGACGGACGATGTCTACCCGATGCCGGCCCATGTGTTCAAACAATTCAGCGCCAAGGGACTCAATACGAGCCCATTCACGTTCAAACCCACGGTCAGTAGTGGCCCATTCATCATCCAGTCGCGTAAGGCTGGCGACAACATCACCGAGGTGCGCAACCCCCACTACTACCAGTCGGGCAAGCCGTATCTTGACAAATTGATCTTCCGCATCATTCCCGACCAAGTCGCCCTGACCAACGCGCTACAGGCCCATGAGGTCGACTGCGCCTGGTTCCTGAGCATTTCCGCGATCAACACGCTGCAACACATCAGCGGCTACAAGCTCGTTTCCGGCGTCGCGCCGAACATCGAGCAAGGTTTACTCAACCTGCACAACCCCATCCTGCAGGATGTGCGCGTGCGCCAGGCCCTCGAATACGGGCTCAACCGACAGGCCATGGTCTCGGACGTGTGGCACGGCGACGCCGTGCTGATGGCCTCTGACGAGGCGCCATCGCTGTTCTCCTACACGCCAAGCGTCAAGCCCTACGCCTTCGATCCCACAAAGGCGAAGCAACTGCTCGACGCGGCCGGCTGGAAGATGCAGGGCGGCGTGCGTATGAAGAATGGCAAGCCGCTGGCGCTACGCTGGACCACCACGGCCAATAACCCGTGGCGCCGGCAGGACCAACTGATCGCGCAGCAAAACTACGCCGACCTGGGCATCAAGCTGACGCTCGTCAACTACCCGGCCGACACCTACTTTGGACAAACCCTACCCAAGGGCGACTTCGACATCGGTGAATTCGAGAACAACTTCGCCTACGACCCCGGCTTGGTCGTCGCGCAGTACTTCTCGAGCACGCAGTTCGCGCCGCACGGCTCCAACTATGGCTACTACGGCAGTCCGACCTACGACAACCTCATCCACCAGCAGGAGCAGACGGCCGACGTACAGCAGCGCAAGGCCATCTTCGCCAAGATGCAGGCGGTGATGAACCGCGATGTGCCGGCCCTGTGGCTCTACGATCCGCCAAACCTGGCCGAGTACAGCCTCAAGCTGCACAACTACGCCCCCGGCCCGTTCAGCAATGAGACCTGGAACACGGCCGACTGGTACAAGAGCTAACCAAGTCGGAAGTCGTGAGTCGTGAGTCGTGAGTCGTGAGTCGGAAGTCGTGAGTGAACGTCAGGAACAGTTACGGTAGTAGTCACACAGTATTTACCCAACAGTCCGATTACCTACGACTCACGACTCACGACTTCCCCGAAGGGACACTATGGCTACGTACATCGTCCGGCGCCTCTTGCAGGCGGTCCCGCTGCTGTTCGTCATCAGCATTGGTCTGTTCGGGCTGCTGCACCTGATCCCCGGCGGTCCCGAACAGGTCGCCTTCAATCCCCGCATGACCCCCGAGGCCCGTCATAATATGGTTGTGACCCTTGGGCTCGATCAGCCCGCGCCGATTCAGTACGTCAAATGGCTGTGGGGGATGCTGCACTTCAACTTCGGCGACACATATAAAGACGGGCGGCCGGTCATCACCGTCATCACTGAGCGCCTCCCCGCTACGCTTGAGTTGCTCGGAGGCGCTTTTCTGCTGGCGCTGATCGTGGCCGTCCCGCTCGGCATCATCGCCTCGGTGCGCCAGTATTCGATCCTCGACTACGTCTTCACCGTCCTCTCTTACCTCGGCATCTGCATGCCCGTCTTCTGGTTCGCCGAGATCCTCGTCCTCGTGTTCGCCATCCAGTTCAAGCTGTTCCCGACCGGGGGCATGGGGACGGACGGGGCGCCGCCCTCCGTGCTCGACGGACTGCACCACCTCATCCTGCCAATTATCGTGCTCTCGTTCGCCTTCATCGCATCCTGGAGCCGTTATCTGAGATCGAGCATGCTAGAGGTCTTGCACCAGGACTACCTGCGCACGGCGCGGGCCAAGGGCCTGGCGCGCCTGCGGGTCATCGTGAAGCACGCCGTGCGCAACGCGCTGATCCCACTGGTCACCGTGGTGGCGCTAGACTTCGGCTCCATCTTCGGCGGCGCCGTTATCACCGAAACGATTTTCTCGTGGCCGGGGTTGGGACGCCTCTTCTACGATTCGCTCTCCTCGCGTGATTACCCGGTGCTGATGGCTATGATGGTGCTCTCGGCCCTCACCGTCGTCGCCTGCAACCTCGTGGCCGACGTCATCTACGGGTTCCTCGACCCGCGTATCCGCTACTCGTGAGGGAGAACTCATGACGACCAACAGTGAGCTGTTAACGACACCGAATCCCGACACGCCGGATGGCCTGGGCGGCACGACGGGCGCCGGCGAGGCCGCGCGGGTCGACGAGCGCTCATTGAGTCTGGGGGCGCTCACTTGGCGGCGCTTCCGCGCGCACAAATTGGCCCTCATCGGGGGGATCGTGCTCATTATCCTGATCGTCGCGGCCGTCGCCGCACCGCTACTCTCGCCGTATAGCCCCGACCGTGGCGACTTCAGCGCCTTCAGCGTCGCGCCCAACGGCGCGCACTGGCTGGGCACGGACGCCAACGGCCGCGACGTGCTCACGCGCATCCTCTATGGGGGGCGCGTCTCTCTGCTGATCGGATTCTCCGCCATGTTCACGTCGATCATCGTCGGAACGACGCTGGGCTCAATCGCTGGCTACTTCGGCGGCTGGGTCGATAACATCGTCATGCGCGTCACCGACATGGTGCTCTCGTTCCCGCTGTACTTGCTGCTGTTTGTGCTTTCGGCGTTCATTGCCAACGCGCAAGGCGTGCAAAACCTGCTCCTGATCGTGCTCGTCCTCGTCTCCGTCAACTGGGTGTTCATCGCGCGCTTGGTGCGCGGCGAGTTCCTCTCACTCAAGGAGCGCGAGTTCACGCAGGCCGCCCACGCCATCGGCGCGCCTGCGCAGCGCATCATCCTACGCCACCTGCTGCCCAACGCAATCGCGCCAATTGTCGTCAACGCCACCTTGCTCGTGGGTCAGGTGATCATCCTCGAGTCGGTGTTGAGCTTTTTCGGCTTCGGCGTGCAGCCGCCGACGTCAAGCTGGGGCAGCATGCTCGCCGATGGACAGGCCTACCAGGCCGACGCGCCGTGGATGACGATCTACCCCGGCCTGGCTATCTTGCTCACCGTGCTCAGCGTCAACCTGCTCGGCGACGGCCTGCGCGACGCGCTTGATCCATTTTCTACGAAGAGTAACAAGTGACACTCCCACGCCTATAGGACGTGGGCTTCGCGCCGTGGCGCGCTAGTTCCGCCATGCCCAAGCGAACTATCTGGCTCACGCCGGAATACTTTGACGGGGCGCACGTACACGACCTCCGTTGCCATCGTCTGGGAATGAAGCAAGGTCGGTTGCCGAGAACACGCCAGGCATGGTATACACGCGCAGTGCGGGGCGAGGGTAGACCGCACAAAGTCACAGCGAGGAAAGGGCAACCCATGCAGACAGAGACAGAGCGCCTTCGGACCATCACCTTGGCCGTCCCCGCCGATGAGGCAGGTCGTCTGTTCATCCAAGCGCTGCATCATCTTGTGCCCACGGCGCTGGACACGGGGAGGGACGCGCTCATCTTCGGACCCTCGGCCCCAGACGGAGCGCTCCCGGTGACGCGCGCGGAAGCAACTGCTGTCGCGCGGCCCACGATCATCTTCGGCATGGAGCGTCCGATCGACCTCGCTGTGGGTCCGCTCCGCCTCTGTAGTACGCCAACGGTCGTGGGCGGCAAGCAGCCCCCAGCGAAGGGTACGGAGGTCGTACAACGGGGCGATGCGACGATCCCCGGCACGCATCCGTTACCGCTGACGGAGATCCTCCCGGCCCTTGAAGGGCACGTCCTACGTGTCGACCATCTTGGGGTGAATCTCCCCGCGCGCCTCGTCGCGCGCCACACATGGGAGGCGCTCATCGGCGCGCTCGCGCAAGGCTCAACCCTGTACCGCTACCCGACCGGGGAGGAGTGGCCCTTCGTCCTGCCCTCCACGCGAGAAGAGTACACGGATGACATCCGCCACTTCCCGCCCGGTCGTGAGCCCAAGTTCGAACTCTGCTACATGCAGGACTTCGACCATCCGGTTGTGCAGATGGACGTGCAGACGGGGTTGACGCGAGATGAACTGGAGGCGCGCTTCCCGGCGCCAAAAGGACTTGCTCTCCCCGGCCTAGGGGACTACCAACGGACGGTGTACGTGGCGCATCCGTGGGGTGGACTGGTGATCCGCGTCGATATGCGCTACACGGGAATCGGATCTATCCCCGTGTGGGAAACAGGTGAGTGGCTGGTGACCGCCGGGGGACGCATCAGGCCGGTTTGAGCCTGACGGCATGATGGATGCGCGGGATGCGAAAGCGTTTGCGCATCCTCCACCCCTGTTATGTGGGGAGAACGTGGTCAGGAGGTATCGCCATACATGGCTGGTGACAAAGGCAAGGCCGTCGTGCCCGAGGGATATCAAGCGCTGCTCGGCGACCTAAAAGAGCGCATTCGCACGGCGCAGGTCCGTGCGGCCCTCTCAGTCAACCGCGAGCTTATTCTGCTCTACTAGCAGATCGGTCAAGCTATCAGGGAACGACAAGAGACGCACGGATGGGGCACGCAAGTGATCGATCGCCTGTCCACGGACCTACGTCACGCGTTTCCGGATATGAAGGGCTTCTCACCGCGCAACCTTCGCTATATGCGCGCGTTTGCCGCAGCTTATCCAACCCCCGACTTTTTGCAGCAAGCTGCTGCCAATTTGCCCTGGGGGCACATCATGCGGCTGCTCGACACAACGCCTGACTCCATTGAGCGCGACTGGTATGCGCGCCAGGCGGTAGTACATGGGTGGAGTCGCGCCATGCTCGGCCACCATATCGAAAGCAATCTCTATCAGCGTCAGGGTCATGCGCAAACCAACTTCGAGCGGACGCTGCCCCCGCGCAGTCAGATCTCGCGCGTCAGGTACTCAAAGACCCCTATAACTTTGACTTCCTAAGTCTTGGCGTTGAAGCGCATGAGCGCGACTTGGAGCGAGGACTGTTGGAGCACATCCAGTCGTTTCTGCTTGAGTTGGGCGTCGGCTTCGCCTTCATGGGCAGCCAGTATCGGCTCGACGTCGAGGAGCGCGACTACTACATCGATCTGCTGTTCTATCATGTGCGACTGCGTTGTCACGTCGTCATCGACGTCAAGATGGTGGAGTTCGAGCCCGAATTCGCCGGCAAGATGAACTTCTACCTGTCGGGCGTCGACGACCTGCTGCGCCACCCCGACGATCAGCCCACCATCGGCATCATTCTATGCAAGAGCAAAAACAAGGTGGTAGCCGAGTACGCCTTGCGCGATGTCTCCAAGCCCATCGGCGTGTCGGCCTACAAGCTCATGGAAGCGCTGCCGGCCAACCTACAAGGGAGCCTGCCGACGATCGAGGAACTGGAGGCGACGTTGGGCGACGCCGAGGGCGCCTAACTCCAACCCCGCCGATGGAATCCAAATATGTCCGCGCGCGACGACCGCGTCATCGTGTCATGCCGGTGGCGGGACACGGCGCGTCGTTCCGTCAGTTGTGACATGAGGCCCGCTCTGACCTGGCGCCGGTGGGCGTGGCGGCCCTTCTAGCTGGGCTATGGCGCGATGAATCCAGGCAAACTCGGCTTCCAAATGGCCGCGTAGGTACTCCAGCACGAGCAGGCCGTATTCGTCGACCGTCAATACCCCAGGTACCTCAGTGGCTGACCACTCAGCGAGGTAGGCGAGCAGTTCGACCGTGTGCTCACGGCGGCGCTGCAGGTGCCCAATGAGGGCCGCGCGATTATGGGGCAGCGACGCCCCCCAGAACAGCATCTTCAGGAGAAGTTCGTCGCGCATGGGTATGGGGTAGTCCATCGGCGTCTCTAGCCACGCGGCAAGCGCCTCCCGGCCCTGCACCGTTAGTTCGTGCACTTTACGCGGCCGGCCGGCCGCGCCCTCCTGCTCCATACGGACCAACCCCTCGTCCTGTAGTTTCTTGAGGCTGGGATAGATGCTACCGAAGTTCAAGCTCGACAGCAAGGCGGCGCATCCTTGCTCTAACTCAGCTTTGATGTCATACCCCGAACAGGGACGCCGGCCGATGACTCCGAGAATGACGTGCTCGCTTGCCATACTACTCCCCATTGTGTCCCAACACCCTATTATAATGGAGCGATATATCGCTCCATTATAATAGGGTGACATCCAGTTTACCGTCAAGTAGCCGCTCCGCGGAGCAAGGCGGGGTGGCGGGATAGGGGGTGCGCCACAGCAAAGTTCCCAGCACGCGCACAGCGGCCGTGCCAGTTGACTGCCGCGCCGCACAAGGGAACTTTCTTGTGGTGCACCCCGGGATAGGTGGGGTATTGCATTAAATCGCGCCTACCGCTACTATAGTGTCGGTAGTCTCTCCGACGCGGTGTCCGAACGGTCCGTGGTGGGAAACAGCATGCGCCTCTTTTCCCTGTCACGTTGACCGGCGGCGCACGCGCCAACGCTTTCCGGCAATCCTGTCGCGTTTCCTGCACCGCGTTCGTGAGTTCCCGGCTTCGTACAAGGAACGGTTAGCCGACCGCCTCGCCAAGTGCAGTCTCTGGTCACCGTTAGCGCGTCTCACGGGCGCTTCTAGCCGTGAAACGGCCCCATCGCCAGTCACCCCTTCGTCGGTTCCAGTTTCAGTACCATGGCTACTCCGTCCCGGCCGTTATGGCCCTCACGGAAAAGGATTGCTACTCTCATGGAAAACATCTTTGATCTCACACGTGTGTCCAGCGACGTCGCCGGCACAGTCAACCTAGGCGTTGTCGGCTTGGGCGCCTTCGGCCACTTCTGCCTCGAGGCATACCTCGGCATGCCCGAGGTACGGGTCGTCGCCATCGCGGACATCGAGCCGCGGGCGCTGGCGGACGCACAGCGGCTCGCGCCCGACGCGCAGGCGTACGACGACGCGATGCGCCTCATCGCGTCGTCGGAGGTGGAGGTTGTCGCGCTGTGCGCGCCGCCTGATCGACACCTTGGTCTCGTCCTGACCGCCGCTCTCGCGGGCAAACACATCCTATGTGACAAGCCGCTGGGTGTCTCGTTGGCCGAGTTCGATAGCGCGGACGCCGCGGCGACGACGCATGGCGTCGCTCTAGGCATCAACCTTGTCCTGCGGCACAACGGTCTGCACAACGCCCTCGCCAACCTCGCACATAGCGGCGTGCTCGGAAATCCACGACGAGTCGCCGTGGAGAACTACGCCGACGAAGCCGCTGGCTTCGCTCCGGATCACTGGCTGTGGAATCCTGCGTGCTCGGGCGGTCTGGCTTTGGCGGCGGATATCCACTGGCTCGACGTGGCGGCGCGCCTGCTCGGTCCCGCGCACGAGGTCCACACCTGGGGAACTGGGCCGACCGACGGGGTGGGGCCACGCCGCCTGGTCACGACGGCACACGCACGGGGCGCCGTCGCCAGCGTCTACCACGCGTTCGACACACGTCCAGGAGCCACGGGGTGTACCGTGTTGGCGTCTTTCGACGAGGGAGAGGCGCGTATCGACGGCTGGATACCGACACGTCTCACGGTCCAGTGCACGAGTGATCGGGTGGCCGCGGTCGCGATGGTACTAGGCGCCACGGCGCTTCCAGAAGTGACTCTCGCGAATGATAGCCGGGCCACGCTGGTCGTGCATGGTCCCCACGATCGTCGCACGGAGTATTTGGAGATGATCCGTGGGTCTTTGCGGCTGGTACTGGCGAAAGCGCGCGGTGAGGCGGAGGAGATAGGGTTGGTCACGGCGCGCGCCGCGACCGCCACGGCCCTGTCAGCCGAAGTTGCCGCCGCGACCCGCTGTTGGGTCGAGATCGAGGCCGAGGACGCATGCGCGGCGGTCGGCTAGTGACAAGTGACGAGTAGGGGCGCTTCTTGTTGATGTTCAAGTCTCACGCGGAGCGCCTGGGGTAGGCTCAAGACCTGCCCATCCAACTAATCACTCGTCACTCGCCACTACACACTCCCTTGGGGCTCACGCTCACGCGCGCCCACCACCTGGCCGCGGTCGCGCAAGGCTACCTCGACCCGCACGGTCAACTCGCGCAGGTCGAACGGCTTGGTGACGTAGTCGGTCGCGCCCAAGCGCAGTCCCATGATCTTGCGCGACATCTCGGCAACCGCCGTTAAAAAAATGATTGGCGTCGTACGCGTTTCAGGCATATCGCGCAGAATATTGCAGACGTCGAAGCCGCTCATCCCTGGCATCATAACGTCGAGCAAGATCAGGTCTGGCTGCTCCCGCTTGGCCTGGACGATGGCGTCAGTACCCGTACTGGCCGTCAGTGTCGCATACCCCTCCTCGCCCAGGTGGTCGGTGAGCAAGGCCAGAATATCCGGCTCGTCCTCGACGATTAGGATCTTTGATGGAGAGGAGTTAGTCATGGTGTACGATTCCCTTCACAGTGATGGCGTCGCAGGCGCTGCTGTCGCCCCTGGGCCAATCGCGCGAGAATGTCCGCGACCGATTCAGCCCCATGCAACGTTCGTCTTTCTACGACAGAGTAGGGGGATTTCATGCTGCTGTCAATCCCTATCTAGTACCATAAACGGGCTAGCCACGACATTTAGCCCCGTTTAGTTGATAGGCTTGAGCAATTCGTTCAACACGCGCCAGCTGGTCCCTTTCTTGCTTCCCCTGTCGAGCGAGGACAACACCAACAACACTACGCTGATAATTTTGTAAAAGGAATCGAGAAACTAATGGCACAACAGACACTGCTGGAGCATGCGCACGCTATACTAGACCAGCTCGACTATGGCGAACATGGGTTGACGCGCCACGACATGCGGGCGCAAGCGCCAGAGCTACCCGACATCATCTATCTACACCTGCCCGACAGCAAGCGCTTCAGCACTACGAGCGAGGTCCTACACGAAGTACATGCGTCGCCAGGACGGGCGGAAGGCGAATTCATCGCGGCGACAGATAACACCGAGAACGCCGAAGCTGACTACGGGCCCGCCGGTTACGGCGACTCGCTCCTCATCGACCCGAGCCTCGCCAGCGCCAGCGGGAACACGCCCGTGCCGGGCTTCGATGGGAACAGCATCGACACCGAGAACGAATTCCCCAAGTAGGTAGTAATTAGCAGGTAGCAGGTAGTTGCTACTGGCAACTACCTGCTAATTACTACCTACTCAGACGATGTGCCACGTGAAACATGCGCGTTCACTCGCTATCGCGCGTCCCACGGATACGGTCGCGGCGATAACGGTAGAGCTTGGCCGGACGGTGCGCGCCGCTTCGGTCGATCTCACCCGTTTCTTCGATGTCATCTTCCGCTAAGATGCGGCGCGTGAAGTTGGCGCGGTCGAGGCGTCGCCCCAGGACGGTCTCGTAGATGCGGCGCAACCGGCGCAACGTGAAGCGCGGCGGCAGGAACTCTCGCGCGATTCCAGCGTAGTCAGCTTTAGCGCGCAACCGGCGCAATGCCGTATCGAGGATCGTAGCGTGGTCGAACGCCAGGTTCGGCGGCAAGTGGGTGACCGCGAACCACCGTGCTTCACCGGCGTCGTCGCTCACGCGCGGCTCCTCGACATCGCCCGGCAGTAACGCATAGTAGGCCACGCTGATGACGCGCGTGCGCGGATCGCGCGCGGGGGCGCCGAACGTATAGAGTTGTTCGAGATAGACGTCGCGCAGCCCCGTCTCCTCCTCCAACTCTCGCCGTGCGGCGTCGTCGAGGCTCTCGTCCATATGGACGAAACCGCCTGGTATGGCCCAACAACCTTCGTACGGACAATAGCGGCGGCGCACCAGCAGGACACGCACCTCAGGTTGATCGCCGACCGGGGCTTCGCCGCCACCATTACCATTACCATTACCGAAAGCGCCGGGTTCAGAGGTGTGACGCCCAAGCCACGCGCCTTCCTCCGCATGTGTATGGCCGTTGTCCGTGTTGTTATCGTCTACTCCATCAAAAGAGTCGAGCGACCCGAACATACCGAAGACCACGACATCGACCGTGACCGACGGATGCGGATGCGCCGAGGCGTCGTCTTGCCGCGCGTCGTGCTGTCGGGACATAAATCTTGCACCAGCTTTGTTAGTGTTTCAATTACACTAAGAATATCCGGCCGCGCCGTATTTGGTCAAGTGCTGGCCCTCACCCCCAACCCCTTTTCCCGTGCGCGAGAGAGGGGGGACCGCCTATCGTGTCACGCCCGTCTCCCCTCGCCCCTTGAGGGAGAGGGGTTGGGGGTGAGGGGGTGAAGCCGCTTGCAGGCGGCGTGATGCTTTGCGACAATAGAAAACAATACCTGCCGCGTGTAGGACAACGCCATTCTTAGGCCATACGACTATCTATCCCAAAAGGACTTTCCTTATGAACTTACA
>JAABUL010006025.1_pt1 | contig 14359 bp, 3 predicted proteins | sample 5559151 | NCBI WGS metagenome assembly JAABUL01 (sample SAMN10711876, study PRJNA513368) | rock metagenome | isolation source: Antarctica rocks | place: Antarctica: Victoria Land, Pudding Butte sud | reverse complement strand
GATTTAATTAACATAGCCGCCAGTCTCATATGGTCCAAACTCTCCCCTTGAGCCCGCATTAACGCGATCAGGCTTGGACCCGTCGCTGCCTACGAGTATTGCTGAATTGCAAAATCGTTGGATATTTGATCCAGCCCTCGAAGCTATATACGTGTAACTATACTTCTTATGTCTTCAATTACTATGTTAGAGTCCGAAGACTCTGAGGGGATTTAGGGCAGTGTGAGAATAGATGTCTGGACCACAGTAAGGGGTGTTGATCGATAGTAAAACTAATCATTAAGGAAGGAAGATACAATTGCTCGTAAGTGAGTCTTAAAAGAGGCGGAGGCGTCACGTGAGGAGCGCGCTACACCTGTTCTAGATATCAAAGCTCTGTGCTTTCCTCCAGTCTTACAAGGCATTAGACAGTAGCTCCCCTATAATTTATAGGTGCGCTATCACCCTGGCATCACCCAGGATCACCCAGGCTCGCGCGAGCGTAAAGCGGCGCTCACCCTACGCTAGAAGGGAGGTGAGGCCGGGGCAGATGTTTGTCACCTTGGCTGTTGTTCAGCACATTTTGCATTCCCACGGCATTTCTGCAAGTTTCCACCTGACCAAACCCATTAAACGCTAGCATTGGGCAAGACGCTTCACCACGTAGACGTAAGGATCGAAGTTTCCAGGCAGCAGGCTTGGCTGAAACGAATGAGGGAAACACCTGGTAAGTGCAGCCGAGGGAGGTGTCCGAAAATGGGCCGTTTGGGTGCGGAAAGGAGGGGGGGAGCAGAAATGGCCCGCTCCTGACATAAGCAGGCTCAGCCCCAGTTCAGGCTTCCTCACCCTCAGCTCGGGGTAAAGCAGCAGCAGCTCAGGTTGGCGACCGTAACTGTAACTGGAAGAATAAAAATCTTGTGTCCGATTACATTAGTAGTATCTTAGAGTGGTTTATCAGAAGTATTTGTTCAACTAATCGCGGGTTAGTAACTAAATTCGTCCCTCACCGCCTCGTCCCTCGGCGGGTGCCACCTAGGTTAATATATCACCTGCATTAATGATTTTCTACCATATTTTATTAAACTACCTAATTAATTATCCATTATTACCACCATGCTTCAATTAAGCTATGAAGAGCGCGAATTACGCGTTATGCAGGCCTACGAAGCCTTTCAAGACGATAAATATATTAATATTGTTTTGTGCGTACGCGAATTTGAATACAGTTGACAAAATTTGCGAAATCGTTTTAACAACATATTTTCGAAATCGACACGCTTTTCTATTTGTAGACGACATACAAATACACAAAAACAAGTAATTGTTAACTACATTATTCGTCTAAATAACATAAACATATTATTGACTATAAATTTTGTTGTTGACGTTGCAAATTGTCTCTTTCTATTCGATACTAATTTTGTAGATTAATATTGATTTCGACGCTTCTACAATAGATATTCTAAGCTTAGAACTTGTTGTCAAACATCTATTGCTATTGTTCGCAAGAACGTCTTATCAAATATAAAGATACTAGAGCTTTACTTTAGTGTCACGATTTCAGGCTAGGCAGGCTTCGTCCTTCGATTACTCTTCGAGTCTTCGCCCCTTAGCTTCGAATATACTACGAATAACGCCTAGCGCCTTAACACTTATAGTATTTATATTTATTTTCTATATATAGTTAGTTTTGCATAGCTAGTATTTTTGTTAATCAACTACATACTAGCTATTAAAGCTCTAACTTTAACATAATATTAATTATCTTTTTAAACACAATCTTGCGAATGATATTCTAAAGATACTTATATTTGCTAGCTTTTTTTCTTCGAAACGTGCTTTAAATATAGAGTTATTAAAGCAACTTTAAATACAAAGCTATTAAAGCAATTTTAAATATAAAGTTACTAAAATAGACGCTTTGCGAAGCATAATTAAGTCGCGACAATAAATATCTTTTAATCAATATATAATTTAACGATGTTTAATTTCGTTAATTCTCTGGTAATTTTGTTAAAAAAAATAAACGACAAATTGTTTTAACTACGACTCAATAAATTTGCTAAAATAAAATTAGTAAATTTGCTAAAATAAAGAAACAACAAATTGTTTCGACTTCAACTTAATAAATTTGCTAAAATAAAATCAATAAATTTGCTAGAATAAAATCAATAAACTTGCTAAAATAAAATTAGTAAATTTGTTAAAACGACAATTACAATGCAATTTTGTTGTTGTCTTCGAATAATACTTTTGTTTTTATATATTAGAAAACTTGCTACGCAACAAAACAATACTTTAAGCAACATTTATTTTCGATATTAAAAATCTTGTCTCGCAAATAATATAAATTATTTAACATTTACATAATTTTAAATATATTAATTTCGAACTTTTATTTTTGTTTACAAACATTTATATTATTTGTATTTTATCTATATTTGCAATATAATTAATAAGAAATTAGCTTTGAAGAACAAAGTTAAATTTAACTCTAATAAAAATCGCAAATTATTTAAGAAATTTTCGATAAATAAAGATTAATTAAATATTAATATTATTTTTTGTTACAATTATTATTCTATAAATTCTTTATTAAATTAAAATAATTCTAGAAACAATTTAGAGTTTAAAGAGTACTTTGATCTACTTAAGTACAATGTATTTGAATTTTTGTTATTTGTTCGATTTAATTTTTACGAAATTATAATTAATAAACTAATTAAATTAAATTTGTTTAACAACATAGATTTGCCAAATATATTAATTCGATCTTTGATGTATTAGTTATTAAATAGTAATTTTGCTTAATTTAGTAACAAACATATTAAGAAAGAAAACAAAAATAAGTTAAATTAACGTTGTATTTTAGTTAATTAACTCAACAATTTTAATAAAAGTTAATAAGAAACGTCTTAACTTCTATAAGAAGCAATTAAAAATAATATAAAAAAATAACTTCGACTACTTTATAAAAATAATGTTACTATTGTTAAGTTTCAAATTAATAAAAAAAAAAATTCGATTTTGTTTGTTAGCTAAAAATTTAAATTAATTTTTTGCAAACTTATTTAAGTTAAGCAAAGTTAACAATAAATATTTGCAACAAAACAATATATTGTTTTTAACAAAAGCGCAACAACGTTTTAGCTTAATACAATTTGTTTAAAACTATTGTACGTTAATTGAAACAAGAGTTTTCTTTTTCTTAAAGTAAAAAAATTGTATTTATTAAATCTATTTATATAACTTACAATTTTAACAACAACAACAAATATAATTACTTTTATAAATCTAGCTTACAAGCAAAAAATCGATTTAACAATATTTATTTCGCTTATAATCTTAAATTAAAGCTACGAAACATAAAAAACAATAAATATTTTTTTGAATTTTTTGTCTTTATTGAAGATTTCGAAAAGTTTAAATAATAAATTACTATATTAATTTCTAAGTTTAGCAATTCTTTTTGACGTTTTATTTTTAAAAAAAATTAAACTTAATCTTGCTATTGTTAAAATTATTAACAATGTTTTTAAGAGAATTAAGTATTGTTTGCTTAATAAATTTGTCAATTCTTATTTAACAATAAATAATTTGCTTAAAGATCTAAATGCTTAATAAAACGATTTAAACAAAAAACAACGTAACTTTGTTAAAATTACGTTGTTCAAATTTGCTATAAAAAATATTAAAATCTTTAATTAATATATCAATTGCTTTATATTTATAACAATTAAAGTTTCTATATTAGAAGTTAATAAAATATATTGATTTAACAAAGATTTAAACTATATATTTTAAAGTCGCTATATTACTTTAACAAATTATATTATTTTAAATTAACTTATTAAATTAATTCGTAAAATTAATTTAAAATTTTAACAAATAAAAGAATTTTGTTCGACAATTATTTAAACTTCTATTTATATACGAGCTATTAATAGCATTATTAAGCGCAATAATCGCATTAATATCTTTAAGTTCTTTAAACGTATTAATATAAATATTCGCAATATTAATAACTTTAATACGCGTATCTTTACTCGCAATTAAAAACAAAACATAAAAGTATAACTTTAAACTTTTAAAAACAAAATTAAGTTTTTTAATCTTTGTCAAAAATGTCTAAAGTCAAAATATAAATTATATTATAAAAACGTTTTTTGCAAAAACAAGTTAGCTAAGATTAAAAATAAAGCTTTTGTTAAATTTAAAACTTATAATGTTAGCAACTTCAAACTAGCAATATTTAGAGAAAATAGTTTCTCTAATATCTTAGATAACAACTTAGATAACTTTAGCAAATCAAAAAACTAAATATTTTTAACAAAAATTATAGTTTAAAACAAAAATTAACGTTTGTAAAGAAAACAATAAAGAAGCTTAAAATTTTGTTTAATTTACAAAATAAAGTTTTATTTATTAAAGTTAAACTTAATTTTAACGCTATTAACAACAAATTTTTTAACAATTAATAACTAGATTTTTACGTCAAGATTTGCTTAAATTAAACTTATTTGTTTTTTAATAAACATTATATTAAGACAATGCTATTTATTAATATCGAAGTCTTTAATAGAGTCTTTGTTAATAAAAAGTTTGTTAAGCTTTATAAACTTTCTATTATGTTGCTTTAAAATTTTATCAAATTGCGTTTAATTAATAACAAATTTGTCTCTAATATTATTTATGTCGCTTAAATTATTGTTAATCTTAATAAACATATTAATATTTTATAATGTTTAATAATTAAATTGAAATTTGAAACAATTTGCAATTATTTTCGATATACTTTAGATTAAGAAGCATAATATACAAATTAAAGACAATATACAATCTCTCAAATTTAATTTTAACTACTATATAGAGCATTGTTTGTTAAATTAACAATTGTTAAAAATCTTTAATAATTGACGCAAGCAATTAAAATATTTGTTTTTAAAATCTTTTAATAAAGTCGACGTTTGTTAAATAAATATCTTTACATTCTTAAAGTTTATTAACAAAGAAAGCTACAAAACAATTGTTATATCATTTAAGCATTTTGCTATACTAAATTAATTAAAAAAAAACAATAAATATTTAGCTTACATTATAGACAACAATATTACAATAAATGTTGCAACTATTATTCTTAATAATTATAATAAATTTTATGCGAAATTTAAGCAAGATTCTTCTAGTCTAAAGCAACTAAAAAAGCAAATTTATTTAAAATTTAAATACTAAATCAAGCTCTTTAATTTATAAAAAGTTAACAAATTATTGTCGAATAAAAGCATTAATTATACTATTAATTTTGTTTTAAAAGCAATTTCTTCGATTAAGAAAATCTATAATATTTTTTATTAAAAAGAAAAGATTATTAAAGTCTATTTAAATAATATAAAAAGCAAAAATTAAATTCGTAACAATATTTTACAATATATTGTTTCTATCTTTATAGTTAAGAAGTCTAATAAAGATTTGCGCGTTTGTGTAAACTATAAAAATTTTAACGTTTTAATAATTAAGAATTGCAATACTCTATTATTAATTCGAGAAATCTTGCAACAATTATATAAGATTAAGTATTACAACAAGTTTAATATTATTGCAATCTTTAATAAAATTCGAATATATTTCAATAATAAATATAAAACAATCTTTATTATTTATTACGACTTGTTTAAGTATATTATAATATTTTTTAAATTGTGTAATATCTTAGTTACGTTTTAGTCTTTTATTAATAAAACTCTTAGTTTCTATTTGAACAATTTCTATATTATTTATATAAATAATATCTTAATTTACAATAATATCGAAACAAAATATAAAAATTATATAAATAAAGTTCTTGTTAAACTTTATAACGCAAATCTTTATTTAAATATTAACAAATTTTTTTTTGTTAAACAAATTAAATATCTAAATCTAATTATTATTATTGAAGAAATTCAAATAAATTTTAAGAAAATTAAATGTATTTTTGAATAAAAAGCTTCTATTTGCGTACGCAATATATAGATCTTCTTAGACTTTGTCAACTTCTATTAACAATTTATTTATAACTATTTAAATTTAATTAGATCTTTGTTAACGCTTAGTAAACTTAAAAACAAAAATCTTAATTTTTTATAATAATTTAATAATTTTAAAGATCTTGCGTTTTAAGTTTTTAAGAAAATCTTTAGTAATTAATTTATTCTATATTATTTTAATTTTAATTTAGAAATTTAAATTAAAAGCAATATCTTCGATTTCGTAATTATTGTTGTACTATTATAAATAAATTTAAATAAATTGCTTTATTTAATAATTTATATATTTAAAATTATGTTGTTCGCAAAGTGCAATTACAAAATCTATAACAAAAAAATATTAATTATTGTTCGCGCTTTTAAAAAGTAATATTTAGAGTATATTAATATATTTGTCGAATAATTTACTAAGATTATTATTAATTATTGCAATTTAAAGCATTTTATAATTATTAAGCAACTCAATTGTTATTAAGTTTATTAAACTAAGTTTTTGTTTAAATTTAATTTTAAAATTATTTATCGATTAGACGTACTAAACGCGAAGCTAAACAATTTAATTAAACAATCGCAAGATTTGTTTTTTAACAACAATAATTTTTGCAATTAGTTTTAACGATAAACAATTCTTAAGCAATACAACTTAAAACTAAATATAATTAAAGCTATTATATTAATCTTGCTATTATTAAGTGTTATTTACAATTTAATAACAAAGTTAATTTGTTTGTTTCGAAACTTTATTAAGTTTAAACTAATTGCTAACAAGAGAATTGCAAAAGCTTACAAAAAATTTACTTAAATTTCGTTAATAATTAACAAAGATATAAAATTATTTACGCTTTTATTGTTTGCAATATTTGCATTACTTTAACAAAACAAACTTTACTTTGCTAAATCTCTTTTCTTAATTTTGTTATTTATTATTGTTGCATTTATAATTTCTTAATCTATAGTTTCGTTGTTTTTAGCTATTGATTTTGTTTTTCTTTTTAATATATTTACTTTGTTTATAACTTATTTATTTATACTTGCAATTTCTTTTATAATTTAATTCTTATCTACTATTGCAATCAATTTAACAAAAAAGAAGAAATCTAAAACAAAACTTAATTTCGAAATTTTTGTTCGACAAATATTAAAGATATATTTATATAATAAAAAGATAAAACAAATTATCTAAATTAAAAAAGCTAATAAACAAAAAATTTTAACTATTTTTCGCAAGACAATTAAGTTAGAATTTAAGAATTGCACAATAATTAAATATTTAATAACTAATATTAAGTATTTATTTATTTAAAACAAAATATATATGTTTTAAAATACAAATAATATTCTTCGAATTAAAGCAATCAAATCTTAGCATAAATTATTAAGCGTTAAGCACTTAAATCGAATAATTATTTTCGAGAAAATACAATATTATTACTATTAATCTATATTGTATTTAAACGTCAAAAAATACGTTAAAAGCTATTTGATTTGCAAATATATCAAGTTATATCGCAAATATAAGTACAATCTATTAAAGTTTTTATCTATATTAGATTGTTATTAACAAAATATATTTTGCGACTTTATTATTTCTTTGCTATTATATTGTTATAAAGAAAAAATCTTTCAATATATTTCAATAATAATTAATAAATTATTTAAAAATAAGAAGTTTATATTTATAGATTCTTTAAAAGTTAAAATTATAATTTAAATCTTTATCGATTTTGTCTAACGCATTAAGAGCTTTCTAGCTACTATTGTTTTTAACAAAGATACTTAATTTATTGCTTACTTTTAACAATGTCTTTGCAAAAAATTAAGAATTAAATCTAAATTGTCAATTGCGTTTTATTTAGAAATTGATAATTAAATTAAAAATGTTAATATTGCTTTTAAGTAATATCTTCGAACATATATACAATACAATTAAATTAATTAAATTAATTATTTTGCTATTGTTAAATTTGTCGCAAACAATTACACTAGCAAATCTATTAATTTATTATTTTTCTTTGTTATTAAAAGCTATCTATTACAATTAGATCTAAAACTATTTACATTTTTTTTTAATAATATTACGTTCGAAGCTTGTTGTAACATAAAGAACGTCAACAAAGCTATCAAAAAAATTAAGATTTTGCAAAATTTTCTTTGTTAAAAGCTTATCTAAATTTAAGTTAAACAAATAGAATTTACTAATTGCGTTGCAATCTCGAAGTTCAAAATTGATAATTAAGTTATATTTAATATTCGAAATATTAAAACAACTTAATTATGCAAGTCTTTGAAGTATAAAAATGCAAATTTCTATAAAATTATTTGAGCAATTAACAATTACGTTTACGAATTAGAATTGCTCGAATTAATAAAAATTTATTTAATATTTTATTTATAACTTCTATATCTTGACAAAAGCAAACTTTTATCAAATTAACAAATTAAGCTCTTGTCGTTCGTTAATGCTATTAACAATATTAACAACAATTTCGAATACTATATTAAAGACATCGAAACATTACAATACAATATGCGCAAAAATAACAATAATATAAATTTAAGTCTAATCGCTATTAATTATAGACGCAAAATGCTATAATATTAAATTCTCTTTATAGACTACATAAATTACAACAATAAATCTAGATAACTAAACTATTTTATAATTAACAATTACTTTAACTTTGTTGTTAACTTCTATTATTAATATTTAGACGCAACAAAATCTTATTAAACATTTAAGACGTCTTCTAATTAAAAATCTAATAAATAAAATAGTTTGCATTTATATGTTTCTCTACTTTTCTATTATTGTCGTCTAAATATTATTTAATATATATCTATAGTTTTTGTTGTTATATCTAGAATCGATCTTAAAAACACATTGTTAATATATTACTATTGTTAGAAGTTACTTGTTATGCATTTGCAATCAAAATCAAATTCGATATGCTATTTTGTCTTCTACTATACTTAACAAGAATCTTGAAAACGCATTATTAATATATTATTATTGTCGAAAGTTAGTCGATATATATTTGCGATTTTTGTTGTCGCTTTTATAGTGCCTCTTCTAGATATTTTATAATTGTCTCTTCTAAAAATTCTTTAAATCAAAATTGACTTAACATTTCTAAATATACGCACGATTGCGTATAAATTACTATTAAAACATTTTTATATTATTTTCTTTCTTTGTGTTGCAAATTTAGATAAACGTATTTAAACATAGCCAAAATTTGACAAATTTCGACTTTTCGACGTTGTTATCTCTTTTGTTGTTGTCGACTCTCTCTTAGATTACATAATTGATCGATTTTCTAAATCTTCTTAAATATAATTGATTTCTCGATTTTTGCGTCACGTAATCTAGATTCTCTCTTAAAATTAAAGTTAATAATCTTTTGTATTTTCTTTAATTTTTCTACATTTAATGTTTTCTTAAAATTTATTTACTTTCTTTTCTTCTTCTTGATCTTGTTGTTGTTCGACAAATCGCTCGAAACTCGATTTTTGTTGCTTAAAAATTGTTCGACATTTTATTTTAAGTATTACGTCGTATCTAACAAACGTGCTCGATACTAATCAAAGATAGTTAAAAGTTAACTAGAATACTATTTGCAACATATATGCTCTTTGTTTGACATATTATTGTTTTTTGCACATTTTGTTTCAAAATTTTCGATTTTTTTTTTTTATTTAACAAATTTATTCTTTTGTTCGACGCGTATCAAAAATTTTAGTTTTAATTGTCGAACAATACTTAATACGTATTCGACATTAATCGAAGCTTGTACTTAACAAGCATCTAAGATTAACTAAAGTTAATTAAAAATACTAATTAAAAGACTAAATATTGCTTTGCTAAAGCTCGCAAGTAGAAGAAAAAAATAGTGTTACAATTTTAGATTAGATAGACTTTGCTCTTCGATTATTCTTCGAGTCTTCGTCTTTTAGTCTCGAATATACTACAAATAACGTCTAGCATCTTGACATCTATAATACTTATATTTATTTTTTGTATATAGTTAGTTTTGCATAGCTAGTATTCTCGTCAATCAACTATATACTAGTTATCAAAGCTCTAATCCTAACATTTAGAAAGCTAAAGAGCATAATAAACAAAAAGAGTATACAAATTAAAAATTACTAAAATATAAACAAAACAAACTTTTGTATAGATTGCGAAAGAGTATACATTGTTGTTACTAGAAGTTTTAGAGACGTATTGCAAATAGCAAATTTTAAAAATTGCGATTATATTATTGTCGCAAAGATTGCTAGTACTATTAACAAGTCTATTTTGTCTATAATTATTACTAAGAGAGTAAATATTTTAGTTAAATAGATTGCGAACAATATTGACAACAATACGTTGTTTAATACTAGCATGTCAAGGACTAGACTTGGAATCTCTATCAAAGAGGTATCTAGATTAGTAACTAGGTGGAACTCAAATCTATACTAGATTTAATATATAGAACGAAAGACAAGAGAGAAAAGAGAAAAATAAGACAACGTTAACTATATAAGATTGCAAACTTTATATCTAGCAAGAATTGACTTAGATCTAGTCTAGTCTGACCCAAATCTAGTCAAGGTCGAGCTCAAAAGATTAAGCGAGATTGAAACGAAGAATTATTCAATCAACGAACGTAGCTGGCGAACTGCTGACCTAACATTATAACATAGCAATACTAGATACTCTAATAATAATTTTGCTATTAATTGACTTTATTATTTTATTAGATATACTTGCAACAAGCGCAAAGAACAATAAATTCTCTTAATTATTAATAGCTTTAAATCTTATATAACTCTAGAGTTTCTTAATCTAGCAATTAACAATAATATTGTTCTCTTTAGACTAATCGCGTCGGGTCGAGTTATCGAGTTTGAATCAAGTATTCGATCCAAATTAAGTCGAATCGATTCCAAAAGTTAAAATCGAATTGTTGATTCAATTCCTAATGTTGAAATCGACAATTCGAGTTAAGTTACAAACTTAAAATCGAAAATTAACTTAAAAAATCGATTCGAATTGTTAAGACTTAGTATTAGTATAAAAAAATTCTAAAATAAATAGTAGAAACTAGAAAGTTATGTTTTGTTTTATAATCTTTTAATAGTAAATTATCTAGTAATGTATTAAGATAATACATATAAACTATTTAAAATTAAAATTCAAAAAATTAATTTAATTGTATTTTAAAAGAAATTCGAACTCTTAATACAATACAAATATTAAATAAATTAATATTATTTATAGCTAGCTTAATATTAACATTGCAACGCATTTCTAAATTTGACAACAACTATTAACAATTATATTTGCTCTAATTACTAAGCTATTAAGACTTGTTATTTAAGCTTGTTCTATCTAACTATATATAAAGAAATAATACTTAAACAATAGTAAAATTATTAAAGTATTAATTATATACTCTTAGTGCGTTATTAAGAATTAAAGTCTTTAAATTAAGTAAAATCAAATAAAGTTATATATAAGTTGCAATTTTAATATTTATTTTAATTATAATTTTATAATGCAAAAGAATAACAAAATAGAGTATATAATATAGTAATATATTAAGATAATGCATTATAATTGTTCTTATAATAGTAGACTCTCTAGACTATATATATAAAGCTATTAGTTTAAGATCTCAATAATCTTGTTTGCTTTACTATTATTTTAAATAATCTAATTCAAGTTATTCTTTATTTTGTTATTATTTTTGTTGTTGTTATTTTTATCAATTTTATTGCTATTGTCTTTATTGTTTTCGCTCTTATTATTTTCTTTATTATTTTTATTATTTGTTGCTAGATAGTAGTTATAATTTATTTTTTTATATTATTTTAAGTCTTGTATTAAGTCTCTTGCTTATAATTATTCTCTTTAATTACATTATCGAGATTCTTTATTTTAAAAATAATAGAATTTAAAATATCTCTCTTCTTTGCATTGTTTAAGATTGCAGATTCTTTAACAAAAATATTAAACAATTTTATAGAATTGTTATTATTAGTTCTTTTTAAATTATTTAAACTATTATAATAAATAATTTGTTATTAAATAATTTTTACAATCGATTTTATATAGATTAAAAAACTCTTATTAATATTAAGTTTATTGTTAACGCTTAACTATAATATTATTTAGCTTAAATATAGAGCACAAGTAATGTATTTAAATAATATATATTTTCTTAAAAAATAATCTTATTGTTATATTTGTATTCTTAAGCAACTTTTGTGTCTTTTTAATAATTTTAAGTTAATTTGCTTTCTTAATTGCAATTTTTTTTTTGCTTTTTGTCTAAACTTATTCTTAAAGTATTTTGTTATAAAGTTGTTAACATTGTATACTTTATTGCATTATTTAGATACATTATTATAAAGATCTTAATTAATTTGATATTTCTTAATCTTATTTTTAATATTTTTCTTTATATATTTACAATTCGATGTAAAGACTTGCTTTTAAACAATTGTTTTACGCAATTTCTCAAATCGAATTAAGATAGTTTTGCAATTATTGTATTGTTTTCGATACAATTTCTTTTTATTATTATTTTATTCTTGTATACAATTGCGATTTGCAATACTTTTTAAATTAATTAATAGCGTTTCTATTATTTGTGCGTATATTTAGTTTATTTTACGAGTAATATATAGAAATAATGCAATTATATAGCAACTTAGAAATTTCTTACAATATCTAATAGAGTGCGACAGAATTTAAAGAGTAGAAAATTTAAAAAGATTAACAAAATTGTAAATAATATATTAACAAGTAATTTTATTAAAACGAAATAAAAAATATATATATTTAAGTTAGAGTTAATATTTACTTGTTAATACTTATTTTGAATTTTTGTTAACACAAAATTATTATTTCTTTACATTAATATATATCTAATTTTGTTAATATATTACGCAAGTTTGTATTTGTTAATTGCTTTGTTGTTTATATTATATATTCTTATTGTTAATTACTAATTTAAGTCTCTTTTTTTATGCAATTTTTTAACGCGTTTGCACTAGTTAAAATTATCAAAACTATTATTTATTTTACTATAACTTCTTTGAATTTCGACTCAAATTTAATATATTTTTTTTATATTTATATAAATCTCTTTTTAATATTGTTAAGTTTATTATCTTCTTCAATAACTCGCGTAAAGCAAATAGATAATATATACAAATAATGCAAAATGTTTTGTCTAAAATTAATATACTTAATTTGCTAACTTGTTAATCGACTCTAAAGTTTTTTCGCAATAGACTAGTTTCTCAATTTAAACGTAATAAAATAAGCAAAGACAAAAAAAGTCTCGGAAAAAAAAAGTATTAAAGAAAAGAATATTTGAGATACTAATATAATTAAGATAATACAAACAAATAATGTACTTTTAACTAATATACTAATGTTTTGCAATAATATGCACAAAAGTAAAAGCTCAATATTGTTGCTCTTTGTAAAATTCGAAAATATTAAAAATTAATCGATTTTTTTATTTTTTGACTTCCATTTTAGCGTCTAATTCGTAAGCTTCTTTATACTAAAATCGATTATTGTATTTAAAGCTCTACTTTAGCAATACTTCAAAAAGCAACAAAGACGTTTATAATTATTCTTTTTTTTAATGAATATATTATCTCTTTGTTAACAAGATTATAACTAATATCTTGTATATTATAAATTCGAATTTTGCAATTATTTACGCGAAGCGTTAAATACTTCAACTAAGAAATTTGCTTTTCGTTAAAATTTTTATAAAACAATTCGATCTTCTAAGCTAAAAATTCTAAAACAATATTATATTCTTCTTTTTAAGCAAATATAATATATTGTTCTTCTTAAACAATTATAATTGTTTTTTGCATTAATTAAAATTCAAATCTTTAAGATTTTACTATTAATAGATATTTTTTAACAATTTAATTTATTAAATGTATTATCTCTTTGCATTACTTCTAATAGTATTTAATAATTTCTATAATTATTAAAGATTTTTTTTTTAAAAGTTAATTTATCTATAAATAAATCTAATCTAAAACAATCTTAAAATCTAGCGTAAAAAAATTTTCTTCTCTATTTATTGCTTAATTGTTATTTTTTTCTTTACAATATATATTTTACAATTCGAAAACAATTTTTTTTGCGTCTAGATCTATAGTACGATTAAAATACTTAATTATTAGAATTTGCTCAATTGTTTACAAACTTATTTAAGATCGATTTTATCAATATACTCTTCAAACAAAACTAAAAGTTTGTTTAATATCTATTAATAATACTAGATATAAAAGCATATTTTAAGTTATTTGCGTTAGCTTTATAAAGTTCA